>Ga0114932_10002854_pt1 | contig 17615 bp, 11 predicted proteins | sample 2SBtaG_2_FD_87286 | JGI IMG/M metagenome (GOLD analysis project Ga0114932, IMG submission 87286) | Deep subsurface microbial communities from Kolumbo volcano to uncover new lineages of life (NeLLi) - 2SBTROV12_ACTIVE470 metaG | ecosystem: Environmental > Aquatic > Marine > Volcanic ... | reverse complement strand
CGTGACTTTGCTTATACATTAGCAAGCTACGCTCACAGGCTACGTGGGTTTACGTGCTACCCTGATGGCAGTCGTGGTGGTCAGCCTCTTACATCTGTACCTTACAGTGAAGCAGTTGAGAAATTAGGGGAAGAGTTTGATGAACACGTAGAGACTCACGACATATGTGACATCAGTGGTCAAGGAGGTTCATGCGGAGTATGAGTATTATTAAAGAGGCAGAACAATACATTAAGAATAAAAAGTATCATCTAATAAAAGGGGTAGCCCAAAAGCTAGACCCTTTAGAGGAATACATACAGGATAATTTGAGTGAATCTTTAGAGAAAGAAAAAGCTATTGAACACTTGACAGAGGTATTTATGTGGTGTAAAAGATATACAGATCTTCGTGGTTGAAGATGGGTGAGGGGAGAAAAGGGGCTGTGTTTTTTGGTTCGGTTGACATGGCCCCTTTTTATTTTTAGTCTTCTCTATCTATCTTAGGAAATATATCACCTATAGATCTAATTTCTGTAGCTTCATCTGCTCTTGCTTCAAGAATAAGAATAATAGCATCCATTTGTTCTTCAGTTAAATCTTTAGGTTCAACAATAGGTGCAGATAAAAACTCTCCAGCTACAGGTATACTAAGTCTATCTGCATCTTGTTGTAAGTACGAAGCATCATCTTGAGCCATCAATTTTATAGCATCTCTAATATTGTTTTCAGTTTTACCAAGCCTATACATTTTAACTAGTCTTCCTAGTCTTGCATCTGGGTTGCCTGTTCTATTAATAGCAGTTTCTAATAAATCTTTAGAGTATGCCTTTGATCTAGATAAAATAGTATTAACTACTTTTTTTCTTTGTCTGTTATTTCCATTTACCCACTCTGGTCTATTCACGTACTCTTCAGCTATTCTATTTAATGGTATACTAATGATTTGATTTAGTCTGTTATTAACGTCAGCAAAGGGTCCAGTGTTTCCTGTCTTCCATCTAGGCTCTCCTATCATGTTCATCATTTCAAAGAATACTCCATGAGGTGCTACTGCTCTTTTACCGTAGTTAAATGCACCTGCTACATCACGTTCTTGTCCTGCAATATATTTTTTAGGTGCAAGTTCTATATCAAAAAGATCTTGATATATTTCATCAACATATCTAAGTGTATTATTTACAAACTCTACGTTCTGTTTTCTGTCGTTAACTTGAAACTCAGTACTCATTAATTGAGTAAGACTATTTATAGGTTCCATTGGACGACTAATCATTTGAATAGGAGAACCTAAAGCTCCTCTACCAAAAGCTTTTGCTAATTCCCATATTTCACGTTCATCTCCACTAGATAGAATGTCGTAAATATTTTGATTAAAGTCATTTAAACTACCACTAAGAGGTTCAAAAGTTGAGCCTATGAGAGTAGTTGAAACATCTTCTATAAGGCCTCTTGGAACATCATCCCATCCATCATCCCATCCATGAGCTATTATCCTGCCTATTCCTCTGTATAAACTCTCAGGAAAATTATAACGGTTATCTACAATTTGACCAGATCTATCTCTTTCTTCAAATAATCCTAACGCATTTCTTTTATTTTTTAGTTCTGATATAGCAAATCCACCAATCATAGCAAAACCGACAGCAGCTTTTACATTTAAATCTACAGGATCTACTTTTGTTAATTCTGCTTGTTGTGCTTTAGTCATACCTTTAGACTTACGTACAAAGTATCTATGTACTGTACTCAAACCCATAGTATCAAACATAAAAGACATAGTGTTATTAAAAAATTGTCCAAATGGAATCATTAAACCTACAACAGGAATTTTTCTGGCATCTTCAATAATTTTAGCAACTTGTTTAACAGGCTGATTTAATTCACTCCATTTAGTAGCTCCAAATTTCATAGAGAAAGTATTCTTTCGTGCCTCTACAATAGCAGGAGAATATACTTTACTTACAAATTCACCTGAGTCTATTATAGTTACTATGTCTGGACTTTGAAGTAATTCGGAGTAAGACATATTGTAGTGTCTCCTAGATAATTTATCTATAGCGTACATTAACTCTTGTTGTTTAGTCATAAAGTCAACAGCACGTACTCCATAAATCATTTGTGCTTTGTCTAAAAGCATTTCTGTTTTATCTTTTACAACTTGAGGTAGATACCCTACACCCATAGCTTTTGCTATCTCGTCTTCTCTTTCAATACCTAAGAACATATATCGCAATAATTCTTTTGATTCGTCTGGAAACATTGTCATAAGATCTTCAAACCTATCTGCTGTAGCAGCAGGATCTAACATATTTGACATTTTATATTTTACGGAAGCTATATGATCACTTATCTCTCTTGCATTTGATCTTCCTATTTTATCTCCTCTTCCATAAAGAAATGCTCTTCCTAGATCAGAGGCAGATTGTATGCTTGTGGCTGTCTTCCAGCCAAATACATTCAATGCGGTAGTACCCGGATGTGTAACAACTGCACGAATAACTTGTCTTTGAAACCACCCTACATCATTTAAAACTTTACTGTACCAACTACTAGGTACAACATCAAACTCATCTACTAAAGCTTTATTTAATTCTTCTTGTGTGTCTGCTTTATATAATACATTCCACGCTTGAGAATACTGATTAAGTAATACACCTGCTTCTCTAGCATATGCAGCGTCCATATCTAATGCTTGAGTTAGTGTCTTTCCTTTATAGTCTGGAACAAATCTACCAACTGATGCTTGAAAGCCTTCGTCTATTTCTTTTCTTACTTCGGATGGCATACTTTTAACTACATCAAAAAGCCAGTTAGCAAAATTATCTTTAATAGGTTTGCCTGTTTTTTTATCTATAGGTAAGTTTTTTCTTGGTCCACCGTAGGTAATGCCTAAATCTCTTAGTATAGGAATAAGACCTTTAAAACCTACCTCTTCATCACCTGCCATAAACATTACACGAGCAGCCATAGATGCTTCTAAAGGCTGACCTTCAACAGTATACCTAAGAGGCGCACCTTTTTTTGCTTTGTCATAAAAAGAATTAAATTTTATTTTTATTTGTTTTAAATCAGGTATGTTTAACCACTGTTTTCCTATGTCATCTACTGCTTGTTTTACATTCATATTAGCTGCAGCTTCAGTGTTTGCAGCTTTTAGATCCATGTAGTTATTAAAACTATAAGATTCATTTATACCTTTACGACCTAAAGTACCCATAAATAATGGTACTAACTCAAATACACCACTCAACATACCACCACCTGCAGAAATAGCGGTCTGTAATTTAGAGTACTTATAGTCTGGATCAACTAACGCATCAGACTTTTGACTAATGAAGTCAGCTATACCAGTAAGTCCAGCTTCTGTTACAGCAACTCCTTTAGCTGCAGCATAAAATCCTTTTTTAGTTCTTTCTTTAATCTCTGCTTTTGATAACTGGGTTACTGCGTTTCTAGTAAACATAGTAGATTGCTGATTAACACTATCAATAATTTCTTTTTGTTCTCGTTTTGATAGTCTAGAATTTTGAACTGCTTCAATCCAAGCCTGTCCTTTTTTAATTGGAATCTTAGCTTTCTTAAATGTTTTCTTAACAATATTATCAAGACCCTCTTTAGATATTTTTTCAATAGCTTTTTGAAGGGCTGCTCTTTTAGCAAGAGAGCCAACACCTAATCCAAAAGCTGTAGTAGGATCTGTTATGAGTGACCAAGCAGTGTCTACTATGCCACTAAATGCCTGTGGTGTAGTTGTTCCTTGTTGAAACATTCCCCCTTTTCCTAAGTCAAAAAGAATATTACCTCTGTGAGTTGCATCTTTTTCTTCTTGGCTTGCAGACATTAATCTATACTGGTCAGTTGCAACATACCACAGATTTAAATAATCTATACCTCTTTTTCCTGTTAGCCACTGCCTTGTTAGCTCTTCAGGTCTTGTGTTTTTTAAAGACAATCCTGTTCTATAGTGCATATCTTCAGAGACAATCCTCATTAAATTTTTATCTGCCACTATCTCATCTACTGTTAAACCAAGTGAAGGATAATCATCTGGCTCTTTTCTTTCTCCTGTTTTTGTGAATACATTTTGTCTATTTAAATAAGGACTTGTATTTAAAGGTAGTCCTTCTCCTAATGTTAAAGAGGGATCTTCAAGACGATTAGTTTTTATATCTGTTCTTATAGGTGTAGGTCTTCCTGTTGTAGAATCAAGCTCTTGTCCTTTTGCGTACAAAGCTTTATTTATACTAGCAAGCACATCAGGATATTCTGTAGTATAAGCGTCTTTAGTGTTACCCTTTTCTTGTGCTTGTAAGTAAACATTGTTATCATCAGGACTTTGACCTACAACATTACCTTGACTATCAATAATATCCATTTATTATTTACCCATCCACATGATAACTTTATCACCTACTACATACTTACCTTTTAAAGATCCATCTCTTGGTTTGTCTGCGTTCCATGATACAAACTCTTCCATGTTATTAAAGAAACCTTTAAAGCTGTTGTAGTATTTAGAAAAATTACTTAAAAAAGGATTTTGTGTAATAGCTCCAGAAGCTTTAGTTTCTATATTGTGTGCAGTCATTAAAAAACTAGGATTTATTAATGCAAACTCCGTCATCATTCTGTCATTAGACATATTTTCTAGTGTTTTTAACCTTTGAGAAAAAGTAATAGCTTCAGGTATATTAGTATAAAAATCTGTTTTAGGAAAAACAGCAGGGTTACCTGATATATCTTTAGCATCTTTGTTAAATATACTAGCCTGTTGTGCTTGCTTTTTAGTAGTGTCTAATAAACTCTTTGCTTCTTTTTGTAGCTCTGTAAATATTTTATCAGGAGATATATCAGTTCCTTTAGCAGGAAGCATTATCCCTGAAAGATCTCCTCCTAGTCCTTCAGGTACATTGCCTTCTCCAGCAATAGCACGTTCATAGTCTTCGTAATTTCTATCTGTAGAAGGTCTATCTTCAAATCCAAACAAAGACTGAAAGAAGTTAGTTTTTCTTTCTTCAGGATTTTTTCCTACTCCTGATTTAATTAAACCTAAAGATTTTTCCATAATGCTTACTGGATCAATTTCCATATCACTTGCATACTGTTCTGCATTAGATGCTACATCTTTTAAATCTGATACTGTTAAATCAGGTCTACTATTTAGTAAACTATAAAAGTTTTGAATGGCTTGATATCCACCTCTTTCTAAAATACCTTGAACACTACGTTTAGAAAGTCCTCTCATGTTAAAATAACTGACGTACTTTTTCATTTGATCTACATCTTTGCGACTATTTTTTATTGCAGCCGCACCATATCTTTGAAGATAGTTTCTTCTTTCTTCTGCTTTTTCACGAATAAACTTTCTGTTATCTTCTACAGTTTCAGAAAACTGTTCTCCAAATCCTGCCCAAAAACCTGCACCCATTATCCTGTCCTCCTACTCATTAAACCATTACCTGCCATGATGGGATTTTTATCAGTCCCTTTAGGAAAAGGATACATCGGACCTCTTTCTTGTGGAGGCTTAAACTCAGGGTCAAGCATTGGAGACAACTCATCAAAGCCGGGATTTAACTCTCTTGTACGATCTATATTTTCTAGCTCTTCTATGTTATCAGCATCCATGTCTTCTATGGTATTGTAATCAGGGGTGCTATCTTGTAAAAACATAAGTGCATCTTCTAGTGTAGAATCATCATATCCTTCTGCACCAATCTCATCATCCATTTTATTTATTTCTTTACGGATAAGTGCTTCAAGCTTTTCTGTTTGTTTTTCTTCAGCAGCACGTTCATTTTCTTCCATGCCTGTTTTGTAAGGTACACCTGCTTCATCCGCTATCACTTTTAATTGTTCATATATAATAGGAGAAATTATTAAGTTTATATCTATGCTATGTTTACCATTCATAGTTGCAGCAGTAAGAATACTTTCAGATAAAGCACGCAAAGGGTATCCTAATTCTATTAAAGTAATTACATCCTCTAGAACTTCTGGTTCATTTAAGTTTTCTAGGTGAAACTTAATTGCCTCTTCAGGATCAGACATCTCAGCAGGTCTTTCCCAAGGAAAGTTCTTTGGTTCATCTGTTAAGGATTGACCCGGAATGGGTGCTTGTAAAAGAAATTCTTCCATTATGTTTTTTCCATACTATTATTTGGTTTTTTAATTGTTGCTAGTATGTCAGCTAACTTTAATGCTGTTAGTTCTGACTGTGTATACTTTAATTCTTTTGAGTTGTCATCGGGTTTTACTTTTAATGGGGGAGACATAAATGTTTTTTTAGTAGTCATATAAACTTTTGTAACCTCCTCTAGGTGATGGAATAGTTTTGTAAGGATTAGCCATATTTTCATAAGATTTTAGTGTATTCTTTTTTAGTCTCCACTCAACTTCATTTTTTAGTATGTAATTATCTTTATTTAAATCTAATCCTATGTTAGCTTTATAAGTATTGTAGCCTCTCATAAATACTAAAGGGTTATCTTCTATTCCTACTCTTGCAGGAGACAAAACAGCTAGGTAAACATCTAATAGACTATTCATTTTTCCTACTTGATTTCTAATTCCTTTTCCTTGACCTGATAAATATCTTTCAACGTAATCCATTTGTTCTACTCTAGACATATTTTTTAACTCGTCTGTAGTAGTTCCTAAATTTATAGCTGTGTCATCCATAAAATGTAGTAAGCCTGTAGCAGAAGAATCTTTATTAAAACTTGAAGGACTAAATGTGTGTTGTGTTTCAAACGACATAACAGTAGCTAAGTGTTCAGGTTTAATTTCTAAATTATCTGCAACTTCTTCTACTTTATTTCTAAACTCAATGTCTTCATCAAAAACTTCACCACCTCTTATGTCGTTCCACCACTCTTCTTTACCATATAAACTTTCAGTACCTACATTATCATAATAACCTTGTACAGTTTTTTGTGTTTCTTCAAAAGATTTTACTTTTTTATTATCACTATTTAACAGGTCTTGTATTTGGGAATCATCTTCTGCACGTGGCCCCATTAGTCCTGTTGTACTTTTAGAAATTGCTTTTTGTACAGAGTCTTCTGGCACAATAGCACTCATAATTTGATCAGCTAAATTTGTAATTCCATTGTATGTTTTTTTCCAATAGTCTGCCATTTATTTTAACCGAACCCCATTATACCAGTTAGTATTGTACTAAACAATTTACCTTTGCCTATGTTGTCTGCTAACTCTGCTTTTTGTTCGCCATTTAGTTTTTCAATAGCTACATTAACTGCTCTATCTGCTGCACTCTCTGCTGCAGTAAATGCAAAGGACATAAGATCTCTTTCTCTTTGCCATATTTGATCTATAGCTTGTCCTGTTAATCCGTTTACAGTTTGAGCATAGGCCATATTAGCTTCGTTTTGTGCTGCTGTATCTATAGTAGCTATATTCTGTCTCCACTGAGCATTAGACTGAGCTATGACTAAAGCATTCTTTGAATTAAATTGATCTCTTTGATTTTCTAACTCTGAATTAAATCTTTGTAGTGTAGATACATTGTCTGCATCAAACTGTGCCATAGCGTTAGACTGCGATGCATTAAACTGATTAGTTTGATTAGCTAAACTAGCAAAGAATTGTTGTGTTTGATTCTCAGATGTAGCGTTAAACTGATTAGCTGCATTAGTAGCAGCTTGGTCTGTAAAAATAGATTGCATAATTTGTTGTTGCTTAAACATTGCAGTTTGCTGTGCATTACTTAGATTTTGCATATCCATCTGCATAAAGTTTTGAGCATTTTGTACTGCAGCTTGTTGTCTATTATTTAAGTTTGATATGTCTAATTGTGATAGTGCAGCAGCTTCAGCCATAATCATAGCTTGTGAGTTAGTTAAGTTAGCCATGTTCATTGTGTTAGCAGCACGACTATTTTCTAATGCAATTTGTTGGTCTGCAGTAAAGTTCATGTTAGCTATGTCACCTATACGTGCAGAGTTTTGTACTCGTGCTTGGAATGCTTGGTCAAACTCCATGCCCATAAATGTAGCACGTTGTTGTGCTGCAAGCATAGCACGTTGTTGTCTATTTGACAAGTTTTGTGCTTCAAATTGTGCAACTACAGCAGCATCTGCTTGTGCTATAGGTAGTGCAGCTTCCATTGCAGCTTGTACGATAGCTTGTCCTGCTATACTTGATGCACCAAGACCTCTGTTAGCCATTGCTGTAGTAGCTGCTCTCATTGCCCCTGCTGCCCATGCTGGTGTTTCACCGCCATCAAAGTCAGCCATAAGTGAATTAAGTTGGCCTTGTACTGTAGCTTGTGTAGTTGGAGTTGCAGTAGCAGCTTGTATCTGTTCATTAAAAGCAGAGGCAGTAGCTGCATCAGCATCACCAGATATAATTTCACCTGTCTGTATACTGCGTTGTACAGGATTTGTCATAAGAGTTGCTGCACCTTGAGCAGCACTCAAGTTAGATACAGGTGTAGTAGTGTCTGTTGCAGCAGTAACTTGTGCTTGTGTATCTACTGTTCCTTGAGCAGCAGTTACAGCGTCTGCAGCAGTTTTTACTGCAGGTGCAGCCGTAGCAGCTTGCATTACTCCTGCAGGGGTCTGTACAGCAGGAGAATCTACTTCAGATATCGAAGTAGGTGTAGGTATAGTTACTAAAGGATCAGTTGTACTTAGTTGACCTGTTGTTTCTGGTATAATTGCACCTTCTGGAGTAGGAGTAGTTGCTACTGTAGCTGGAGTAATAACTTTAGATGGATCAGAATAAACATTAGTCATTGTAGCTGCTTGATCTGCAGCTAGTTTTCTTAATTGTTTTTGCTGTTCTGTTAATTCAGGTGTGGTTGTACCACCTTCTTGAAAACCTCTGACATTACGATTGTTTTGAGGTAAAGGAAACCTTTGTTGCATTTTATTAGCTGTAGCAGCTTGTTGATCTACACTAAACTCAGAAAACTCAGGATTGTCTTTCATTTCTTTTTTAACTTGTGGATCATTTAATTCATCAGGAGAAAATATGTAACCTCCTTTAGCTGCCATTAAAGGTCTACCTTTAAGTATTTGATTATACAAACCTACTCTAGCAGCAATAGCAGGATTAGAAGCCATGAGTTGATCAATAGCTTTTTGGTCTAACTCTTTATCACTTTTAATACCAAAAAATGGAAGTATAAAATCTTTCATGTTTTTTGGTGTTATTCTACTAGGATTTTGTTCCTTCGCCATTCGTTTTTATCCTTAATCCTTAGATGCTATACGCTCTACGTGAGTTCGTATTGCTTTTATGTTCTCATCTATTCGTGCTAAAGCTACAGCTTGGTTTTGTACGAGTAGCTCTAGCTTTTCTGTTCGTGACTCTAGTCGTATGATATTAGTAGCGTTAGCTTCAATGCTAGATTGCATTTGTGATACAGTCCACACGATGGCGGCTGCTTGTAGTACAAGTGCTACTATAAGTGTTACAGGTACGGACTTACTGAGATGCCAACTGTTGTTTTCTTTACTCATGGTTTTCCATCCTTGTTTCCTTACCTACCGTTAGCGTACTTAAATGGTTGTTCAGCAAAAGCTAAAAACATATATTTTCCTGTATCTTGATTAATTCCTGTGTTTCTTAACTTAAAACCATTACTAAGCATATCAATATCAACGCTACCTGTATCTTCAGCGGTAACTAAATCTGCTCTTAATCTATGAGTAGTTAGATTAGAAATATCTCTAGCGTTATCCCATATCTGCCAACTTGATGTTGACTCTGTACGTTTTGCCATCACAAAAGCGGGTCTAAATCCTGTATAAACAAACGGTCCATTTGCATTTCCATTCCCAATGTATTCGCCTATTCTTGAGTATCCGTCTACACTTGCAAAGCAGTAGTTTATTACCTTACCCCCAACAGCGTGCCAAGTTCCATTTCCTTTTTGAGAAAATACAGTACTTGTTGGATCTGTATCTGCCCAGACACCATCTTGGTCTTCTTTTGCGTCAGTACTATTAATTTTTAGTCTGTGCGTATTTCCTATTGATGAATGAAAAACATCCCAGTTACTAGTTGTATCTCTGTTTTTTGATATAATCATTTCAGGAACTGCATTTAACCCATGTGCTATTGTCATTGTTGCATCATCTGTAACAACAAAATTAATAATACTAAATCCAATATCAGTGTTTACAGTTCCTGAACTATCTACATTACCAACGCTTGTAGCACTTGCGTCATTACTAAATGTAGTTCCAGCTTTCCAAGCCCAACCAGCATAGTTGTGAGATGCTTCATTATCTAAATTACTATTGCCGCTGACGTTATAACCATCAGTTATAAATGTTATATTAGCAAAATTACCTTCCCCATTATTATTAACAGTTTGAAAATACGCATCATCTCCTCTAATTCTGTCCATCCACGCACCACCACTATCATCTGTTCTTTGTTTAGTCCAAACTAAATCAGGGTCAAATCCTGTATCAATATCTTGGTTTGTTCCGTTACCAGTAAAAATGTTAGCACTAAAATAATTGTCAGGTGAACCACCTTTGGCAGGGTCTATTGTTGCAACTGGGTCAGGTAAATTAGATGTACACAAAGCTAAGAAACCAGAAGGCGGTGCGTAGTAAAAATCACCTATACCATTTCCATCTGTATTACCTTGTGCTGTTTCTGTTCCTGCAAAAGAACTATCTTGACCTGCGTTAAAAATAAATGTTGATGCTCCAGCCGTTCCGCTTGTTGTCGCATTGTATACAACAACTTGTAAATCATACTCTTGTGTAATGCTAGAAAATGCTTCATTACTTCCTGCTTCTGGGTCACCGCTATTCTGCCAAGTTCCATTCTTAGCAAAATATAATTTACGATTATCTCTATCAATAGCTATTCCTAAAACGTCACCATTTGCAAAGGAATCTCCGTAACTGCTTTTTGTTGAGTAAGCAATTTTTTGACCATCTTGAAGATAACCATGTCTAGGTAATTGCCCTGTGCTTCTACCATCTGCTAATGCAGATAACCCAATAGCAGAATAAGCACTAGCAATAGTTGTCATACCAACTTCACAATACCATTTGCCAGTTGTAGGAATTGTAAAATTAGAAAACGCTTGATCTACAGAACTAGAACTACCAACTTGAACTTTTAAATTACCTTCACTAAAGGCTGTTGTACCTATTTCACTCAAAATATTTAAAACAGCAAAGTTATTCGTAGGGCTATCAAGAACACTATCTCCAACAGCTAAACCTGATGCAGTAAATACTGGAGAGCCTAAGTCTACATCGTTGTTACCTGTATTAACACCAATAGAACTTCCTCCATTATCAAATACATCATTTTTCATTTCTAATCTATAACCTCTGTCTCCATAGGTTAGACCTGATGTATTTTTTGGAACCCAAATTCCGTGTTTAAACTCACCAAAACTTGAAGGGGCTAATGATGAACCATCAATAACTGTAATATCAGCTAAGTAACCTTGAAAGTGCAACCTGTTATTTGAACCTTCTGTACCCCACCTAAAATCATTATTGCCATCACCAAGTAACCAATCTACGTTTTGATCCCCTGTATCCTCAGTATCAAATACTGTTTCTTGTACACCATTAATATAAATTCTTGCTCTGTCTCCTGCTGTTCCACTTGTGCTATCTACACGAAGAACTATATGATACCACGCATTTTCATCTCTTAAACATCTGGTCGTTCTTAGTTGTACATCATAAGAACCACTTGAGTAATTATAAAAAGCTAATCTACCACCTAAACCTCCAGAGTCTCCTGTGTCAAGCTCTACAGCCGCAACATTACTTCCATCTGTATAACGCCCAAGAACAAACTGACGAGTTCCACTTTCTGCAGGTTTTAACCAAAAAGAATACGTAAAGGTTCTACGACTATGAGTATAACTATCTCTATCTAAAAAAGCAGAGCCGCCAAACCTTAGTGAGTTTGTTTGCTGAAAAGGATAAAAGTCACGAGAAGTATAACTACCAAACCCTAAAACATTATAACCAAAATTAGTCATTATTATTCCTTATGCATCATTTGCTGCATCTGTAGTGAAGAAAAGTTTAATTCCTATTAAACGAGCATCTTCTGCCATATCGTCATTACTATCTGATACATCTCTAAAAATTCTAAAGTAAGTTAGTTTGTCATCCGCAGGAGTACCTGCAATAGTAACAGCACCACTCTCTGCGCTTATACAAAGTTCGTTTGCTGCTCCTTGTGCTGCGTCATCAATAACGATTGCCGTTCCATACGGACCTGCATCAAGAGCTTGATTATCATTTACAGCTATGCCTTGTAATGCCCAACTAACTCCATCAGTATCTGTAGCGGCAGAAGCCCAATAAACTTGAAAGGTAACTGTTCCTAAATTATATGACTTAGGAAATGCTACAGAAAACTGAGCGTGTTCGTCTGCGCCATCATCAAAGTCTAGACAAACTAAATCAGGTCTGCCTGATGTTGTTTGTACTGTAGTAAGTCCTGCACACCCATTAGAAACAGTAGGTTGCATAGCTGATGCAGGAACCCAAATTGTTTCTTTACCTGCAACTTTTGCTGCAACACCCCCAACTGTAAGTCCATCTGTTTCTAATGTACCATCAATGTCAACATCACCAGAAAAATCTCCTGTTGCAGCGTCTAGCTCACCAGATATTGTTAAATTTCTTATTCCTGTTGTATCTATATTTGCATCTGTTGTAACCACTTTAGAAGCAAGTGCTGTACCTGCTGTTAAACCATCTAATAATTCTAATTCTGCTTCAGCAAGAACAGCACTACCAGCAGTAAAAGCTGTACCTGTCACAATACCAGTTGAAGTTATTGCACCAGAACCAATAGTCCCAGCAACTGTTACTGCACCATCAGCAAGTGTTATTAAATCTGTGTCATCCGTATGACCAATGGTTGTCCCGTTAATTAAAACATTATCAATATCTAAAGAACCACCTGAAATAAGTCCTGTTGTTGTAATCGTTGATGAGCCAGTATCTATTGTACCAAAACCAGATGTAATAGAGCCTGAGTTTAATGCACCAGTTGTAACGATATTACTGCCACCAACACTGTGACCAGCAAAGTAAGTAGACACTGTATCTACGTTAGTCATCCGCATTGTGCCAGCATCATTAATAAGGATACCGTCACCTGAAGCTACAGAAGTTGTACCTCTGGCTGTATCACCATCAATTAAATTAATTTCTGTTGCTGTTGTTGTGACACCGTCAAGTATATTTAACTCTTCTGGAGTAGATGAAATTTGTGTAGTAGAAGCTGCAGCTAATACAGGAAGTGTACCTGATACGTTAGGTAAAGATATAGTTCTATCACCTGTAGCATCTATAGATGTTAATGTAGTTTCGTGAGCATCAGCAGTAGCACCTTCAAACACAACAGCATTGTTAGCGTTCATTGTCACAGAGTCTACTGTTGTAAATGTACCACTTACAGAAATGTTAGTAGCAGAAAGTGTGCCTGTACTTGGGTTGTACTTTAAGTCCCCATCTGACTCTAAACCTATGTTACCACCATCTAAATCTCCACCTGAAGTAAAGACAATAGCGTTGTTTTCGTTTGTACTTTCGTTATCAGTTATTGTAACTGTAGTAGCTACAGTAGCAACTGCAGCAGTACCTGAATATCCACTAGATGTAATCGTACCTAATGAAACACCATCATCAGCAAATGTAATTGTACCACCGTTTGCGTCTAGTGTAATACCACCTTCAGAATCTAGTGTTACAGTTGTACCAGCTAGTTCTGCTGTACCGTCTGCTGTAATCTGAATGTTAGCGGCTGCGGCTGCTGCGTCTGTTGTTTCAATAGTAAGTGTACCATTTGTACCTGCAGTTAAAGTAGCAGTATCACTCGTTGAACCTGTCATTGTAATGACTTTACCATTTACAGCTACATCATCTACTGTAAGTGCAGTAAGTGTACCTAAAGAAGTTACATTACCTTGAGCAGCCGTAGATAAAGTTCCAGCTAACTCTCCACTTGATCCATAAATAACTGCTTTAGAATTAACTACAGAGTTAGCAGAAGCAGTATCAAGTAAGTTTAGTTCAGCAGCAGTAGAACTTACTGCTGTGCTACCAAGGGTTAACTGTCCGTCAGGTACAATAAGTCCTGCTGCACCGTTAAAAATTAAGTCATCAGCAGAAGTATCCCAAGTTATATTTGCAGAGGCAGTGTCACCATACAGTATTACATCATAACCCTGATCATTAGCACCAATAGTAAGTGTAGCATCTAACTGTACTGCTCCATCAATGTCAACAGCATCAAGGTTTGTTGTACCATCTACGTCTAAGTCTGTTCCTACATATAGTTTCTTCGCTATGCTTGCTCCACCTTCAGTTCGTAAAGCTCCTGTGTCACCTGAAGCGTCACTAGAGTCTGTAGCATCAGTTATGTCAACTACCCCTGCAACTGTAAGTGTGGATGCCATATCTACTGCGCCATCAATGTCTACAACATCTAAGTTTGTAATACCATCAACGTCTATGTTTCCTGAAATGTCTAAAGAAGCTGCAATAATTTCACCACTAACATCAACTGCACCATTTATGTCTATAGTTGTAGCGGCTATTTGTATTTCTGTATCAGCTACAAGATCTAGTTGACCGTCAGCAGATGAGTATATGTATATAGCTGTATCACGAAACTGTATCTTTTCATTATTGGCAATAAGTATATCGTCAGAGAACTCAAAGTAGTCTTCGTCTTCCATCCATTTAAGTACACCATCATTGCTCTCACCATCAAAGGTAATTGTAATATCTGTACCTGAAGTAGCCGCACCAAAGGTAAGTGTGTTACCTAGTAGTTTAGTTATTGGACCACCTTCTGCGGCAGTGCCATCGTGAGTGTGTCCTGAACTTGATGCGAAAGCAGCTAAGAGTTGGTCAAACTCATCATTAGTATGTGCCGCAGTTATGGTATCTCCATCTGCGTAAGTTGATTGTCTTGTGTAGGTTGCTCCCATTACCTTCTAGCCCCTAATTGATATTCCATTTGAAATCCTTTTAATGAATATGGACCAGTTGAATTAGCCCCATCTTCTACTCTTAATGCTACAGCAAAGCCTGAACCCTCTACCGATTTTCTAACGATTGGTGATGAAGGACCACCATATGCAGATGTGCCATAGACTGAAGACCCATAAACACCACCTACATCTAAACTATCTAACGCATACGCTGCAGGTCGTGTAGAGTTTGCATCTTCGTAATCATAACGTACAAACATATCTGCATCAATAGTTGATTCAGGTGCGTAGTTAATATTTACTCTTTGCATATGTTTTCGCACACCAGGATCACCGAAAGTTAAATCTGGACTACGATACTTAGCTTGAATTAATGTACCATTAAATGTATCACCTTGATCTTGTCTATAGACATATCCATCAAAACCTCCGTGTACAGCTATAACATCTCCTGCTTCTACTACACTGTCAGTACAATTAGGTCGTATACCTTTCATTTGTGAAAACTCAAAGTTCTGTCCTTTTAAAACACAGATAACTCCTAATGTAGCGGCTTGTGCGCCGCCCTCTTTAGAAAAGAATATTCTATATTGTGTTTTGTCAGGTATAACTAAAGATGTAAAGTTTGAGGAATCTGTAAGATTTTCTCTAAAGATAGACTGTACATTAGAACTAATTGTACCAAGTTCAACGTCACCAATTCTTGCAGTACCAGCAATAGTACGTAATCCATCTGGTCCTAGGAATATTAAGTCACCAGCAAATTCTTGTATTGTGTCGCCGTTTACACAACCAATGTTGCGGGTAACAGGTGTAACTGCAAAGTTACTACTTGTAGTTCCTGATAGTTTAAATATTCTGTTTTCACAAAAGATAAATAAATCTTCACGGAAAACTTTTAGTCCAACAATCGTATCGTCAACTTTAAAACTACCTGCACCACTATTCGTAGCAAAGTTGTCTTCGTCAAACGGAACACTGAATACTACTTCTTGTGGGGTGTTAGGCATACCTGCGTAGAACATATGGCTCTTAAAAGCTGCTACGTCTTTTGCCCCAGTAACTACAGTACTTACTTCTCCTCCACCTGCAGACGCAACATCTGTTGCAGACAGAGATGTATTAAATATAGTTGGTGCATTTACTTGGTCTACAAAAATAAACTTATCATTACCGTCGAAGTTAAATCTTTCAAATTTGTATTTAGCGGCTGATGTTCTACCTGTATCCCTAACTGTCCAACTCTCTGATACAGTATCTGAAGCTGAATGTGCGGCGGCAGTTGTACTACTTGTTGCGCGTGTGACACCAGTAAGAGTTGTAGCTGTCTTACCTGTATATGTAAATATTTCTGAGTTAATACCTACAGTGCCACTCGAACTAAATGAAGTAGTAGACTTTACATTAATAGTTCCAGATCCTGTCATACCAGTAGATGAAGCAATTTTTTGACTTAGTGTTGTGCTAGCTGAACTATATATTTTCTCACCTCTAGCAGCAAGAATATAGTCATTAAACAACGCAGACATTAAAATTGGTTCACTGCTTATTGTAGTCTCAGGAACTTGCTGATACACGTAAGGCGCAAAACCATTAATGCGTCTGTAGCCGCCTTCAACGTCAGGCTCAAAGTTAGTTAGCTCTAGTGCCTGTCCTGGTTGCATAATAAAAGTAGATTGGTTAAGAACTAATCCACCTTCGCAGTTAAATGAAAAAGGTTGTACCTGTGAATTGTCTGGCATTAATTTACTCTAAGTGAGGAGCTACAGCCACCTCTAGCGTTTCCTGGTAGATATGTAGACCTAACATACTCAAATTTATTAACTAACAAAGTTTGCATATTTTTTATACCTTGCTCGAACCTTGTAAAGTTTATCCCGTACTGTTGTACCTCTCCTCGATACTGATATACAAAAGCAGTAGCACCATCAACAATAACTGCAGCAAAACGATCAGGAATAGTTGTAGTGTCCCCGTGCGCTGTCATATCCGCAGGGAAGGTAAAGTAATCAAACTTTACTACATAAGATTTAGTAGGGTATGGGTAAAATAAATAATTATTGTCTAAGGTGCGTACAACGTGTGTGGGTACTCCACCATCATCAAATTGAGTTACAGTAACGCCACTAGAATGGGCAGCAGCCGTTGTACTATTAGCACCACGAGTACACCCTGTAATGTCATTACCGCTAATAGCAGTGTACGTTACTTCCTCGTTACCTATATATACTTTACCTGCACTATCTAAACCAGTAGTTGAAGTAAGTGTAAGAGTAGCAACCGAATCTGAATGTGAACCATTTAAGGTTGTAGATATAATTAAGTCTTCTTGATCTACGTGTTTATTAATATAATCATTGTAGTCTAGGATTTGTAGTTTACCACCGCTGTTGCCTAGTGTGTCATTAGCTACTATTCTAAACGTATTGTAGTCAACTACCTTAGTTGAGGTAGGTAGTGAGTATCGAACAACACCTGCAGTTAATGTTTTACTTTCAGTAGCGTGGTTAAATGGGTAATTAAATTCTCTTTGATTAATATATCGAACAGCTTCGTTAATAGCAGTTTTAGCTTGTGTCTGTATTCCTCTTGAAGAAGAAAAAGTTGAACTCGTTAATTCAACTTCATTTAACCTTGCCAGAACTTTATTTGTTAAAGTT
>Ga0114932_10002851_pt1 | contig 17630 bp, 14 predicted proteins | sample 2SBtaG_2_FD_87286 | JGI IMG/M metagenome (GOLD analysis project Ga0114932, IMG submission 87286) | Deep subsurface microbial communities from Kolumbo volcano to uncover new lineages of life (NeLLi) - 2SBTROV12_ACTIVE470 metaG | ecosystem: Environmental > Aquatic > Marine > Volcanic ... | reverse complement strand
CGCACGCCTCCGGCGCGCTGACCCCCCACCGAGGGGAGTGGCCAGGCCGCAGCCAGGCTTCCTCGTCCCTGGCCCTGCGGGCGGGACGCGGACCATGTCCTTCCCTGAAGCGGAGGCCTTGCGACAACGCCGCGTGAACTTCCAGGACCGCGGGAACGCGGATCGCGTCGAATACGTGCGCCTTCCGTTCGTATCCCCGCCAGAACTTCCCCCAGGAGCACACCGTGGAGCTCGGAGTCACCTTCGTCCTCGCCCTCGTCATGGCTGGCCTCTGCGGCCTGCGCGCCTTCCTGCCACCGCTTGTGGTCGGCTGCATGATGATGGCCCAGTCCCCGTCGGATGAGACGACCGCCCTGCAGGCCGCTGGCATCCTCGTGCTCCTCACGCTCGGCTTCGTCGAGTGGGTGGCCGACAAGATCCCGGTCATCGACCACGTGCAGGACACCGTGGCGACGGTCATCCGCCCGATCATCGGGGGGCTCACGGCGGTGATGGTGATGCAGTACGACGGCGGGGTGCTCAGCGCGCTTCCCGCCTTCCTGGCCGGCGGTGCTGCGGCGCTCGGCGTGCACGCGCTCAAGGCCACCACCCGTGGCGTGAGCACGGTGAGCACAGGCGGCGCGGCCAACCCCGCGCTGTCGATCCTCGAGGACGTCACGGTGCTCGGCCTCGTGGTCGCCGCTCGGATGGCGCTCGCTGGCTAACGCCGCCGGCGCACCAGCAGGCCCAGCCCGAGCAGCCACAAACCACCCGCAGCGCCCGCGCAGCCACAGCCGCCGGGCGCTTCGTCGAACACGAAGCCCGTGTCGACCGGCTGCACGGGCAAGGTGACCGTCACGTCGACCTGCACCTCGCCGCTGCTCCAGGCATCGTGCACCGCCAGCCGGAGCGTGTCGGTCCCGTAGTAGTCGAAGTCGGCAGCCACCGTCAGCTGCCCTTCGGCGCTCACCTCCGCGGACCCGTACACCGGCTGGGCCAGCACCTCGAAGGTGTGGTCGTCGTCCGGATCGGGATCGCCGGGGTCCACGGTGACGGTGACGCTCCCGCCGCTCTCTACCTCCACCGACGGCACGGTCGGGGAGGGGGCCACGTTCTCCACCCCCTCCTTCGCGCAGACCGGCTCCTCCAGCACGTGCCCGGTGGTCTCTTCGACCCAGCTCCGAACGGCGTCCACGCGTACGTAGATGCCGCCGTCGCCGCAGGGCACGTCGGAGGGATCGGCGCCGCGGGAGGCGAGGCCGGCGAGCAGGTGCTCGCCCCAGGCGGTCGCCAGGAACAGGGGCCCGCCCGAGTCGCCATAGCAGGTGTCCACGCCGTCGCCGCCGGCGACGATCTCGCCGTCCGGCATCGCGCCCTCCGTGCAGCCACGGCTCCTGTCGTCGCACGCTGCCGTCTCCACCAGGAGCTCGGCGGTCATCAGCACGTCCGGATAGGTCGAGCCCCATGCGTCGACCGCGCCGAAGCCGGCGATCACCGCGCTCGCGCCGTCCACCAGGAGGTCCGCCCCGCAGCCGAGCGCGAGCGGCGTGGGAGTGGTCTGCGCGTCCTCGGCCAGGACAAGGGCGAGCACGTCGTAGCTGTAGCTGTAGTCCGGGTAGGCGTGCTGGCTCGCGATCTCGGCCCACTCTCCGGGTGTGTCCACCGTCAGGTCGGTGGCGCCGAGCCACACGCCCTCGATCTGGTTGTCGCGGCAGTGTGCGGCGCTGAGCACCACCCGGGGATGGACCAGCACACCGGTGCAACTGGGCTCACCCCGCGCGATGAGCGACGCCACCGACGGCCAGTCCTCGGGCTCGGCGGCCTCGCCACCGACGATGGGCGGCGGCGCCGCGCCGAGCAGGAAGAGCCAGATCACGGCGTCAGGCTACTCGGCCTTCGAGGCCGTCGCCGTGCGCTCGCCGAAGAAGGCGTCGGTCTCGCGCAGCAAGGCCTGCAGGGTCTCGGCACGTTCGTCGCTGCCTTGCTCGAACTCCAGCGCGAGCGCGTGCTCCAGGCAGCGTCGCGCTCCGCCGAGATCGCCGGCACGGGCACTCAGGGCGGTGCCGCGGCTGTAGCGCTCCGCGGCGAGCTCCGGGGCGCCTGCGGCGGCCGCTGCGTCACCCATCGCCCGCAAGGTGCTGGCCGCGGCGAGCCGCTCCCCCAGCCGTTCGTAGAGATCGAGGGCGCGCGCCAGGTGCTCGTCGGCTTGCCCTTGCCGTCCCTGGCGCAGCCGCAGCTCGCCCCAACGTCGCTCGACGGCGGCGCGCAGCGTGGGGTCGTCGTGGCTCGAGAGATCGGCTTCGGCGAGGTAGCGCTCGGCGCTGGCGAGCTCGCCCCGCGTCAGGGCCAGGCTCGCGCGTCCGAGCTCCAACGAAGCGAGCTCGAAGCCGGGGCGTGGTTCCGCCGACAGGGCGGCGCCCGCGAGCTCGTACAGGCTCTCGGCGCCCACGACCTCGCCCGCCGCCACGGCGGAGTCGCCGTCGGCGCGCAGCGTGGCCGCAACGCCGAGGTCCTGTCCGCTTCGACGCCAGATCGCGCGCGCCTCCCGGTAGCAGGCCTGCGCGCTGCGCTTGCTCCCACGAAGCACCATGTGGTCGCCCACCCGGCGTGAGAGCACCGCGCGGACCGTGGGGTCGGTCACGAGGCCTGACACCGCCTGGGTGAGGGCCTCCGTGCCCGCCCGGACCAGCCCGCTGTCGAGGAGCACCGCGCCGTCCGCCGCCTCGATGAGCGCCCGCTCGCCGGCCTCGAGTGGCAGCCCGCGTGCCTCGACGAGCACCGAACGCCCGAGGTCGGGTTGCCCGACGCGAGCGAGCAGCCGCGCAAGGGCGGCGGCAGCCCAAGCGCGCGTCCACGCGTCGGGCAGGCTTCGGTAGAGCAGGCGCAAGAGCTGCACGTCGCACTCCCTGGGCAACCACGGAGGCGAGCGTCCGACGGCCAGCTCGAGGAGTGGCTGCGCGAGGGGTTGCAGGGTCGCGGCCGCCGTGGCCGGGTTGCCGCGCAGGCTGGCCGCCACCGGGTCGCGCAGCACGCAGAGCCCCCGCACCGCGACTCGATGGGAGTCGTCGACCCCCCGAGGCGCAGCCTCGCGGGTGCCCGCCGGCAGCCACGCCAGCGCGCGAGCATCGCGTCCTGCCGGCAGATCGGTGTCGGGTCCAGCGTTCCAGGGGGCCGGGTCCAGACCCAGGACCGGCAGGCCCTCGAGACCGTCGCTTCCCACCGCGAGCACGCGGAGCTCGGGGGCGCGCGCCAGGATCGGGTCCAGCGCTTCGTGCAGGCGCGGCACCGCGCACCCCTCCAGCAACAGCACGCGGCCGCCCAGGGCGCCCAGCTGCGCGCCCACGGCCGTGGTGTCTCCGAAGGGGACCACGTCCAGCGCGTCGCCGACCGCCCGCACCAGGTCTTCGGCGGACTCCGCCCCCTGGCAGCGCACCGCGTGCACGGCACCGCCCAGCTGCGCCGCCATGGCTGCGAGCAGAGGCGTCGCCTCCCGTCCGGCCGGGAGCGCTGCCGCCACCACGGACGCGCTCCCGAGCGCCCCGGCCACCCGGTCGACCAAGGCCTCGGGAACGGGCTCGCGCCCCTCGAGGGCCAGCCAGGCGGGGGCTGACACCAAGCACTCCTCCGGGTTACGGCGTGGGCCTTTCAGCGCCCCACCTCGTCTACCACAACGTCACCTCCAGAGGGGATCTCGATGAGCCTCGACAGCATCCGCACCATTGGCGTCCTCGGCGCCGGTCAGATGGGCAACGGCATCGCCCAGGTGGCCGCCACGGCCGGCTACGACGTCACCCTCGTCGACATCTCCCCGACCGCACTGGAGAAGGCCCAGGCCACGATGCGGAAGAACCTCGCGCGGCTCGTGAAGAAGGAGAAGCTCACGGCGTCGGCGGCCGATGCGGCCTTGGCCCGCGTCGCCCTGGTCACCGAGACAGCGGGCTTCGACGGCAGCCAGGTCGTGATCGAGGCAGCCACCGAGAACGTCGCTCTCAAGTACCGGCTCTTCGAAGACCTGGCTGAGAAGACCTCGTCGGACACCCTGCTGGTCTCCAACACCTCGAGCATCAGCATCACCGCCATCGCGGCGCACACCGATCGACCCCACCTCGTCGCCGGCATGCACTTCATGAACCCCGTGCCGGTGATGAAGCTGGTCGAGGTCATCCGAGGTCTCGGGACCACGGACGCCACCTTCGACACGGTCTGTGCGCTGGCGCAAGCCATGGGCAAGACGACGGTCGAGGGTCGGGACATGCCCGGCTTCATCGTGAACCGTGTCTTGATGCCCTACATCAACGAAGCCGTGTGCGCCCTCTACGAAGGCATCGGAACCGTCGAGGACATCGACACCGCCATGAAGCTCGGCACCAACGTGCCGATGGGGCCGCTCACCCTCGCCGACTTCATCGGGCTGGACACCTGCCTCGCCATCATGGAGGTGCTGCAGGACGGCCTGGGCGGATCCAAGTACGCCCCGTGTCCGCTGTTGCGCAAGTACGTCGAGGCGGGCTGGCTGGGCCGCAAGAGCGGTCGCGGCTTCCACACCTGGGAGCGCTGATGTACAAGTACCTGCACCTGGACAAGCGGGGCTCGACGGCGCTGGTCACCCTCGACCGCCCGAAGGCGCTCAACGCGCTCAACGCGGGGCTGGTCGACGAGCTCGCCGCGGTGGTCGCCGAGGTGGCCGCCACGGAAGGGCTGCGCGCCTTGGTGGTCACCGGCGCGGGACGCGCCTTCGTGGCGGGCGCTGACATTGCCGAGATGCAAGCGATGACGCCGCAGGACGCGCAGGCCTTTGCGCGGCGAGGGCAGGCTGTCGGCGAAGCGCTCGAGAGCCTGCCCATCCCCACGATCGCCGCCGTCAACGGCTTCGCCCTCGGCGGTGGCTGTGAGCTGGCGATGTGCTGCGACATCATCCTGGCCAGCGACAAGGCCCTGTTCGGCCAGCCCGAGGTCAAGCTCGGCGTCATCCCCGGCTTCGGCGGCACGCAGCGTCTGTCCCGCTACGTCGGTCGTCAGCGTGCCCGGGAGCTCTGCTTCACGGGGCGCAACGTCAGCGCCTCGGAAGCGGTCGTGCTCGGCCTGGCCATGGCGATGGTCGAGGGTGACGTCGTCGAGGCGGCCCTGAAGCTGGCCAGCAAGATCGCGCGCAACGGTCCGCAGGCCGTGGGCCTCGCGAAGCGCGCCATCAACGAGGGGTCGGACGGCCAGCTCGCCGCCGGCCTGGAGCTCGAAGCCGAGCTCTTCGGTGCCTGCTTCGGCGACGAGCAGGTCGAAGGCATGGCCGCCTTCCTCGAGAAGCGTTCGCCCACCTTTTCCGCCTGAGCCCCCCGGGAGATCCCATGTTCGAGCTGTCCGAAGACACCCAGGCCATCCGAGATGCCGCGCGCGAGCTCGCTCGCGACGCCATCCTCCCTGGGGCCATGGAGCGCGACCGCACCCACGCCTTTCCGGCCGAGCTCGTCGACCAGCTCGGCGAGCTCGGCTTCATGGGCATGTTCGTGCCCGAGGAGTACGGTGGCGCCGGCTTCGGCGTGCTCGACTACGTCGTGGCGCTCGAGGAGATCTGCTACGCGGACGCGGGCGTCGGCGTGGTGATGAGCGTCAACAACAGCCTGGTCTGCTACCCGATCCTGAAGTTCGGCAACCACGACCAGAAGAGCCGCTACCTACCGGCGCTCGCGAGCGGGGAGAAGCTCGGATGCTACGCCTTGACGGAGCCCGAGGCCGGCTCCGACGCGGGCGCCCAGAAGACCCGCATCTCCCGCGACGGCGACGACTACGTGCTCGACGGCACGAAGATGTGGATCACCAACGGGCCCCAAGCGGATGTGTGCGTGGCCTACGCCTCCCACGATCCCGCCGAACGTCACCGCGCCGTCAGCGCCTTCATCATCGAGACCGAGAGCCCTGGCTTCGCCGTGGGCAAGGTCGAGGAGAAGCTCGGCATCGCCTGCTCCGGCACCAGCGAGCTCATCTTCGACGGGCTCCGGGTCCCTCCCCAGAACCTGATCGGGGAGGAGCGCGGTGGCTTCAAGGTGGCCATGGGCACCTTGGACGGGGGCCGCATCGGCATCGCAGCGCAGGCCCTGGGCATCGCGCAGCGCGCCTTCGACCTCGCCGTGGCGTACGCAAAGGACCGCAAGGCCTTCGGGCGCCCTATCGCCGACAAGCAGGCCATCCAGTGGATGCTCGCGGACATGGGCACCCGCATCGACGCGGCCCGCCTGCTGACGTGGCGCGCTGCCAGCATGAAGGACCGCGGCGAGCGCGGCAGCCGGGAGTGTTCGATGGCCAAGCTCTTCGCTTCGGAGACCGCGAACTTCTGCGCCGACAGGGCCCTGCAGATCCACGGTGGCTACGGCTACAGCAAGGAGTACGAGGTGGAGCGGCTCTTCCGGGACGCGCGCATCACCACCCTCTACGAAGGCACCAGCGAGATCCAACGCCTCGTCATCGCCAAGAGCTTCCTGGCCTGATGCCCGACAAGCGCCACATCCGCGTGCTCGTCGCGAAGCCGGGCCTCGACGGTCACGACCGGGGAGCGAAGGTGGTCGCCCGCGGCCTGCGTGACGCCGGCTACGAGGTCGTCTACACGGGCCTGCACCGCACGCCCGCACAGATCGCCGAGACCGCGCTCCAGGAGGACGTCCACGTGGTCGGCCTCTCGGTGCTGTCGGGGGCTCACCTCGCACTGCTGCCGGCGGTCGTGAGCGAGCTCCGCGCTCGCGGGCTGGACGATGTCCTGGTGGTCGGCGGCGGCATCATCCCCGAGGCGGACGCTACTGCGCTGCGACAACAGGGGGTGCACGAGGTGTTCCCGCCGGGCACCCCGATTCGTGCCATCGTCGACTACATCGAGAACCACGCACCGACACGCTGGTGATTCGGGGCCCTCGCACCCCTCACCTCCACTAAGATGTCCAGGGCTGGTCACACGGGCACGTGCCAGGACGGAGGGCGCTCTGAGCAAGCGTAGAAGGGCGCGAGACCGTTCCGCCCTGATCGTCGGCACGAGCACCGAATACCTGGGGCGGAAGCCCCTTCCGATCGTGGTGCGCACGCGCCCCGTGCTCCTCATCCTCGGGGAGGCCGGCACGGGCAAGACCATGGTCGCCCGCCGCATCCGGGGGCAGAACGCCATGCGGCTGAAAGGGGAGGCGCTCCAGGACGCCTGCGCCAGGGCGGTGCGACGCGGCCACTGGCCCGACGAGCTGCTCGAGGCCGACAGCCTCATCCTCGACGGGCCGACGTACCTGAACCGGCGGCCCGGTGTGGTTCGGCTGTTGTCGGCGCTCCTGGTGGCGCGGGCCGAGGCCAAGAACCCCACGGTCATCTGCCAGGGCAAGTCCGACGACACGGCCATGCTGTTGCTCGATGAGCTCGAGCCTGGACTGCGTGTGACCATGACCCTCCGCTTTCCGATCGGCCGCGGCCGCGTCCGCTTCGCTGTGCGCATGTGCCACCAGCTCGGCCTCGAGACCTCGGTCGGCCGCTCCCTCGACGTCAGCGAGCCGTGGACCTACCGCAAGGTCGTACGGGCCCTGCACGCTCACCGCCGTGAGCTCGACCCCGACGTCACGTCAGGGGACTAGGTCGCCCACGTGGCCGTGCGCCTGGCGCGCGAGGTACAGGAGCCGGTTCGCCTCCGCGGGGCTCATCTGCACGCGGTCGAGCCGCTGGTAGAGCTCGACGCGCGTCTCGAGCGCGAGGCCAGCCACGTGGAGGGACACCGCTCGGCCAGCGAAGACCGCGCGAGCGATCGGTCGGGCGCCTGCGGGCGCCAGGGTGGGATCCGCCGAGAAGGCGACCGCCTGGACCACGGAGGCCTGCAACCCGCGGCCCTGGAGGTAGAGCGCGCCGCTCTCCGGCGCCAGCTCCGCGGCGGTGCGCTCGACCAGTGCACGGTCGGGCACCCGGCTCGGGTTGTCGGGGAGCGCGCAGCGGTAGACCCACATCGCGCCGATGCCGTGGAGGAGCCCTGCAAGGTAGGCCGTCGCCCGGCTCCCTGGAAGGCTCGCGGCCGCGAGGTTCGCCGTCATCAGCCCCAGGGCGCGCTCACGGTTCGAGCGCGCCTCGAAGCCGGGTGCCACGTACACGCGCGCCGTGGAAGCTTCCAGCACTGCGACCCGCCACAGCGCGTCCAGGCCGAGCCGGGAGATCGCCTGCTCGATCGAGGCCGACGCGTTGCCCGCCCGTGGCCAGGCCTGGCGCCACACCTCGAGCACCAGCTCCGGGTCCCGCTCCAAAGCGCGTGCGACGTCGCGCAGCGCGACCTGTTCACGCGAGAGCACCTGGAAGATCCGCCCCGCGGCCTCGGGCGAACGTCCGAGCATCGGATCCGGACGGCACAGCCGCTCCACGAGCCCCCCGAGGAAGCTGCGCTCTTCCGGGCCGTCGGCGTCCTGCACCAACCGGTCGACCCGCGCCCGCAGGCGCTGTTCTGCGCTGTCCGCGGTCTGGCGTGCATGCCAACTCAGCGCAACCGTCATCGAGGTCTCCCGTGTCCCATTCAACGGCTCAGGAGGCGTCCCGCATGAGTGCGCGCGGCTCCGGCGGCGCTCATTCCACGTACCCCATGGCCTTCAGCTCCTCGAGCTGGTCGGCGGGGGCGCTGCCCCAGCTGGGGTCCAGGTGCGCGCGAACCCCCTCGACCGGTCCGATCACGGCGCCCGGCTCGAGGCGGCCGAGCAGGGCCGGGGAGGGGGCCACCAGCTGACCGGCGGGATCGAGCACCACCCGCACGTCGCCGACCGACAGGCTGGCGTCAGGCGCCGACGAGAAGCGCATCGCGACCACCGCGTCCGAGAGCATCGGGCCCGGCTCCACGCGCACCACTCGGCGGTCTTCGCTCAGGGTCACGCGGGCGACGTCGTCGGGCAGACGCTTCGGTCGCTCCCCCCACGCTTCGTTCGCCCGGCGCTCTTCGCCGGCCTCCGGGTCGACCAGCCAGGCGTCGTCGATCGGCTCGGCGAAGTGCAGCTCCGCGGGCTCTGCAAGGTAACGGAGGTGCAAGCGCCAACCGGTCCCTACGGCCCACCCCGTCGCCTCGCCCAGCGCGACGCGCCACCTCCCGAGATCGGCCGACCCCGACAGGTCGTGCTGCTCGCCGGGGTCGGCCCGCAGGTCGAACAGTTCCTCGTGGCCGTCCCACGTGCGGAGCAGGTACTTGTGCCCTGCCTGCACCACACCCCAGGTCTCCCGGGCGTAGCCCACGTGGCCGAGCGGCAGCGCGCGGTCCGTCCAGGCCTGGTGCGGCTCCTGCCAGGTGGCGGCCAGGGATTGGCCGTCGAGGCCTTCGGTCGGCAGGCTGACGAGGTCGAGCACGGTGGGCACGATGTCTGCGAGCGACGCTGGGGTCCCGACCGTCAGGGGACCGTCCACGCCGCCGGGCGGCCGGATCCAGAGCGTGCCCTTGACGAGCTCCTGGTAGAGCGTGTGGTTGTGTTCGTACCCGCCGTGGTCCCAGAACTCCTCGCCGTGGTCGGAGAAGAGCACCACCAGGGTGTCGCCGGGGAGCTGCTCGATGCCCTCGAAGAGCCGTGCGATCCCCTCCGCCGCGAAGCGCACCTCGCCGTCGTAGCGCGCTCGAAGCCACGCGCGGTGCTCCTCTCCGAGCAGCTTGTTGGCGTCCATCGCCTCCAGGTCCCACCGGTTCAGCTCGACCTGGAGCGGGCCCTTCGCCCCCGCCTCGTACCGGCCATCGTACGCCGCAGGTGCCCGGTAGAAGACGTGCGGGTCGATCAGGTGGAGGAAGAGCAGGCTGTCGGTGTCGCGGTTCGCGGTCAGCCAGCGGAGCCCACGGTCCACCTGATCGTCGGCTTCCTGATCACTGTCCATGCGCCAGAGGCCGTAGCCCTCGTGGAACCCGAACCGGGGCACCAGGTGCACGTTGGCCACGATGCCGGCGGTCGCGAACCCGGCTTCGCGCATCCGCTCCCCGAGGGTCTTCGCACCGATGGCGGCCAGGGGCCAGCGGCCAGTCAACGCGGTGCGGAAGCTCGGACGCGTGCGGGGTGCGGGGGTGTAGGCGTCGCTGAACAGCACGCTCTCGGCCGCCAGCGGGTCCAGCGGCGCGGTGGTGTCCCGTTCGTACCCGTGTTGTGTGACGGCGTCCCAGCGCAGGGTGTCCACACCGACGAGCACCACACGACGCGGCTCGTGCGCGCTCCGTGAGCGGACCTGCGGGTCGGACACCACCACGTGGTCGTAGAGCGGCGAGCCGTCGGGCTCGCTCTCGAGCGACACCGTCCTCGATCCCGCTTGGGACGAGAGGTCCACCACCACGTCGGTCCAGGTGCCCACCGAAGCGGTGACGCGGCTGACTTCGACGCCGTCCACCCGCAGCACGACGCTCGCACCATCGCTGGGTTCGGCGTCCTCCAGCAGGGGCCGGAGCAGACCCACACCGAAGCGCAGCGAGGCCTGTTCCGGCAGGTCCACCCGCCAGGTCGCGCTGGAGGGGGCGGGGAGGAGCAGCGAGGGCCGTGTCTCGCGCTGGAGCGTGGCGTCGAGGCGGACGAAGGCGTCCTCGGAGAGGCCGGAGCGCCGCAGGTCGCGCCGGGCCCAGGTCTCGGCGCTCCCGGTGCTGACCAGCTCGAAGTGCTCGTCGTTCGGGTCGTCTGGCCAGGCCACCACCACGTGCCCTTCCTTGACGTCCCAGCTTCCGCTGCTCCAGGGTCCCGGGAGGTTGGTGAAGGGCAGGACCTGGAGCGCGCGGTGCACCTCGAGCCCATCCGGCTGGGCGAAGTAGCTGCGCTTCGGCAGGCGCACGGGGAGGGGGGTGGACCAGGCGGGCATCTCGTCCCAGCCCAGCCCCTCGACCCGCTCGAAGCCCTCCAATCGAAAGCGCCCGGTGGTGTCGAGATCCGGGGGCAAGGTTCCGGACGAGAGGTCGAGCTCCGCGGGCAGCTCGAGCAGCCGCTCGATCACGGGGGCCCGGGGTCGATCGAAGGGCAGGGCAGGCGGCGCCGGCTGGCAACCGCCCAGGACCCACGCGAGGATCACGGGCCGAAGAAGATCGAGGTGCTGCCTCCCGCGGACGAGCCGTCGTCGTCGCCGGTCGCGCCCAGCAGCATGTCGGCGAAGCCGTCCTGGTCGATGTCACCGACGGCGAGGCCCTGACCGAGCTGATCGGAGCTGCTGTCGCCCTCGAACACCGCTCGCGCGTCGCCGTCGAACGAGCCGGACCCGGCCCCGGTCAGGGAGGTCCCCGCGAAGAGCCAGACCTGCCCGGTGTTGTTGTCGGAACCGCCCTCGGCGTAAGGACCGCCGGCGAGCAGGTCGCCGGCGCCGTCGCCGTCGACGTCGCCCGCGGCGAGGGTGCGACCGGCGCGGTCGCTGCTGGTGTCGCCGCCAAAGGTGAGGTCCGCCGAGCTGGCCGAGGCGCTGCCGCCCACGGACGCGCCGTACCAGACGTAGGTGGCCCCGGCATCGGTCGCGTCGACGTCGCCATAGAGCGCGCTGACGGCCAGCTCGTCGGTGCCGTCGCCGTCGACGTCGCTCAGCCCGACGGCGGCGTAGCCGAAGTTGTCGCCCGCGGCGTCGCCGCTCCACTCGGCCCACGCGAGCTTGGCCACGTCACCGCTTGCAAGGCCCGAACCTGCCACGACCCAGCCTGCGCCCGCGTCGCTGGCGGAGAGGTCCGAGGTGTAGGCGCCCACGTAGAGCTCGGCGTAGCCGTCGCCGTCGAGGTCCCCGATCACCTCCACCGCGTTGTACCCGAGGGCGTCGTCGGCGCTGGTGCCCGTGAGCGCGTGGTCGGCGTCGCTCAGCCCGAGGGTCGAACCGCTGAGCAGGCCGCTTCCCCCGTAGATCACCACCATGCCGGCGTTTTCGGCGCCGCTGTCTTCGCGGGGCGCCCCGGCCACCAGCTCGGGCAGCCCATCGCCGTCGAGGTCGCCGTGGTGGACACCGAGTCCGAGCTGATCGCTGGTGTCGCCCGTCACGAGCACACTCGCCAGGTCGACCGCCTGGCCGTCGCTCCAGCTCGCGCTGTCGCCGGAGAGCAGCAGCATCACCTCACCGCCGTTCGTGGCGCCGCTGTCACCGCCGTAGGCCGCGAGGAGCAGCTCGCCGACGCTGTCTCCGTCGAGGTCCGCGGTTCCACCGAGCGTGCGACCTCCCCCCAGGTTGTCGTTGTTCGACGCTCCGGACAGGCGCAGCACAGCGTCGCTGTCGTCCCAGGAGCCGCCGCCCGCCAGGTCGGCGCCCGTCAAGAGGTAGACGGCACCCGAACTGGAGTCTTCTCCCGGTGCGCCGACGAGGACATCGTGGAAGCCGTCGCCGTCGACGTCCGGCACGACGGCGAGCGACTGGCCGAGGGCGCCGCCCGCCGTGCCCCAGATGAGGGTGTCGGCGTCCGAGACCGCGAAGCTGCCCTCGGTGGCAGCGATCACCGTGGCCTCGACCGTGGCCGACGTCGCCGACTCGGCCTCGTCCGCGGCGGTGATGGCGCAGCCGACGACCTGGCCCGCACCCGCGCCCGAGGTGTCGAAGCTGGTGCTCGTCTCGCCCGAGGCTGCGCCGTCCAAGGTCCACGCCCAGGTGTACGTCAGCGTGTCCGCTGGGTCGGGGTCGCTGCCCTCCACGGCCAACTCGCAGCCCAGCTCGGTGCCCGCGACGAGGGTGTCGGCGCTGAGCACCGCGGTGGGCGCGCTAGGCGCCGCGTTGCTGATCATCAGGGTGGCCGATGACCGGCTGGCCGTGTCCAGGCCGTCGTCGGCCGTGGCCGTGCAGACCACGCTCTGGCCCTCGTCGAAGTCGTCTCCCGTGAGCACGCCATCGCTTGTCTCGACGCCGTCGACGGTCCAGACCAGTGTCCACGTGATGTCGTCGCCATCGGCGTCCGTCGCGGCCGCGGAGCACGAGACGGTGTCGGTCTCGTCCGCCGTGGACGGGCTCAGCACGACCTCCGAGATGACCGGCGCGGTGTTCTCGATCGTGACCGTTGCGGTCGCCACGGTGGTGCCGCTGGAGCTCTCCGCCGTCACGGTGCAGGCGACTTCATCGCCACGCGCAAAGGCCCCTGCCAGGGCAGAGCTCGCATCGCCCGCGTCGCTGCCCCCGACCGACCAGGTCCCGGCCGAGCTGACCTTCCCTCCGTAGGGGTCGGTGGCACTCCACGCGCAGGTCAGCTCGCTGTCGATCGTCGGAGCGTCCGGCGCGATGGCCACCGAGACCTCCGGCGGAGCGGCGACGATGGTGGCGGATGCGGTGGCCGCGTCGGAGACGTCCTGCCCGTCGTCTGCGACGACCGTCACCTCCCAGACCTGACCGACGGTGGTCAGCTTGCCGTCGACCGTGTCGCCGTCGACCTCGGCGTCGCTGCCGTCGACCGTCCAGCTCCAGGCGTAGTCCACGTCGGCACCTTCCGGATCGACGGCCTGGGTGGTGATCACGGCCTGCAGGTCGTCGTACTCCCCAGGGCTGCTCGGGTCGATGCTCACCACCGGCGCGGAGGGCGCCTTGTTGGCGTCGACCGAGACGGTGACGCTGTCGCTGCCGGCGTCGCCCGATGGGTCACTCACGGTCACCGTGAGCACGTGGTCGCCGCTCGAGAGCGTGGTCTCGATCGCGAAGCTGCCGTCCAGCCCGAGCAGCGGACGGGCGACCTCCCCGTCCACGTCGCTCGCCACCACGAGCGTGAGCAGGTGAGGCTCGTCGTCGTCGTCCAGGGCGTAGCCACGGACCTCGATCGCTTCCGCGCTCTCGAACACGAAGCCGTCGTAGGGGTAGCCGATGCCGACGGTGGGCGGGAGGTTGGCGGTGCTCCCCCGGAAGTCGTCGGAGGGCGACCACTCGGTGTTGCAGGCCATCGCGAGCGTCAAGAGCATCGGGTCTCCGGTCTCCACCCAGGATAACCACCGGCAGCGACGGCTCGCCGAGCGTCCCGAGGAGGTTTGCGTTGATCACCTGGACCGAGGCCGGAGCGGTCGAGCGGCCGCGCATGGTGCAGGTGCGGGTGCAGCGCAGCTACCCGGGTCGGGTGCGGGCGGGGGCGCCGGTGCCGACGCGCTCGATGAGTCCCGAGGAGATCGCCGACAACCTGCGCTTCTTCACGGAGGGCATCGCGGGGCCTCGCACCGAGGCGTGCAACCGCCTCGTCCTCTCCGGGGTGGGGGTGGCCGCTCGGGCCGACACGCCCGATCAGCTCGCGCTTGCTCTGGAGCTCGGTCTGTCGACGGTGGTCCTGCACGCAGGGGTGGAGGACCTCGACACCCTGGATGTGTCGCGGCTCCCGGGGGTCGGCACGGTGGTCGTTCCGGTGCAGCCTGGGCCGGGCGGTGCCTTGCTGCAGGCGGGTGCCCGCGCCATCCGCGCGTGTCGAGACGCCGGCGTACGAGTCGCCGCGTCCACCCAGCTCACCGGGCATGCGCTGGGCGAGCTGGACACCGTGGCGCGGGCGGTCGCCCGTGCGCGGCCCGACACGCTCACCTTCACCTACCCCTTTCCGATCGGCGGCAACACCTCGAGCGAGGTGGCTCGCCCACCGGCGGTCCTGCGCGCCCTGACGCGGGTCGTGCCCCGGGTGGAGGCCGCGGGCGTCACCGTACACATCAAGGGACTGCCGGCCTGCTACCTCGGCGGCCTCGCCGACCGGCACGGTCGGTCCGCCAACCGCTGGTACGTGGACGCCGACCACCAGCACGACCGGGCGCTCCTGTTCTTTCCTGGCGTGGTGGCCTTCACCAAGGAAGACGCCTGCCGGTTCTGCGCGCTCGACGGTCGCTGCGACGGCTTCTTCGCCACCTACCTGCGCCGCTCCGGCTTCCCGGCACTGACCGCCGTCAGCGACCCGAGAGGCGCCTGACCTCTCGCGCCAACCTGGTGGCGTCGGAAGCGCGCGCGTGCTGACTCCCCGCGAGCCCGTCGAGGTTCTCGAGGGCCTCGTCCACCCGACCGTCCAGCAGCTGGGCCACCGCCACCCACCAGCTCAGCCCGTAGGGCTTGGTTCCGTTCATGTACTCCACCGCCTCGAGGGCGGCGCGCGCACGAGGACCATCGCGCAAGCAGACCCAGGCCAGGCCCTCGTAGTACCGAATCCACAGGTCGTCGGGCTTGCGCTTCGCGTCGAGGGCCAAGCGCTCGGCCGCCTCCTCGCACCGCCCCTCGCCCAGCGCATCCACCCCCTGGCGCGCGGCGCCGTCCAGCCGCCACGCCTGCTCGGTCGGCGGAAGCTCGGCTGGAATGGCCGAGAGCCACGGCCGCTCTCCTCCCGCTGTGTGTTGGGTCTGGAACCAGCTGTAGGCTGCGACCAGGGCGAGCAGCAACACGAACGGACCCGCCATCGAGGCGAGCGACGGGGCATCGTCCTCGCGGACCCGGGCGCTCTGCGGACGCCGCAGGTCGACGCTCGTGGGCTTCCTGGGGCGAGCGGGGGCGTCCTGGAGGCCGGCGGGCAGTGCCGCCTCCAGCTCCTCGGTGTCGTCGGGGCCGCCGGGCCCGCTCGACGGCGGCTCGATGACGCTCGAGCTTGCCGCAAGCTTCAGCGCCTGCCGCACCAGGTCGACGTGGCGTGTGCAGGCCTTGCAGCTCGCGGTGTGATCCGACACCTGCGCCTGCTGGGCCTCCGATGCGGTCTCCAACGCGACGGCCACGATCAGCTCGGGCGTCACGTGCCCGTGCGCGACACCATCGGCTCGACGGAGCGCCGTGAGGGCCAGCTCCGCCGCGATGCCCAGCCCTTCTGCGGCAAACTGCAGCATCGTGCTGGCCTCGCTCTCCATCCCTCGGTGGGCGGCCTCGACCTCCAGCTCACGACGCTGGGCGCTGTTCAACCCCCAGCCAGGGCTCGAGAGCACGCGCGACGCGAGCGCCCGGAGGTGGTTCTTGAGCGCAGTCCCCGCCCTCGGGTCTCCGTTGCGGTAGCGACGCAACAGCCTCTCGTCCATGACCGGCTCCCGGACGTGTAGGATAGACGAGGTGTCAGGGACGGACCGAAGAGGGCCCGTGGAAGCGTCGATGTTGGAGAGCAGGGGGCCGGCCGCCACCGTGCTCGTCGTGGATGACGAGGCGCTCATCCGGAGGGCGCTCCGACGCGTCCTGGAACGCCAGGGCTACCGGGTGCTCACCGCCGAGAGCGGGGCGCGCGGTCTCGAGCTGGCGAGCAGCGGATCGGTGGATCTCGTGCTGATCGATCTCTGGATGCCGGGGTTGGACGGCCACGCGCTGCTGGCGCGGCTGCGGAGCGAGCTCCCCGATGTGGTGTGCGTGGTCATCACCGCGCACGGCACGGCCGAAGACGCCTTCCGAGCCCTCGACGCCGGGGCGGCGGACTACGTCGAGAAGCCCATCGCGGACTGGGAGCTCTTCTTCGACGTCCTGGAGCGCGCGCTGGAGGGTCGTCGGGCGCCCATCCCCACGGTGGCCACGCTGGCGGACGAGCCGGGGCCCGACCAGCTGCTCGGGCACAGCCCGGCCATGTTCAAGCTCCGGGCGTTGATCCGCGACGTCAGCCTGGTCCAGGTGCCGGTGTTGATCACGGGCGAGAGCGGTTCGGGCAAGGAACGCGTGGCGCGCGCCATCCACGCCAACGGCCCGTCCAGGGAGGGACCGTTCCTCGCAGTCAACTGCGCGGCGCTGCCGCAAGCCCTCATGGAGAGCGAGCTGTTCGGGCACGAACGCGGGGCCTTCGTCGGGGCTGAGCGCGCACACCGAGGGCTGTTCGAGCAGGCCAAGCAGGGCACGCTGCTGCTCGATGCGATCGGTGACACGCCTCTGGACATGCAGACCAAGCTGCTGAGGGTGCTCGAGGAACAGACCGTGCGCAGGCTCGGCGCCTCGCGACCCGTGCGGGTGACGGCGCGCGTGGTGGCGACCACGCACGCCGATCTTCCGTCCCTCATTCGCGCCGGGCGCTTTCGCGAGGACCTCTACTACCGGCTCAACGTGGTGCAGGTCCGCGTGCCTCCGCTGCGTGAGCGCCGCGAGGACGTGGGCCTGCTCGCCTGGCACTTCGTGCGGCGGTGCAACGCCGACTACGGGAAGTCCGTGCGCAGCATCCATCCCGAGGCCCTGCGCGTGCTGCAAGACCAGCAGTGGGCGCGGAACAACGTGCGCGAGCTGGAGAACGCCGTCCGGCGCGCGATGGTCCTGGTGCAGTCGGACGAGCTGACCCCGGACCTCTTCGGGCGGGACCTCGGTCGCCGCCGCACCGACGCCGTCGCAGGCACCGCCGCCGCGCTCGCCCCGGAGCTGCACGGCCTGCCCTACACCGAGGCCAAGCGGGCCCTGGTCGAGCGCTTCAGCCGCGAGTACCTCCAGCGCTGCCTGACGGAGAGTGGCGGCAACATCTCCCAGGCTGCGCGCATCGCGGGCCAGCAGCGCCCGAACTTCAAGAAGCTGATGCGACGCTTCGGGATCGCCACGTCCGCCTCGGCGCGCGATGACGGAACCGTGCGGGGCTGACCCGCCGACGCTATGTTGGCGCACCCACCACACGTGGGGCTTTGCACCAGGAGTCCCGATGAGCGCGTTCGCGCAGATGGCGGACATGGGCCACGAACAGGTCGTCTTCGTCCGCAACGACGACGTCGGCCTGCGCGCCATCATCGCCATCCACGACACCACCCTGGGCCCGGGCCTCGGCGGAACCCGGCTCTACCCCTACGCCTCCGATGACGAGGCGCTCACCGATGTGCTGCGCCTCT
>Ga0114932_10002848_pt1 | contig 17638 bp, 15 predicted proteins | sample 2SBtaG_2_FD_87286 | JGI IMG/M metagenome (GOLD analysis project Ga0114932, IMG submission 87286) | Deep subsurface microbial communities from Kolumbo volcano to uncover new lineages of life (NeLLi) - 2SBTROV12_ACTIVE470 metaG | ecosystem: Environmental > Aquatic > Marine > Volcanic ... | reverse complement strand
CTTTCCCAATGAGGCATTGCCGGCGGCCCGGGCGCAAATCACGACGCCCATTTATGAAGTGTGGAACAAGCAGAACGCAGTGTTCGGTGTCGGCTATGAATCGGAGCATGTGAATTATTTCGGCACGGACGGCGAGCCGGCCGCCGAGGTTCCCAGCTTCCGGCGCTCCAACTCCCATGATCCGGTGGGTGAGGAATGCCGTGCCGTGCGCACCCGGGTGGGCATCAACGAGATCCACAACTTCTCAAAATTCGAGGTCACGGGCCCCGGCGCCGAGGCCTGGCTGGGCTACGTTCTGGCCGGACGGGTTCCTGTGCCCGGGCGCCTGGCCCTGTCGCCGCTGCTCAATCCAAAGGGCAGGCTGATCGGCGATTTAAGCGTCGCCTGCCTTGGCCCGGAGCGTTACCGGTTGACCGGTTCATCGGTGTTCCAGGCCTTCCATATGCGCTGGTTCCAACAACACCTGCCGAAGGCCGGCGTTGATATCCGCAATGTTTCCCTGCAGCAATTGGGATTTCAAATCGCCGGTCCCCGGGCTCGGGACCTGCTGGCCCGGGTTGCCGGCGCCGATGTCAGCAACACGGCCCTGCCGTTCCTGAGCGTCGCGGAAATGCCGGTCGGCGGCCATTCGGCCATCGTCAAGCGGGTCACGTATACGGGGGATTTGGGTTACGAAATTTATGTCGCCGGCGCCTATCAGCCCGGTCTCTACGACGCCTTGATCGGCGCCGGCGCTGATTTGGGCCTGAAACCATTCGGCATGCGGGCAATGATGTCATTGCGGCTGGAGAAAAACTTCGGATCCTGGCATCGGGAATACCGCCCCGACTATACGCCCGGTGAGACCGGGCTGGACCGCTTCGTCAGTTTCAACAAAGACGATTTCATTGGCCGTGACGCGGCCATGGCGGAACGCCAGCAGGTCCCGGCGCGCCAGTTGGTCAGCATGGTGGTCGGCGCCGATCGTGCCGATGCTTGGGCCGATGAACCGATCTGGCGGGACGATGAGGTGGTCGGGTTCGTGACTTCGGGCGGTTATGGCCATTACGTCGAGAAAAGCGTTGCCTTCGGCTTTGTGCCCCGGGAAATGGCCAAGGCGGCGGAAAGATTCGAGGTCGAAATTCTGGGCGAGAGGCGCCCGGCGGAAGTGATCGGTGCACCGCTGTTCGATCCGGAGGGCCACCGCATGCGGGGCTGACCGCTGGTGCCGGCGGTGCGGCATCGCGGTCGAAGTTTGACCGTATTGCTTTCCCAATGGGATGACATCTGCTGTCGATGAATTATTCTAAAATCGAATTTTTCTATGAATAAATTTTTTTCTCGATTTTTTTATCGAACTTGGTAAATTATCGAAGGATAGGCACGCGACAACAACCTGCGCGAACCCGTGCGGCGATAAGGAATTTTGGTTTCCGTCGAAATCGCCCGCCGGGTCCGAAGGGGTTCATCTCATTGGGGAGGTAATTATGGCTAGGGTATCGAAGATAAAATCATTTTGCGCCGCTGCGGCGCTTGGCCTTTGCGTTGGCTTGAGTGGCCAGGCCATGGCCGCCAAGGGTTCCATGCATGTGGCCTTCGGCGACATTCCGGGTGCCGACATGCTGAATTTCATGGTCGCCGTGAAACGCGCCGAGGCGCGCGGCGTCAAGGTCAAGATCAGCTTCCTGCAATCGGAAGACATCGCCTCGCAGGCCATTGTTTCGGGTCAGGCCGACATCGGCGTCGGCACGCCCTATGCCTTGATTCAGAAAGTCAAAGCACCGATCCGCATGTTCTTCCAGTTGTCCAAGTTGGCCTTCTTCCCGATCGTCAATACGGAGAAGTTCAAGACCTGGAAGGATTTGGACGGCCAACCCATGTACACCCACGCGCGTGGGTCCGGCACGGAAGCCATCATGAACCTGATGGCATCGAAGAACGGCATCAAATATTCGTCCATGAGTTATGTGCCCGGCTCGGCGGTGCGCGCCGGCGCCATGCTGCAAGGCCGCATCCATGCGACCATCGTTGACGCCGAACGGCGCACGCTTTTGCTGAAGAAGGGCAAAGGAAAGTTCGCCCTGTTGCCGCTGCCGAAGATCGACGGCAGCGACGAAGCCCTTTACGCCAACATGGATTTCATTAAGAAAAACCAGGAAGCCATCGACATCCTGTTGGAGGAACTGGTGCTGACCTGGCGCGAAGTTAACAAGGATCCGCTGTATATCTCCCAGGCGCGCAAGAAGTACAACCTGCTGCCGGATATGCCGAAGGGGGATGTGGAAGAAATTGACCCCTACTACAAGGAAGCGGTGGCGACGGGAATTTTCGACGCCAACGGCGGCGGCGTCAAAGCGGTGAAGGGCGATTTCGAGTTCTACGGATTTGCCGGCACCATCAAGGGCGATCTGTCGAAGTTGAAGGTCGACGACTATTGGCATCTGGCGCCGTTGAACAAGGCGCTCAAGAAACTGGGCCGTATGTAGGCGCAACGATGTTGGCCGGCTCCGGGGCGTCGATATCCGGAGCCGGTCACGTCCTGCGACCGCCGGTCGGCAGCCGGCATGCCATAAATTCGCAACATCACTGAAGGCCGATATTCGTGTCAGAGACCGCAAACCCATCGGAACCGGCGCCGTCGCCGGCGTTCGTCCTGCCGGGCACCGTATTTTGGCGCATCGCTTCGGTTTGCCTGTTGTTTGGCGCCTGGGAAATTGCCGGCCAGATACCGATCAGCATCGCCTTTCCGACCTTCTTCGAGACCATGATGGCGCTGTTCCAAATGATCGTCGACGGCCGCATCTTCGAGGCCTACGGTGATACCTTAAAGCCCCTGTTGATTGGGGTTGGCATTTCTGGCGTCTTCGGCGTCATCTTCGGAATCACCATGGGCCTGTCGCGAGGCTTTCAATGGATGGGCGAGCCGATCTTCATCGTCATGCAGGCCGCCCCCATGGCCGCGTTGATCCCGCTGGTGACCTTCGTCTACGGCATCGGATTGGCGGCCAAGGTCTGCTCCGTCATTATCCTGGCGGCACCGATCATTGTCTTGAATGCCTATAAGGCGGTGCGCAATGCCAGCCCGTCGCTAATCCAGATGTGTGCCTCATTTCAGGGCAACCGCCTGCAACAGATCGTCAAGGTGATTGTTCCTGACGCCAGCCCGATGATCTTCGCCGGCCTGCGCCTGGGTGTGGCGGCCGGTTTCATCGGCGTCATTTTGGCCGAACTGCTGATCACGCCGACCGGCGTCGGTGATCTGATCACCTATCACCGATCGGTGGCGGAATATGCGGACATGTACGCCGCCGTGTTTTCCATCATGCTGTTTGCCGCCGTCACCGTCGGTCTTCTGGAGCGCGCCGAGATCGCTTTTTTCCGCCCGGAACGCAAGAAACGGAAAGATAACGAATGAATATTCAGGCCGCGAACGACACCGCCGCAACCCGCGCGATTGTTGAGGTCGAAGGCATCGGCAAGATTTATCCGGGCGGCACGGTCGCTTTGGAAGGTGTCGACCTGGAATTCCCGACCGGCCAGATGACGACCCTGTTGGGGCCTTCGGGGTGCGGAAAAACGACGCTGCTGAAAATTATCGCCGGATTGTTGGAACCGACGGCCGGCGAGGTGCGCATCAACGGCAAGCCGGTGTTCGGTCCCGGCCCGGAACGTGCCTTTGTGTTTCAGGACTTCGCCCTGCTGCCCTGGGCGACGGTGCTGCGCAACGTCGCCTTCGGCCTGGAACTTCAAGGCCGTGATAAATCCGAGCGCGAAACGATCGCCCAGGCCAGTATTGAAAAAGTTGGTCTGGCGGGATTTGAAAATGCCTATCCGCATGAGTTGTCCGGCGGCATGCGCCAACGGGTCGGCCTGGCCCGGGCCCTGTGCGTCGATGCCGACGTGTTGTTGATGGACGAGCCGTTCTCCGCCGTCGACGAACAAACCCGGCGCCTGTTCCAGGAAGAACTACTGCGCCTGTTGGAGAAGGAGAAGAAGACGGTCATCTTCGTCACCCACAGTATCGAAGAAGCCGTCTACGTGTCGGACCGCATTGTCCTGTTGTCGCCCCGGCCGGGGCGCGTCAACCGGATCGTCTCCATGGACCTGGACCGGGCCGGGCTTAGTGCCGACGAAATTCGCCGCGAAAAGCTGTTCCTGGATACGGTTGAGGACATTTGGCAAACGCTGAAGCAGTATTTGACCGACGAACGGATGAACGAATGACGGTTTTCGGCTTCCGAATTCCGGCGGCGTTCTCGCTGCTCATCTGGTGCGTGATCTGGGAGATCATCGGGCGCCTGGAGGCGGTGTTCATTTTTCCGCCGCTTTCCGGCGTGTTGGTGGCCTTGGTGAAAATTCTCGGCCAGAACAATTTCCACAACGCCGCCATCATTTCCCTGCAGGCGTTTTCCTGGGGCATGCTGTATGCGGTCGTTGTCGGTGTCGCCATGGGCTTTCTCATGGGTCGGGTCGAGGCGGCGAACAAGCTGCTCGGCATGTGGGTGAACATTTTCGCCAGCGCGCCCTTGTCGTCCCTGGTTCCGGTGCTGATGCTGTTGTTCGGGTTCGGTCAGACGACGATCATCGTCACGGTGTTTTTGTTCGCCGTGTGGATCATCACGTTGGATACGTATGCCGGCATCCGCCACGTCAACCCGTCGCTAATTGAGATGGCCCGCGTGTTCGGGGCCGGCCGTGTCCAGCTTTACACGAAGGTCCTGTTCTGGGCGGCGCTGCCGGAAATCCTGGCCGGCGTCCGCATGGGCCTGATCCGGGCCGTGAAAGGCGTCGTTATCGGGCAGTTGCTGATTTCCGTGGTCGCCCTTGGACAGATGTTCGCGCGCTACTCCCGCAGCTTCCTGTTGGAAGAGTTTTGGGCCTTGACCCTTATCCTGTTCGTCTTTGCCCTCGGCCTGTCATCGGCCATCGGCTGGGTTGAACAGAAGGTGGAGTACTACGCCGGCACGCGGAACTAGAACCAACTTTGACTTTCGTCGGAGCCCGAAGCTCCCCATCCTGCCATCACCGACGATGTCACAGACCAAGGCAATATTGTTGGCCTAAGAAGGGGCTTCGATTCCCGGATCCGCCGGTTGGTGAAGTTGACCATGAACCGGGTGCTGCCGCAGTATTTTTAAATACAATTCAAGCGCTCAAATTTTTTTGAGTCCTAGGTTGACTTTCCTAGTCGCCGTACCCATCTCTGGGTCTTGCGCTGCCGGCCCAGCCGGGAGTTGCACGCTATTTTACATTGTGAAGATGACTCTTGACCGGCCGTGGCCGGGACGGAGACCCGCCTGGACCGATGCGGATGCGTTGGGCCCAGGGGTTTTGAAATTCGAACGACAATGAAACCATTGCCGAACCCTTTGGTGTGGTCGACCCAGCCGTTCCCCAGACCTCACGGGGTGTATGTGGTAAAGCCGGGTCAACCCCAATGCGTACATTGGCGACGGATAGCGACAATGGTCGCAAAAATGGTCGCATTTGTGGGCAGGACGGGAGCGTTGAATTCATTGAATAACCGGCCCGGCGCGTTCGGAAAATGCGCACATTTGCGGACATAAGCGTACAAAGGCGTACATCGGGTACAGTTGACCGGCGGATGAGGACAGCCGTCGGCGCTCCGGCCCGGGATGATCTGCGCATTGCAGACCGGTTTTCAAGAGCGCATTTGCCGTGACGTTATGTCACCACGGTCTTTCACGGGCGTCGATACTTACCGATAGCGCCCTCCGGGGGATTAATGGGCGTTTACGCGGTGACACTAAGTCACAACGACCGCGCATCAATATGCATATTCCTGGAACACGGGGTCGACGGAACCCTGCCAGCGCCGTTCATAGGCGCGCAGCAATTCCTCGGCAGGCGTGATGCCCGATTCAGCGATTTGGAACAGCGGCCTGAGGAAGTGGGTCTCATCCAGGCCGACGCTATCGCGCCGGGCCCGCCGTTGCAGGCCGGCGTGGGCGATACACAGCGCGTCCATGGCGATGTCCTGTACGGTCTGATTGCGGAACACCGTGCTAAGCGCCGTTTTCGGCACTTCGTCGCGCAGCGCCTGGCGCTCATCATCGGTCCAGTCCTTGACCAGCTGCCAGGCATCATCCAAGGCCTGGCTGTCATAAAGCAAACCGACCCACAGGGCAGGCAAGGCGCAAAGCCGCGCCCAGGGGCCGCCGTCGGTGCCGCGCATTTCCAGGAAGGTTTTCAAACGCACTTCCGGGAAGGCCGTACTCATGTGGTCCTCCCAATCCTTGATCGTCGGCTTTTCCCCGGGCAGGGCGGCCAGCTTGCCGTCCATGAAATCGCGGAAGGATTGCCCCGAGGCATCAATGTAGGTGCCATCGCGGTAAACGAAATACATCGGCACGTCGAGAACGTAGTCGACGTAGCGTTCGAACCCGAAACCGTCTTCGAAGACAAAGGGCAGCATCCCCGAACGGTCCGGATCGACGTCGGTCCACACGTAGCTGCGGTAGGCCAGGTGGCCGGTCGGTTTGCCTTCCTTGAACGGTGAGTTGGCGAACAGCGCCGTGGCGATGGGTTGCAGGGCCAGGGAGACGCGAAACTTCTTGATCATGTCGGCTTCTGAGTCGAAATCCAGATTGACCTGCACGGTGCAACTGGACTTCATCATTTCCAGGCCGTGGCCGCCGACCTTGGGCATGTAGTCGCGCATGATCTTATAACGGCCCTTGGGCATCCAGGGCATGTCGGCGGTGGGCCACTTGGGATGGAACCCCAGGCCCAGAAATCCGATACCTAATTCGCCGGCAATGGCCCGGCATTGTTGCAGGTGGCCGGTGACCTCGCCGCAGGTCTCATGGATGTTGGCCAAGGGCGCGCCGGAAAGCTCCACCTGACCGGCCGGTTCAAGGGAGATGGAGCCGCCGCCGTCTTTGGTCATGGCGATTACGTTGCCATTTTCGAGGACCGGATTCCAGCCGAACTTGGTAAACCCGTCGAGCACCGCGCGGATGCCCTTTTCGCCCTCGTAGGGCAGAGGCATGAGATTATCCAGCCGGTAAGGGAACTTCTCATGCTCGGTGCCGATGCGCCATTGATCGGCCGGCTTGCAACCGGCTTCCAAAAAGGCGGTCAGCTCGGCTTTGTCGTGGATGGGGGGCAAGTGTTTCGCCGCGTCGTCGGGCATGGGGCACCTCTGGTATCTGTCTCCGGCTAACCGCCGGCGGGGGGTATCCAATCTCCACAAGCGGCCTGCCAGCAGGTCAGAACCGCAACGGCCGCCGTTTCCGCACGCAGAATACGGGGGCCGAGATCAACGCAGCTAACAAATGACAAGCCGCGGAGGAACACAAGCTCGCTTTCGGAAAAACCGCCTTGCGGACCGATCACAAATGCGGGAGCCCTTACAGGGCGGGCGGCAATGGTGCGCATAACGTCCAAGATTGGCATGCCGCTGCCGCTTTCATCGGCGACGACGACAGGATCATCGGCCGGCCACTCGTCCATCAACACTTGCAACTTGACGGGTGGATCAATGGCCGGCACATCAAGGCGGCCGCATTGTTCCGCGGCTTCGATGGCGTTGGCCCGAAACCGCGAAAGGTTGGCCCGGTTTGTATCCGTGAATGCCGTCATGACCGGGCTCAATCGGCCGGCGCCCAGTTCTGTTGCCTTCTCGATTATGAAATCCGTATTGGATTTCTTCACCGGCGCGAAGACCAGGCGCGGACCGTTGCCGGCCGATTGGGGCCGCGTTTGGGTATTGATCGTGACGGCCACGGATTTTCGGTTTATCGCGGTGATGTCGGCCTGCCATTCGCCATGCTGTCCGTTAAACAGGAGGATCTGATCGTTGGTGGATAGCCTTAAAACATCCTTGAGATAATGGGACTGGTTACCGTCCAGCGAAAGGCCGCCATCCGGGGCGAGCGGGTGGTCGACAAACAGACGGGCTAGGGGGCGCGGCATGGGACAATGATAAACACCCGTTTATCCTGCGCAAGTTATCTGGACCCGGCGGTGGTGATCATCGCAGACGCCGCGTATATTGCCCCCATGAATGATGCCAACATCACCAGCGCCTCGGATATTCCCTCAGCAAACTGGGTTGACCGCCGCGCCCCGGCCGCAGCCAGGCCCTATCTGCGCCTGGCGCGGGCGGACCGGCCGATCGGCACGTGGCTGCTGTTGATCCCGTGCTGGTGGGGAGTTGCCCTGGCATCGCCCGGCGTCCCCGACTGGCGTCTGATGGCGTTGTTTGGCGTCGGCGCGTTGGTCATGCGTGGCGCTGGGTGCACGATCAATGATCTGGCCGACAGGGAATACGATGCGAAAGTCGCCCGCACGGCCAGCCGGCCCATTGCCAGCGGACAGATCAGCGTTTTCCGGGGCGTCCTGTTCACGGCAATTCTCTCGGGTATCGGTATGGCGGTGCTGTTGCAGTTCAACACGTTTGCCATTCAATTGGGTGTTGCGTCCTTGGTCTTGGTGGCCGTCTATCCGTTCATGAAGCGCGTCACCTATTGGCCGCAGCTTTTCCTTGGTCTGGCCTTCAATTGGGGAGCGCTTATGGGATGGGCAGAGGTCAAAGGCGACCTGGACGCACCAGCGGTTTGGCTATATGCGGCCGGCATTTTCTGGACGCTTGGATACGACACCATCTACGCCCATCAAGACAAGGCCGACGACCTGATAGTCGGGGTTAAGTCGACGGCCTTGAAATTTGGTGAAGGAACGCCTTTTTGGTTGGCCCTGTTTTATGCCGGGACAGTTGCCCTGTTAATCGCGGCCGGCGACGCGGCGGGGCTTGGGTGGCCTTATTTTGTCGGCCTTGTGGCCGGCGCCCTGCATCTGGTCTGGCAGGTCTGGCGTGTCGACCTGAACGAGCCCGGATCCTGTCTGACGATTTTCAAGTCGAACCGGGATTTTGGGATCATCTTGCTGGCCGGTATCGTCACGGCACGCGTACTGGAAGCCGGCGGCTAAATTGGGATTTTTTCGAAGTTCGGCGGATTGAACGGGCGCGCACCAAGTTTAAGGGTATCAGAGCGTTGGCGCCGTAATGCCGGATCGGCAATGGATTGGCGGATAAAGTCGTCCGGGTCCGAGCCGGCAGCCAGCCGGTCGCGGACATGGTGCTGAACTTCCATTTGGGTCATGGATCGCCAAGTGCGCCCACCGGCAGCGACTTCCGCGACTGCGATCGGCTCGCCGTCGTGACATAACGTTCCCCGGGTTGAGTTGTAGATAAACAAGCTGTCCAGCGATGGCCCCAATTCAGCATTGATTTGAAGGTTGCGCAATCGCCCGAACCCATAGTTGGCGCTGTGGATCTCGGTTTCATGCATGCGCGCCAATTGCTCATCCTTCAGCCAGGTGACAAACAGCGATACCGCGACACCACCGGCTTCCTGCAACGTTGCCGCAATGGCGCCGTACGATGCGACGTGTGGGGAATAAACGGAATCGAATCCATGCAGAACAATTCGTAAGACCGGAATATCACCCCATTGATGGCCTTCAAACTTGCGCGCCAATTGTTCGGGAGATTGATTGGAGCCCACGGCCAGCACCGGCGAGCGCCTCTCGAGGTTTGGAACCGCGCCATTGGATTCCAGCCAGTGCGGCCTGCCATCGCGAAAAATGTACGAACGATGCGGAATCGGATAGGGATAAGTTTTTGCCCGGTGCAGCGGGTCTTTGCTCACGTCGTCAATCGTCTCCGGCATCCGGCAGGTATTGGGTAATATCGACCTCATCAATCTGCGACGGATCCAGGAAGCGCTCGGCGTAATCCTTGTAAATACCGGAAGTTAGAAACAGCTCGAACAGGTCGCCATCGATATGGGCGTCCTTCTTCATGAACGACATGATCTTGACGCAGGCGCTCAGTGGTTTCGCCGGTTTGTAGGGACGATCGGCGGCCGTCAGCGCTTCGAAGATGTCGGCGATGGCCATGATCCGAGCCGGTACAGACATGGCATCCTGATTGAGTTTTTTCGGATATCCCGTGCCGTCCATCTTCTCATGGTGGCCCCCGGCATACTCTGGTACCCGGGCCAGATGTTTCGGGAACGGCAATTGCTCCAGCATGATAATGGTCTGAACGATATGGTCGTTGATCTTAAAGCGCTCTTCCTCGGTCAGTGTGCCGCGGCCAATACAAAGATTATAAATCTCACCCAGATTGTATTTATGCTCGGGGACGTCGAGTTTAAACCCGTATGAATTATCGCTGGATGCCGCCGGATCGGGAACGTCCCGATAGATGACATGGTCATCGCGATTGGATAGAAGGCCTTCGATAACCGGAAGCTCCGGTTCCGGCGTGCGGGATTTGCGTTTTTGTTCTTCAAAGGAAATGCCAACGCGGTCGCTGAGCGTGCGGGTCCATTGAATACTGGCGATTTCCTCGACGCGCTCAACCAATTCAGGCGCCATGAACTCACCACCCATGTTGCATTCTGCAATGAAGTTGAAATCGTCGTCGAGTTTCGCCAAACGTTCGTCCAATTCGGCCTTCAAGGCGTCGGGATCACCACCGTCGATGACGGCTTTCAAGTACTCGACCACAGAATCGCGTTTAACGACTTCAAATCGCGTGCGCACCTCATGAATTCGGTCGTAGATGGTTTCCAGCTTGGTTGACTTGTCGACGACATATTCCGGCGTTGTCACCTTGCCGCAATCATGCAGCCAGGCCCCAATGTGCAATTCATACATTTGATCGTCGTTGAGATCGAACTCGGCAAAGGGGCCATCGTCGGTTTCACAGGCAGCGCGGGCCAGCATCTTGGTCAGTTCGGGCACCCGCTGACAATGTCCGCCCGTGTAGGGCGACTTTGCATCAATGGCCGACGCGATAAGCTCAATAAAGGAATCAAGCAGTTTCTTCTGGGCTTCGAGCAGCTGTTGGTTGTCCAACGCAACGGCGGCCTGTGATGCCAAGGCTTCGATGAGAGGCTGAATCTCCGCGCTGAATGCGATGACGTCACCGGACTCTTGGTCCTGGGCGTTCAGCAACTGCAGCACGCCGATAATTTCGTCCTGGCTATTCTTCAGCGGCACCGTGAGAAATGATTTCGACCGATAGCCCATGCCCTCATCGAATTTTTTCGTGCCGGTGAAGTCGAAATTGTCAGCCTCATAGGCATCCGGAATATTCACGGACAATCCCGAAATGGCGGCCCAGGTGGCCACATTCTTGCGGTTTTCCTCACCGGTTTCGGGGTCATACATGCGCAGTGGCGGAAATGTGATTTCCTTGCCGGTCGTGCCGCCAAGGGCAATGTCCAGGGAATCGGTCCGCATGATCTCAAACTTCAGCGCATCCTCTTCGGTTCGAAGATACAAGGTGCCACCGTCGGCTTTGCAGAGATCCTTGGCTTCAAGAAGAATACGCTCCATCAGCCGGTTGGTGTCGCGCTCGGCGGACAGCGCAATACCAATCTCGATCAGACGTTGGAACGGGTTGGTGTTCGTATCGGTCATGTTCTCTATTCAGGGCGTTTCAGTTTCAATCATTCGTCAAACGGATACTTGGCGCTCACGCACCGTAAACTAACACGGCATCGAGGTTGCCGAAAAATGTTTCATAAAAATGTCAGCAACCCCGCGTCACATTCTGACATATACTTCGGCAGGCAGGCCCCCAATGTAAACCCTTGATGCAAGGGTATCTTCGTTCATCGGCGATGACAACTGGCTCAATTCGGAACCCCTTGACGCGTCCAACCGTGGCAAGTCCAATGACCTGCCGCAATTTGGGGACCCGCATATGGCCTATTCATCGCTTCGTGACTTTATGGAAACTCGATTGGAGCCGTCCGGCCGGTTAATTCGGGTGACGGAGCCGGTTTCGCCGTTTCTGGAAATGACGGAGATACAGACCCGCCTGTTATCCGAAGGTGGCCCGGCCGTTTTATTCGAGAACGTCATTAATCGCGGCGGTGAGCGTTTCGAGATGCCTGTTCTGGTCAATCTGTTTGGCACCGTCGAGCGCGTTGCCTGGGGAATGGGCCGTGAAGCCCATCAACTGCGCGAGATCGGCGAAACGCTTGCCTTCATGCGCCAGCCGGAGCCGCCAGGCGGCTGGAAAGAAGCCTTCCAAATGCTGCCCCTTCTCAGATCCGTCATGGCCATGAAACCAAAAATGACGGATCGCGCACCTTGCCAGGAGATCGTGAAGCGTGGCGACGACATAGATCTGGGTTATCTCCCCATTCAAACCTGTTGGCCGGGAGAGCCGGCACCCTTGATCACCTGGCCCCTGGTTGTCACACAAGGACCGGCTGCCGGCAGTACCGATAATCGCGACGACTTCAATCTCGGCATATACCGGATGCAGGTGACCAGCCGAAATACAACCCTGATGCGGTGGTTGAAACACCGCGGCGGTGCACAGCACCACGCGCGATGGAAGGAATCGACGCGCGAGCCACTTCCCGCGGCAATTGTCCTTGGTGCCGACCCGGGAACAATATTGGCAGCCGTGACGCCGGTTCCGGATACGTTGTCCGAATACCAATTCGCCGGATTGCTTCGCGGCAAGAAAGTGGAATTGGTTGATTGTGTCAGTGTCCCACTCAAGGTGCCGGCAGAGGCCGAGATCGTCATTGAGGGCTATGTTTCCCTGGACGACTATGGCGACGAAGGGCCGTATGGCGACCATACCGGGTTTTACAATGCCGTAGAGGCATTCCCGGTGTTTACAGCGACGGCCCTCACCATGCGGAGATCTCCGATTTATCTTTCCACTTTTACCGGCCGTCCACCGGATGAGCCATCCGTTTTGGGAGAGGCGCTGAATGACGTTTTCGTCCCGTTGCTGGTGCAACAATTTCCGGAGATCGTGGATTTCTGGTTGCCCCCGGAAGCTTGCTCCTACCGTGTCGCGGTCGTCACCATGAAGAAGGCCTACGCCGGTCATGCGAGGCGGGTGATGATGGCGGTTTGGTCTTACTTGCGTCAATTTATGTACACGAAGTTTGTCATTGTCGTTGACGATGACATCAACGCGCGCGATTGGAGCGATGTCGTCTGGGCTATTTCTACTCATGTCGATCCCGGCCGTGACGTCACAATCATTGAAAACACCCCCATTGATTATTTGGATTTCGCGTCCCCGGAATCCGGGCTTGGCAGCAAGATGGGGATCGACGCGACAACCAAGATTTTCCCCGAAACCCATCGCGAGTGGGGGCGAAAGATCCGTATGGCGGACGACGTCATTGAAGAAGTGACCCGGAAATGGGAAAGCTATGGGTTGCCGGGGTCGGGGGCACCCATATGGAATGAGTGACATGTTTGAATGGCAATATATCCGACGAATTTCGACCGTAAGATGATGTAATTTAATAATATTCCTTTATCTTAATTAATTTACCTATATTTATGCTAATTTTCCTTGACAAGCTTACCGCTTGCAGATATTATTGTTTCTAGACGTGGGAGAACTGCGCCCGCGGGCGTTCCCTTCTCGTGATCAAGGCTACTGGATCGCCGCCCGGCACGCCGGCAAGGCTGTACGTATTGACCTTGCCTTGCGGGACGCCTAGGGTCCGGCGCTTGGACGAAAACAGCGCGAGACTTCCTGGACCATGAATGATCTGCGGGCCATCTCTGAGCATGCCAAAGCCTGGCCATTTCAGGAGGCCAAGACACTGTTGAAGCGTGTTGGCGGCAATATGCCGGACAAGGGATATGTCTTGTTTGAAACTGGCTACGGCCCGTCCGGCCTGCCTCATATTGGCACGTTTGGCGAGGTTGCGCGCACCTCCATGGTTCGCCATGCCTTCTCGGTTATGTCTGATCTGCCGACCAGACTATTTGCATTCTCCGATGATATGGATGGCCTTAGAAAGGTGCCGGACAATATCCCGAACCGGGAAATGATCGAAGAGCACCTGGGCAAGCCGCTGACGGCGATCCCCGATCCCTTCGGCACCCACGAGAGTTTTGGCCACCACAACAATGCCCGTCTGCAAGCATTTCTGGATGAGTTTGGCTTTGAATATGAATTTGTCAGTTCGACGGAGTGTTACCAGGCCGGAAGATTCGATGAAGCCCTGCTGAAGGTGTTGGCGCATTACGACCCAATTATGAAAGTAATTTTGCCGACACTGGGTTCAGAACGAAAGGCCACATACAGCCCGTTCTTACCCGTGTGTCCGGATACCGGCGTTGTTCTTCAAGCGCCGGTAATTGAACGCGACCAGACTGCCGGAACCATCGTCTATCAACGCGACGATGGCCGAAATATCGAGACGCCGGTCACCGGGGGACACTGTAAACTTCAATGGAAGGCGGACTGGGCCATGCGATGGGCGGCCCTGGACGTCGACTATGAGATGTCCGGAAAGGACCTTATCGATTCGGTGAAATTGTCGGGGCAGATCTGCCGAATATTGGGTGGCCGGCCACCGGTTGGGTTCACCTATGAATTGTTCTTGGATGAGAACGGCGAGAAGATTTCCAAATCCGTGGGCAATGGATTGTCTGTCGAAGACTGGTTGCGGTATGCGCCGCCGGAAAGCCTATCTCAATACATGTTTCAAAAACCTAAAACAGCAAAACGGCTTTTTTTCGACGTCATACCGAAAAATGTTGATGAATATCTTCAGCATCTATCCAACTTGCCGAAACAGGAAGCGCAAAAGCAGATTGAAAACCCGACATGGCATATTCACCGAGGGAACCCGCCACACGAAGACGCCCACCTCAGTTACAATATCCTTCTCAATCTAGCGAGTGTCTGCCATACGGAGGATAAATCCGTGCTATGGCATTTCATATCCCGCTATCGGCCCGATGCGACGGCTGAAACGGCGCCGATACTGGATAGCTTGGTCGAGCGCGCGATCAACTACTACCAAGATTTTATCAAGCCAAATAAAATTTACCGAGTCGCCAACGCAGACGAAATGGCGGCTTTACGTGATCTACGTGAAACGCTTGATGGCCTTTCAGCTGATGCCGACGCCGAAATCATCCAGACGGAAGTCTATGAAATTGGCAAGCGTCATGCTTTCGAGAATTTAAAGGCTTGGTTCCGGTGCCTTTACGAAATTCTGCTTGGACAGGAGCAGGGCCCGCGGATGGGCTCGTTTATTGCTCTTTACGGGCTGAATGAAACCAAGAAACTTCTTGACCGGGCATTGGCCGGCGACGATCTGTCTTCGTAATAATTTTAGCCACAGTCGCGGGCGTATTCGAAATAAAGTTCCCGAGCGCGGGTATAAATCGGGCCGGGCTGAAGCGCCTGTTCCTCGATCCGGGTGCAAGGCGAAACCTTGGCGTAGTTGCCGGTACCAAAAAGTTCATCACCATCCAATAACTCTTCATAGGATACAGCCCGCTCTTCGACGCTATATCCACCCTGGCGCAGCAATGCGATGGTTCGCTGGCGGGTAATGCCGTTCAGAAATGTGCCATTGATGCTTGGCGTATGGACGGTGCCGTCTTTGACCATAAAGAGATTGGTGTAGGAGAATTCGGCAACATTTCCATTGGGATCGAGAACGATCCCCGTATCGAACCCACGGGCCGAAACTTCGCTGACACCTCGGGCAACGTTCGGATAGAGACACGAAGCCTTTGCCTCCGTCGGTGCCATTTCCCGAGACGGCCGGCGATACCGGGTCAGACTCGCCGAAAATCCTTCGGGTTCAGGGACTGGCGAAACCGAAATATGAAGAATAAATCGTGTGGATTCCGGGTCGGGAACAATGAAGCCGCCAGAAGGGTGGAACATGGGGCAGATATAGAGTTCGCAATCGCTGGGGAACTTATTGATCCCTTCGCGCGCGAGCGCCTCGATCTCTTCGGCTGATATGGTTGGTTTCATACCCATGATTTCGGCCGACCGGATCAACCGCTGGCAATGTAGGTCCAGGTCCGGGACCATGCCTTTCATGGAGCGGGCGCCATCAAATACGTTTGAGGCCAGCCAAAATCCATGGTCTCTGGGCCGCACAAGGGCTGGGCTGCCGTCGTGCCACTTCCCATCGACATAAGTCAGCGCCTCGCCAGGTTCCGTTTTCGCCATCGTGATTCCTCCCCGCCACCGGTAAAGACAACAGGAAAACGGGGCCGGAGGCAAGACGCCCGGTCAACGAATGGCGGTCAATTGGGAGACGTTCGGGTTATTGGCTGGCCCAGATCACCCGGGCAAGCCAGTCGACGTTTTCGACCAAAAGCGTCCGATCTTCGTGAAGCGGATTGAGAGACTGCAATTCGATGCGGCTTGCGGTCTGTCGCAGCAGTATCTTTGCCAACACCTCGCCATCGTTGGTCTTGGCAACCACCCGATCACCGCGCCGAATATTCGCTTCTGGAGAAACGATCACAATATCGCCATCACGGAACACCGGTTCCATGCTTTCACCGCTGATTTCCAGCGCATAGGCGTGTGGATCGGAAAAACCGGGAAATGGAATCTCATCCCAACTTCCCCCGGCGGGGTATCCGGCGTCATCAAAAAAACCTTGTGATCCGGCCTGGGCGAAACCGATTAGCGGGATATTCCGATAGACACCGGCACCGCCTCCATCGCCAACATAGGAGACGAACTCATTAAACGACGCGCCGGTCGCGGCCAGAATCTTGGCGACACTCTCGGTGCTTGGCCAACGGTTCTTTCCTTCACGCGTGACCCGCTTGCTCTTGTTGAATGTGGTCGGATCAAGCCCCGCGCGACGCGCTAAGCCCGACGCTGATAATCCATATTCTCGAGCCAATCGATCGACAGCTCGCCAAACGTCTGCATGTGTCAACATAGACACATTATCCGAGAAAAATCCCATCCTGTCACTAGGAAAATAAATTTATAAGTCCTTGACAGCGTAAATTTATATGCTGATAGTAGAATAAAAAGTGAACAAATGTATGAATAATAAGCATCAAACACGTGAAGGAAGAAAAAGTTGAAAAAAAATCGGTATGGAAGGGCACCAACGACGCTGCTTGGATCGGAGCCTTTCGCATCTGCCGAAGAAGCATGGTTTTGGTTTGTCAGATGCCAGAAGGCCCGTGACGCCGGCATGCGATTTATTCGTGACATGGGGAAAACCCCACGTCCGTGCTTTCCGGATGATATTTTTCGAGCGGTCAAGTCATTGAAAGAACGGCGGATCATTCGCGAAAAGCACGTCCAAGTGATGAATGTTTATGGACATCTGGAGCGACCGCCCGACCCGCGGTGTGAAGAAGAGGCACGATCATATGTTCTGTGGGATCAAGCATTGGATCGTTTGGCGACCGTTCTGAAGACCAAAGATATCGTCCGATGACCGGCCGCCATGATAATATGACGACACCAGGAAGCCGCGCAGTTGTTGTCTTCTCGGGCCAATCGGATCTGTTTCATCTGAAATTATTGAAGCCCGGATTTCGCCACTGCTGCGTCCTTGTTGAGGCAGGGAAGTATTGGGTCTTCTACAACCCGACATCACGGCTGACCGAAATTGCCATTTTCGAAAGCCTATCTATCGATGGAATTGTTTCTTGGTTTCTCAACGACGGTCATATCGTTGTTAGCTGCCGGCTCGCGGATGCTCCCAAGAAACTCGCCCCCGCCCGTATTTTCACATGTGTGGAAGCGGTGAAACGAATTATGGGAATTCATGCGCCGTGGGCACTGACGCCGTGGCAATTGTTCAACTTCCTGACGAAGAAATGATGCACTGGAAGT
>Ga0114932_10002847_pt1 | contig 17638 bp, 17 predicted proteins | sample 2SBtaG_2_FD_87286 | JGI IMG/M metagenome (GOLD analysis project Ga0114932, IMG submission 87286) | Deep subsurface microbial communities from Kolumbo volcano to uncover new lineages of life (NeLLi) - 2SBTROV12_ACTIVE470 metaG | ecosystem: Environmental > Aquatic > Marine > Volcanic ... | reverse complement strand
GACTCGAGCGCCTCTTCGCCGGCTCGTCCCGCAGCAACCGCACCGACCATCGCCACGTCGAGATCGTCTTCGGTCTGCAGATGGGCCACCAGCGCTTCGGCCTGGGCCGCCGCAAACTTTGGCCGGCTTGCCAAGTAGCGGGACACCGAGCGCTTGGTCCAGTCTTCACCGGTCGACAGCATCTCGCCGATCTCGTCGGATTCACCCTTCTCTTCCGCCGCCACAATCGCCTTGAGCAGCGGATTAGCTGGAGCCGCGTCCGCCTCGAGGGCCTCGATGGCCTCGGCGACCTCCTCCCACACATCCAGGCGAATCAGCGCCTCGACGACCGCTCCATCGACCGAGGTGTCGCCGTCCCCGAGCTTTTTGATCAGCGCCGGAGCCACCGACGGGTCCCCAAGACGCCCCAGCGCCTCGACCGCTCCACGACGCGCATCGTTGTCATCGTCATAGAGATTGGCGAGCAGGGCAGGCACGTGCGTGGTGTCCCCCATGTGGCCCAAGCACAGCGCTGTTCGCTGTCGGACCCAATACGAGGAGTTGCGCAGCAGGCGCGGAATGATGGCGACAAACGAGGCCGTGCCGGGCACAGGCGTGGCCAGCAGCAGCCCTTCGCGCTCATCGCTGCGAACCGGCCGCCCAAGCTCGGCCAGAATGAGCCGCATGAGGTCCTTGTCCATGCCCTCTGTGGTGCCGCGGTCGTCCTGAACAAAGAGCACACCTGGCCCCAGCAGCTTGAGCAGGCAGGTCCACGACTCGGGCTCACCCGGAGGCAGCGGCAGCAGTGCGGGAACCGCCTGTTTCCACTCGTCGAGGCCAGTGGTCGTGTAGTGCGGGGCAGGAAGGGTCATGCGCGGGCTCCTGAGCGCCGGGCGTTGCCGGCGGGTTGGGCGATGAGGCGATGCATTACGCGGGCTAGGGCTTCTGGGAAGCGCTCAAGCGGCACGTTTGCAATGTGATCTGGGTAAAAGCGGGCGACGTGATCGGTGCCGGGACCGAGCCCAATTCCGATCAACGTCACATCCTTGACGACTCGGGCCACAGCACGCCGAAGTGCGCCATCGGCGTCAGACGGGCCACTCGGCTCGCCATCGCTGACACTGAGCAAGATGGGGGTGTGCGCCGGATAGTCCAGCAGCGCGTCCCGAGCGCTCAGCAGCACTGGACCGTCGTAGTTGTGCTGCGGGCGGTTGTGGCCGCCCTTTCGGTTGCCAGTGACCTCGGCGGGCATGTCGCCGATGCGCAGCCGGGTTGCCTCGTCGAGCGGGGCTCCGAAGTCTTTGAACGGAATGAGCACGTCTTGGAAGCCGTACACGGCAAACGGAATCTGCAGCCGCTGCAGAACCTCGGCGACAAGCACCGTGCCTCGAAAGCAGTTGTGGATTGGCCCGCCGGCCATGGAGCCGGACAGGTCGAGCAACAACAGGATGCCGGGATCGCGCTTGCTGGGCAGGGTCTTGCGCTGCCACATGCGCGTATAGGCGCCGGGCTCGACCTCCATGCTCATGGCGACGCGCAGGTCGACCCGAGAGCCGCTGGGATAGCCGGGCAACCACCGTGGATAGGAGGTCGGCCGAAGCAGGCGTTCCAATGAAGCGACGAGCCGATCGGCCAGGGGCGCCACGTCGCGACGGGCCTCTTCATATTGGTTCTCGGGCGGGGCGTTGACGATGTCGTCGATGGCGCGGCGCAGGTGTTCTGGCACATCGGCCAAGCCCCCAGACGGACGGCCAGCGCTGGGCCCGAGAGGGGCTCCGCCGGGACGCAACGAGATGGGAATCGGCACACTGCGGCCTCCCTTGCGCCGCATCGGAGAGCCGAAGCGAAGCTCGCGCAGTTGCCGCAGAAAGCGCTGCTCCGCGGACTTCATCTGCGACGCGTGGTCCTTGTCGCGCCGGATCAAGTCTTCGTAGATCGGACGAATCTCGAGCCAGGTGATGCGGTAGGCGATGAAGGCGGTCAGCCGAACCAGCTTCTCGAAGGTGTCGGGAGGCACAAAGCGGTCCCGGCGGCGAAACAGCTCTTCGACCGGCGAGCCGTTGTAGGCAAAGGCCGCGGCAAGATCGACGTCCGCGTCGTGAGGTGGCTGTGCGGCAATGATGCGTTGCCGGGCCTCTCGTGTCGTCTCCAAGGCCTCTGCAGGCGCATCGTGCAGGTTTGGGGGCAGCTCACCATGCCACCACTCGTGGATGGCGCCCAGGCAGAACTGCTGGAACCAGGGCTGCTGTTCGAGGCCCTTTGCGTCGTCTGGAAACAAGCGGTTGTTGTACAGGTCAATCCATTCGCCCGAGCCCGGGAAGCGGATCTTGAGCCATTCCTCGATGCGGCAATCCTCGAGGCTATTCATCAAGCTGGCGATGCCCGGCCGCTTGAGGATGTGCAGAGGCATCAAGTGCAAATACCGCGTGACCGCAGCATGAGCGGCTTCGTGGCAGATCAGACCCCGGCTGTCATCGGCAGTCTGACCAGCGAGGTCTCCGCCATCGACGTTGATGATGCCTGTCTTGGGATTGATGAACCAACCACTGCCCGGCTCGCCGAGCTGCAGATCGAGCCCCTCATCCAAGGCAACAGCGCGCGCCAGGGCCCTCAGCTCTTCAATGTCGGTGACCGCGTGCATGAGGTGCCACGGTAGATCAGGGGCGGCTTGAGGATCGCATTTGGCCGCCGGGCACACAGAACGTGACAGGTTTCCCTAAAGAATTCGGCTGCCCAGGCGTTCTTACAAGTACTGGAGCTGCCCATGGTTGGTCACTGGTTCTTTCGCCCCGAACGCAACACGTGGAGCCTCATCGCCAATGGCGTCGAGGAGATCACCATCACCAGTGAGCGCCTGGCCCAGACCTGTGCCGCCAACGGGCTGACTCGTCGCGAGGCCCTGGAGTGGATCGGCACGCGGCCCAAAGCGCCCTACAGCAAGGTCGCTGCCTAGCAGGCCCTTACGGCTCGTCGGCGCCGACCTCTTCGGTCAGCTCGGGATGGTCGACTCGGATCTCCATCTCGGTCTTGAACCACTGAATCAGCTCGGGTGCTGTGCCCAGCCCCCGCATCGAGGCGGCCAGAGCCTTGCTCATCTCTTCGCCCTGCTCGTCCATGCCGGTCAGCTCGAAGTTGTTCGCCATCTCTTCGGCTCGGGCCTCGCGGGTCTGCGCCCGAAGCGCTTCGGTTGCGTGGTAGACGACCATATTCAGCTCGGCGCGACCGTCCCGGTAGGTCCCCATCAAGGCGCGCTCGACCAGCCGCGTGTCGATCTTCAACACCGACGCGTCCATGGCATGGCGCACGGCGGCCGCGTCGCCAGGCAACCAATCCTGCTCGAATGCCTCGTGCAGCATCAGCCCACGGTGGTACACATCGCTGAAGATGTCGGCCATGGTCTTGATGTTGAGGAAGAAGAAGATGGTCTTGAGCACCTTCTTGATCGGCCACAACACCACGCCAAACACGCAGCCCAGGCAGCCTCCGCCCGGGGCTGTCCCCAAAATGCCAACGTCCTCGGCCGACAGGTCGTGGCCATGGTCGCGGGCGATGTGTCGCACCAGTCGCCGGCGCAGCATGTTGGCGATGCTGCCATCGACGATGGGCAGCGGAATCAGCTCGCATAGCGACACCATCAACGCGTAGCGCGACAGCAGAAGCCAATCGACTTCAGGCGCGTCGGCGTTGGTGGGTTCGGACATGAACCGGACCTAACCACCCTGAATGCAAGAGCAGATGTAAGGGAAGTGAAACGACGTGGTGCTACCTTGTGAACGGATCAATTCGCGAGGTTCCCATGCGCCCACATCTGCTCGGACTGTGCCTGCTGATGGCCGGCTGCAAGACCACCGGCACCATCGGCGCTGAGACGGCCACCGTCGAATCGGACACCGACACCGATACCGACTCGGACACTGACACCGATTCGGACACCGATACCGATACCGATACCGATACCGATACCACCCCTTCCCCGTGCGGAAACGGCGCCATCGACAGCGGCGAGAGCTGTGACGATGGCAACAACGTGGACTCCGACGCGTGCCCCGACGGCACCTTTGGCACGTGCGCACCCGCAATCTGCGGCGACGGCGTGCGACGCCTGGACATTCCAGCCGGCTCGACTGGCTCGGAACAATGCGACGACGGCAACACCGCCGCGGGCGACGGATGTGACGGAACCCGACGGCAACGCCCGCAACGGAGACGGCTGTGACAGCAGCTGTGCGGTCGAGGCCAGCTCGACCTGCGGCGATGGCTTTCTCGACGTCGGCCTGGGCGAGGAGTGCGACGACGGTGCCACCAGCAATGGCGACGGCTGCTCAAGCGCGTGTCAACTCGAGCCGGTCGGTGCCCTGTGCGGCAACGGCGGCAGCCCCGACCCGCTCGAGAAGTGCGACGACGGCAACACCACCAACGGAGACGGCTGCAACCCCACGTGCAACCTCACTGGCACGGTGACCACCCTGGCCACCAACGTCGACGCCAGCTCCTTTGCAGTCGACGACCAGTACCTGTGGATTGGCACCAGCAACTGCGAGCTCGCGCAGCTCGACATCGATGCCTGCATCACCGGCGGAAGCTGCAATCCGGTGGTCGTCGCCGGACAGGGCGGCTGCCCAGGCGGAGGCGTCAATCCATCCGATGGAAATGGCACCAACGCCGTGCTGTCCTGGGTCGAGAGCATCGCCACCGACGGAACGACCGTCTGGTTCAGCAACAAGCGCACCTTGCGCGCCTACGACATCGCCACCGGCGACGTGACCACCTTGGCCGGAGACCCAAACAAGTGTGCGGCCATCGACGGCAACGCCAACACCGGGCTGTTCTTCGACATGCGCGGCTTTGTCTATGACGGCGGCTACCTGTACATGCTGGAGGGATGCGAGGAGGTGCTGCGCCGCTACGACCCCGCCACTGGCAACCTGACCACCATCGCTGGCGCCCGTCAGATCAACCCAAGCGTTCCGCAGACCGGTGCCAACCAGTACAACTGCCCGGGCGGATTCAGCTGCGTCACCGGCACCCCCACCGACGGCTACGGACTCAACGCGGTGTTCGGCAGCCCCCGCTACATGACGTCGGACCACAGCGGCAACCTGTACATCACCGACACCAACGGCCAGTCCGTGCGCGCCTACAACAAGAACACGGGCTACGTCAGCACCTTCATCGGCGGTGCCGGATACACCGACGGCGCCCAGAGCTCGGTCCGTGTCGGACGCCCAAGAGGCATGACTTCGGACGGCACCAGCATCTATTTCAACGAGCAGTCCGACCACACCGTCCGACAGATTCTCATCGACGATGCCAACACCAGCACGCTGGTCGGTGTGCGTGGGTGCAACGGAGGTGCCGACGGACAGGGAGGCGAAGGCAGCCAGGACTGGGGCGGTCAGTGCGGTGCGGCGGCGGTCTCGGCCATGCCTCGCTTGGACACGCCGCTGGGCGCCATCGTCTACCACCACGAGACGCGCAGCATCTTCTTGGGAGAGTCGGGCAGGCTCCGCCGAATCGAATAGCCGCCGGCCGAACCGAGATTCGAGAAATCTCAATTAAGTTGGCCTAAGTGTGTGACAGGTCCAAAAGGCGAAACACTGACTCGTGAACGCATCACGGAGTCAACCATGCGCACCCTTCCCCTCATCGCTCTCTTGCTCACCGGCTGCCAAACCGAAGTGGGTGTCCTGGGCGCACCTGAAACCGGCTGGACTGCGGTATTCGACTCGCAGTACGGCGACTTTCCTGCCGAGCTAGCCCTGGCCAACGACGGGCTACCCGTCATCGCAATGACCTCCTTCAACGACCACAACAACCTGGTCCACACGTTGGAGATTGAGCCGACCGATGGTGAGATGACCTTCTTCGACGCCCACTACACGCAGGGTGTGGCGCTCGCCCTGTTGGCCGACGACCACGTGGCGACTGCCGTCACCAGTCCCGCACCGGAGCCCGGCCTGCTCGTCCGCGAGTTCAGCCTGGGCGGCATCGAGCAGAACACCTTTATGGACTACGACATGGAGCCTGTGGCGCTTGACGGCGCGGCCGGCGGCTTCATGTCCATGTTGACGTGGGACGCAAACACGAATCGCTGGCTGCTCAAGGGCTGGGAAGCGGGCACATCGCTGTGGACCATCGAGCTCACAGCCGGGGAGCGCGAGCCGGTGGATGTGGTGGTCGACGGCGAGTACGTCTTCGTCGTGATGGACGGCCTGGGCACGAGACCGACGGTCCAGTCCTTCGACCGTCATGGAGAACAGCGCTGGGTCAGTGGCGAGCTGTGCGGACAGGACATCGCAAGCGACGGAGCCGGCGGGCTATACGCCGCCGGAGCGACTCCCGACGACGGAGCCGTCCAGCTGTGCCGAGTGGACAACAAGGGCGGACTGGTCTGGCACCAGCGCAACGTCATCGACTGGGAACAATGGGTCGGCGTCAGCGACATCGCCGTGCGAGACGGCATGATCGTGCTCATCGGCTCGGCCTATGAAGAGGACGTGCCGGCGGTGCAGTGGACCTGGGCCTATGACGAATCAGGCCAGGCATTGTGGGCCGACCGCTGGGCCGGTAGCGACGGGGGCTTCGCAATGGGCCGCGAGGTGGTCATCGGAGCCAATGGCGCTGTGTTCACCGCTGGAATCGAATGGCAGCAAGACTACGCGATGGTCATGCGGCGACTCGAGGGCCAGTAGTCGAGCGAAGACCTTTATCGCTGGTTGATGTGCCCGGGTTAAGGTCGCGGGCCATGTCCGGGAACCTCACCATTCGCAACGCAGAGCTCGTGCTTCCCGACCGGGTCGTCACCGGCGATTTGGTTGTCGAGGACGGTGTGATCACCGAGATCGGTCCCCACGTTGAACGGTCAGTGGGCGAGGTCATCTATGCAAGCGGCCTGACCCTATTGCCAGGTGTCATTGATCCGCAGGTGCACTTCCGCGATCCCGGCCTCACCCGAAAAGAGGACCTCATCAGCGGCTCCAGGGCAGCGGCAGCTGGCGGCATCACCGCCTTTCTCGACATGCCAAACACGGTCCCGAACACCGATTCGGTCGCCGCCCTGCACAACAAGCTCGCTCATGCCGAAGGGCGCAGCGTCGTGCACTACGGGTTCTTCATCGGAGCCAACGGCGACAACATCGACGAGCTGAACGCCGCCGAGCGCACCTGCGGCATCCAGGTCTACATGGGCGCGTCCAAAGACAACTTGTTGGTCGATGACCCCGAGCAGCTCGAGTACATCTTCGCGCACGCCAACAAGCTCATCGCGGTACACGCCGAGAGCGAGTCGCGCCTGCGCGAGCGCAAGATGATGTACCCGGACGCCGACGATCCGGCGCAGCACCCGGTCATTCGCGATGTCGAAGCGGCCATGATCGCCACCAAGCAGGCGACTGCGTTTGCACTCAAGTACGGCCGGCGACTGCACATGCTGCACCTGACAAGCGCAGAAGAGGCCGACTACTTGGCGACGCTTCCACGAGACTTGATCACCGCCGAGGTCTGTCCGCAGCACCTGTTCTTGCACGCCGAGACGGCCTACGAGCGACTCGGTACTCGCGCACAGTGCAATCCCCCGGTGCGCGGTCGCCGCCACGCCGAGGCGCTCAAGAAGCGGCTGCTCGACGGCACCATCAACTGCATCGCCACCGACCACGCGCCCCACACAATCGAGGAAAAACAACGCCCCTACCCCAACGCCCCCAGCGGCCTGCCGGGAGTCGAGTGGTCGCTGCCGCTGATGCTGAACCAGGTGAACCAGGACTGGTGCACCCTTTCGCAGGTGGCCAAGTGGATGTGCGAAGGCCCCGCGTCCTGCTACCGCATTCCTCGCAAGGGCCGCCTCGAAGTCGGCTTCGACGGCGATCTCGTGCTGGTCGACATGAAGAAGACCAAGACCATTGGCGAGGACAAGATCTTGAGCCGCAGCAAGTGGAGCCCCTACGAAGGGTGGCAGGTCACCGGCTGGCCTGTGCTCACCGCCATCTTGGGACAACCCGTGTTCCGTGACGGCCAGATCATCGACGGCGTTCACGGACGCGAGCTCACCTACCGCCGCATGCGAGACGCCACATGATTGCCATCGGAGACTCCGTCCAGGAGTTCAGCCTGCAGGACCACACCGGAACCGAAGTGACCTGGAGCAGCCTGCGCGGCAAGCCAGCCGTGTTCTTCTTCTATCCCAAGGCCAACACCCCCGGCTGCACCAAAGAGGCCTGCGGCTTCCGCGACCTGCAGGCCCAGTTCGACGCCAAGGGCGTTGCCGTCTTCGGCATCTCGGCCGACACGGTCAAGCGCCAGTCCAACTTCCAGGTCAAATACGAGCTGACCATGCCACTGCTGGCAGACACCGAACGCACGGTGATCGAGGGCTGGGGCGTGTGGCAAGAGAAGAAGAACTACGGTCGCACTTACATGGGCGTCGTGCGGTCCACGTTTCTGTTCGACGCCGACGGCAAAGTGGCCCACGTCTGGTCGCCTGTGCGCGTCAAAGGCCACACCGACGCCGTCCTGGCCAAGGTCAACGAGCTGTTCTAGCCCTTGGACCTAGCTGCCTGAAAAGCAGTCCATGACCTTGTGCACCGTATCGCCTCGTGCGTCGCCGGTGCGGGCTGCGTCTTCCATGACTGCAAAACAGGCCGCCGCCAAGGACACGGCCGCCACCCGGGACATGAAACCGGTCGAATGCTCCACGAGGGACCCCTGCACCTTTTGCAAGCGAACTCGAGAGGCCTTGGGCATCTTCGATGGCTGAAGAATGACCGAACGCGGCAATCGCATCGCATGTGCCGCTGCAACGCCCACTATGTCTTGAGCGCTCTCAGCGGAGGCGAGCTCGGCCTCGGTCTGATCGCACAGTGAGTTGATGAGCGCCATGAGCACCGCATCTTTGCCGGCGAAGTACTTGTACAGCGTCGACTTGCTCATGGAGAGATGACGCGCGAGTGCATCAACGGTCAAATCGGCATGGATCCCGCGATCGAGAAGCTCTGACGCTCCCTCTAGCAAAACCGCACTTGTGACACGACCACGGACCGGCAAAGTCCCTCCAAGAAACGAGCACACTCTAATTATGCCCTTGGGATGTGCGCAATACCCGGGACCGCAACAGTTGTTGCGCCTCAAAGTCCGCCGTGGCGGCCACTTGGCGCCGTACCAAAACAAGCGCTCGTGACAAACGTGCGCCGGGCTTGACCCGGGGCAGCGCGCAGAGCTATGACGTGGCCCATGCTCCTACTCGCGGCTGTGCGTGAGGAACTCGGCGATCTCGAGGGTGAGATCGTCGGCATTGGGCCAGTGCTGGCGGCCATACGCACAGCTGCGCTCGTAGAACGCCATCGTCCGGATTCCGTGCTGCTCATCGGTACAGCCGGTGCCTACCCGGGTGGACCGGAGATCGGCCAAGCGGTCATCGCCACGACTGTCGGATTATCGCCCGGCGTGGCTGCCATGGGACTGGGCTACGTGCCCAGGCAACCCAAGCCGGTGAGTTGTGACCCCGCCATCACCGATGCCCTCAACCTGCTGGGCGTGCGAGTGCTCTCTGTGGGCGCTGTCACGACCGATGTACAGCTGTCCGACCGCCTGTCCGATGGGTGGGATGTGGAACATATGGAGGCGTTTGGCGTCGCACTGGCCTGTCAGGAGGCGGGAGTGCCATTTGCCGCAATCATGGGCATCGCGAGTCGGGTCGGACCCGAGAATCACACCCTGTGGCTGACCCACCGGACCGCCGCGCAGCATGTCTGCAGACAGGCGATTGCCCCGTTGTTCGGGAGCAGCGAATGAAGTGGCGCGGCCTGCCCATCGTGGCCTTCGACACCGAGACGACGGGCCTGATGCCGTTCGGCGGCGACCGCATGATCGAGTTTGCTGCCGTGGTGTTGCGCACCGATGACGAGGGGCGGGTCACCAGCCAAGAGGACCACTCCTTCCTGATCAACCCACAGATGCCGATTCCCCGAGTGGCCACGCAGATCACCGGAATCACCGATGCCGACGTGGCGGGTGCACCGGCATTCGCGGCGGTCGCAGACGAAATCCGCGTTCTGCTCGACGGCGCCATCACGATCGCCCACAACTACCCCTTCGACCTCGCGTTCATCACGACCGAGTTCGGGCGCATGGATCAGCCGCCTCCGGTCCCGCTGGCCGAAATCGACACCGTCGACTTGTCGATGAAGGTGTTCCCCGATGCGCGCAGCCACAAGCTCGAAGACGTCTGCAAGCGCCTGAGTGTGGTGCTCGACGGCGCTCACCGAGCCACCAACGACGCGGCAGCCTGTGGTCGCTCCTTCATCGAGATGTACCGCCGCACGGTGGTTGCTGACGATCTGCAAGAGATGCTGGACTGGGCCTCGGCCATCGGGCGCCCTCCCACGGGCTCTCCGTTCGGACCCGACGAGATCGGAGCCGTGGTGTTCAACGAGGGCCCGCACACCGGCGAGCCCGTCGCAAAGCACCCCATTCACTTGGCTTGGATGGAGAAGGCCCGCTCAAGAGGTCCCCACGGCTGGCAGTTCCGCTACTCCGAGAATGCGCGCCGCTGGATTCGGCGCTGGCTCAATGTTCGGGGTTCCGGACGCGCCAAGCAGAACCCAAAGAGCTTCCGCAACGAGGACTGGGTGCTCGATAGCTGCATCGCAGACAAACGAGCTGACCTGTGATGTTCAGGGTGCTCCTGGCCGCATTGGTGCTGTTGACGGGCTGTCCACCGCGCCATGAGTACAACGATCAGCGTGGGCTCGCAGGCCAGCTCGAGCGCGAAGTGATTGCGTTGCAGCAAAAGAACCGCATTCTCGAAGAGATGAACAAGACCTGCTCTGAAGGCGGCCCCCCCGACAAGCTGTACAGCGAGCTGGTGCAGATCTTCAGCGGCAGCGAGCTCGACTTGTCCCGCAGCGGTGTCGTCAGCACCGTCACGATTCCCGGCAATCACCTGTACGCCGAGGGCCGCATGGAGCTGCGCATGGAGGCAAAGCGCACCCTGGACCTGCTTGGAATGGCGCTGTCGGGCCATCCAAAGCACACAATCATCGTCGAGGGACACACGTCGGACCGGACCATGACCTCAGAGCTCCGCAAGATCTACAGGGACGACTGGGGGCTGTCCCACGCCCGAGCCCGGCTGTTTGTGACCGCGATGGTGCGCGAGTACCACATCGGCCCTGAGCGGTTCACCATTGCAGCTCGCGGCGAATACGACCCCGTGGCCAGCAACGACACCACCTCGGGCCAAGGCCGCAACGAGCGCCTGACGCTGTACATCTACCCGCCAGGCGCACGCTAGCTTGCTCACCGGAGATCTGGTGCGGGTCAACTCCCGCGGACCGCAGCTAAAGCCCGGATTTGTCGACCCGGACAAAGAGGCCCTGCTCGAGCGGGCGGCGGCACTGATCGAGTGCTTCAAAGACGGGGTCGACGAGACGCGTACACGGGCCGAGGTCAATCAGCGAGTCGATGACCTGATCGGCGACAGCCGCGATGCCAAGCTGGTCCGCGGCCTCGCCAAGGTGTGCCTGGACCGGTCGACATTCGAAGTTCAAGCCCCCGTTGACCCCATCGAGCTGCGATGGCAGGTGTTCAGCTTGGCCCGTGAGCGTGGACCCATCGCTCATGAAGCGGGAATGCTCGAGCGCACCGTCGCTCGCGACGTGCTCGAAGAGGTCGCAGCTGCCCGCGAACTGACCGTGGAACAGATCGAAGAGTGCCTCTATGCCGACCTGCAGCAAGCCCACCGGCTTCAGCACTGCGGGGTCGAGGACGCCAGCTGGCTTCTGCATCGGTACAACGTCGCGTTGGTGCAGTCGGTGCTGCTGCGTTCATCCCAAGTTCAGATCACCGTGCACGGCGCCAAGCCTCCCAAGCTGCGACAGCTGTTCCGCGCCATCAAGTTCCACCAGCTTCTGCATCACGCGTCCAAGCGAAAGAAGGCGCTGCACATCACCCTCGATGGCCCGTCGTCGCTGTTCAGCCAGTCGAGCCGCTACGGCATGCAGCTGGCCAACTTCTTTCCCTCGCTGCTGCTTCAGGACGCCCGCTGGACGCTCGAAGCGACTGTCCTGTGGACCAAACAGCGGCGTGAAAAGAAGCTCCGACTGTCCTCGGAAGACGCTCTGGTCTCGCACTACAAGGACAGAGGTGCATACGAGACCCGGCTTCAAAAGTGGTTTGTCGAGCGCTGGGATGCCCTGGACACCGACTGGAAGCGAACCCCGGCCCGCAGCCCCATCAACTTGGCCGGCAAGGCGGTGGTCATGCCCGACTACACCTTCACCAAGAACAAGAAGAAGGCGCACCTCGAGATCGTCGGCTTCTGGCGGCGGGACTACCTCAAGCGCCGAGCCGAGCTGCTCGAGGAATACGGTCCCGGAAACCTGATTCTGGCGGTCAGCCGCAAGCTGAAGGGCGGCAAGGAAGCCCTCGGGGCCTTTCCCGGAGAGGTGATCGAGTTCGCCGAGATCGTTCCCGTCAAGAAAGTCCTGACAGCAGTCGAGCGCATCGCACGCTAGGTTGCCTCGGGTGGGCAACGGCAGGAGGAATGTGATGAGACAAACCGGTCTGTTTGCTCTCGCAATGCTGATAGCCTGTGAACCGACCGTGGTGGACAGTGCAGGTGTGCACGTCGTCGACGCCAGGGTGCAGGTCGAGCCATCCGAGCTCAACTACGACAACATCATTCCCGGCATGACGGCGACCCAGTCGGTCACCATCACTAGCGTCGGCACCGACACGATGCTGCTGCAAGACGTCGCGACGCTCATGTCTCCGGCGTTCACGCTGCAGGGCGCCCCCGGCACCGTGCCGCTGACCCCCGGAACCGTGGTCACCGTCGACGTGGTCTACACCCCCACCGAGTTCGAGCACGAGGGCTGGCTGTCCGTGCGCACCGACGACCCCGACAAGCGTGAGGTGCTGGTGTCCCTGTGGGGCGGAATCACGCCTCCCGAGCTGGTCATCGAGCCCGAAGAGCTCGACCATGGAAACGCGCTGCCCGGCGAGGTCGAAGTTCTGACCCTCGAGATGTCGAACATCGGCGGCGCACCGATGCAGATCGACGACCTGGCTCTGGTCATCGACGGCCCATTCACGCTGGGCGACCGCTGGCAGACAGGCCAGCTCGACGGCGGCGAGACCCTGTTCGCGGACCTTGTCTACTCGCCCACCGAGCTCGTTCCCGACTTCGTGTACGAGGGCTATGTGTTGGTCTCCCACGACATGGGCGATCCCGTCGAGGTGCCGATTCGGGCCACCGCCCAGAACACGCCAATCGCGGTGTGCGTGGCCAATCCGGACACCATCCACGCATGGGTCGACACCGCGAATTTCGAGGGTGACGCCAGCTACAACCCCGAGGGCGGCGACATCATCGCCTACGAATGGGAGCTGCTCTCACGTCCGGCCGGCTCGGCCCAGGACCTGCCCACTCCCCTCAACCAAGCCAACCTGATCGACTTCCGGCCCGACCTGGCCGGTGACTACGTGGCACAGCTGGTCGTCACCAACGAGATGGGGGTGCAGAGCGAGCCCTGCGAGGCGACGTTGGAAGCCACCGTGGGCGATGACCTGTGGATTGAGCTGTTCTGGGACCACGAAGACGACGACATGGACATCCACTTGCTCAAGTCGGGTGGAAGCCTGTTCACCAACGACGACTGCCACTGGGACAACTGCCAGTACAGCCCTCTGCAGTGGGGATCTCCGAGCAATCCAGACGACAATCCCAGCCTGGACTTCGACGACATCTTCGGCACCGGCCCCGAGAACATCAACATCGCTCGGCCCGCAGCCGGCGACTACGAGATCTGGGTCCACGACTTCGACGCCAGCGCCTTTCATGGCGACAACCACGTGACCGTGAACATCTACAGCTTCGGTCAGCTCGAGTATACGCAGACCCGCACCATCAGCGGCGAAGACACGCGGACCCACTTTGCGACCGTCACCTTCCCCGGTGGCACGGTGACGACGGCGCCCTAGGGCTTGCGGGCGAGACGAAGCTCGCCCCTCCTTGCTGGGGCTTGCGGGCGAGACGAAGCTCGCCCCTCCTTGCTAGGGCTTGCGGCCCGACACGATGGGCACCTGCCAGACGGCGTATCCATCGGGACTGCGGATGCACTGCAGCATCGCAGCCCAGCACGCATCGAGCTCTTCGAGAGAGTAGACCGTGTCCTGGGCCACAGCCGTCGCAAATGCCTCGTGCCAGCAGCTCAAGATGGTGGCGAACACCTCGGGCTCGACCCGCAGCGTATCGACCACGACGTAGTCCTGACGGATCTCGAGCAATCCAGCCGCACGGGCGATGACGGGTCCCTTGCGACCCACCTCCAGATCGACCCCCAGATTGGCCGCATGGGTGCGCGGGCCGTGTTTCCAGAACGCGTCAATATCGAGGTCAACGGGATGAAAATGCAGCATGGCGTAGTCTTCGACCAGCACGTGCATCCACGCTCCAGGTGCGGTGACACGGGCCATCTCGTTCATGACAGCCTGGGCGTCGGGCACGGACTGAAGCAGGCTGCGACACACGACCAAGTCGTAGGCCCCATCGGGGGCATCGAGGTGGTAGGCATCGCCGACCGCGAACTGCAGGCGCTGGTCATCACCACAGCGCTCCCGCGCCCGGGCCAGGTGCGCCGGGTCGAGGTCGATTCCCGTAATGGCGGCTTGTGGGTACATTTCCGCCAGTCGAGCGGTGATTTCGCCGGTGCCGCACGCCAGATCGAGGATGCGCCCCGGCTGCCCATAGCGAGCAAACAGCGCCTTTTCCTGGGGCCAGATTGCCGTCGCCTGGGCCACTAGGTTCTTGACCATGGCGTCGGACGCCATCTGCTCACTCTGTGGGTTGTGCTCACTCATGAGCCGTGGCTAACGCCCGTTCGACGGAGGCCTGACGATCACGCACTCCTTGCCCCCAGGCCGAAGACAGGACCGGAGCATGTCCTCCATGATGTTGTACCTCCAAGGCACATGGACAGCGCGGCCCTCGCGATAGTCCGCAAGCCGATGGCGCCCTGGCAACCAAGTGATGGGGGTGGCCCGCAGACGGGCGCCAGTGTGGCCCCTAGGCGACTGGCTAAACAGACGCGGTGCGTCCGCATTTAGGCGCCACAGCACCCACAGGGTCACCGGGTCGTCGGCCCACACCGTGCTCCGGAGGCGCTCTGGGTCGAAGTAGCGGCTGACGGCGACCGTGATGTGCACAGCGCCCTCACAATCCCCCTCGGTGAGCCAACCGTCGCTCCAACTCTTTAGGCAGCTCCCCTGCGGAAAGGCCAGTTTGCCGACTCGAGGTAGCTTCACGTGGCGCGCGGTGGTGGCCAGCTCGGCACGGTTGGAGCGCTCCAGCTGCCGCAAATCTTCGAAATAGAGCGCCGCCCCCAGCAACGACGGCACGCAGACACAGGCAGCCACGCCTCGCCACTCGTAGTGAGTGACCTGTCGCAGGTGCAGCGCTCCGGTCAGCGCCACTGCCAACGCCTGAACCGGCATCAGCGCGCAGAACAACACCGCCATCAGCAGCGCCCCCAAAACTCGAACCAGCTGATCTTCAAACGCGACTTCACCGACTGGCTGGTACATCAGGCCCATCGCCAGCTCGGCTTCGCCCCACCACAGCAACGGAATGGCAAAGGCGCAGCACAGCACCGCAGCCCGCCGCAGAGCCGCAAGATGCAGACCCTCGGCACGCAGAAGTGCGACCGCCAACACGCATACCGCAATGACCTGCATCGGAATGGCCACAGACCACACCGCCGAGATTGGTTCGCCTGGAACTCCCTGGGACATCAGTCGGACTTGCATCGCGACGATGACCGTTCCAACGACCACCGGCACCACTACTCGAACGACGCGAATCTGCTCTCTGCCCGGAAACAGAACGGCCGCAAGGGTGAGGGCGGCCGCGCCGAGCCAGATGCCAGCGAGCAGCTCACCAAGCCCGACCAATCGCCGAAGGTTCGATGCCGAGCCATTCAGCTCAGCCAGGCCTGCAACGCCGCTGGGTTGCCCCTGAACCGCCGCACCGACAATGCCCATCGTGACCAGCGCGGACGGGAGGGCCAGCCACGTCCACAGCGCAGGACGATGCTCGGTGAAGTGCTCCATGACCAACCGGTGCAGCACCAACGGGCCGAGAAACACCGAGCAGGCCACCATCCACATCGACAGCCCATCCAACCCGATGAGCAGGTCCAACGCGGACTGTAGGACGGTGGGGGACATGCTTAAACGGACCTCGGGTCAGGCAGGCAGTTCCAGAGATCACACCTTGAGCACACCCGTTGTCAGCAGCGCTTCGAGCTCGACCACGATGGCCTCGGGACTGACCTGCTCTTCAAACAAGCGAGCCTGGTACACCGGCTCTTTGATGACGCCGAGCAAACAGCGGGCCGTCAGGTCCATGTCGCCCTGCCGCACGATGCCAAGGGACTGTCCTCGCCTCAAAGCCTTGGCGATTCGACCTACGGCATTGCCGTAGAAGTGGCGCAGTGCCGCGTCGCCATCTTCATCAATGCCCGTCGCCTCGCTCAACAAGATGCGGGCCACGTCCTCTTGCATGATGGCGCTGACGATGCGCTGCAGGTTGCCGGTGACCTGCGCCGGGATGGGCTGGGTGACGTCGATCAGTACAACGACGCTCTCGACGTCCTCCATCATGTCCGACAGCACTGCGTCAAACACCGCGCGCTTGCTGTCGAAGTAGTTGTAGAACGTCCCGCGCGCGACACCAGCCTGCTGAATGATGTCCGAGACGCCCGACCGGAAGTAGCCTTTGCTCGCAAACACCGAGCGCGCCGCCGTCAGCAGCTGCAGTCGGCGGTCTTCGGGGTCCATGGGGGTCGCACGAGCCATCATGCGGATGGTACCGCGTGAAAGAATGCCGCTGTGAGCGCACTCCCACCAACCCGCCTGGGCTACCAAACCGAAGCCGACGACAGCTGGTCGATTCGCACCCAGCGCTCGGACGGCAACGAGACGATGGCGGCACTGACCTTCATCGTGCTTGGCTCGTTCGGCACCGCCGCCTGGGGCATCACCAGCTTTGGCTTCGAGGCGGGAGTGGGCTTGGGCGTGCTGACGCTCGCGATGGGCGGAATCGGCACCGCCATCCTGAGCTACCTATTTCCGATTCGCTTGACCGTAAAGAAGGACCGAATCGAACGCCGGGACACGGTTGTCTGGCGCAAGGACATCACCAAGGTGCTGGCCCGTGAAGTGCCTGTTGTGCACAAGCGCCACGAGACCCGCTACGAGGTGTTGATCTTCCACGGGCAGCGCCACAGTCAGCTCCGGTTTGCACCCGTTGTGGGTGCGACAGACTCCGATGTGGCCTGGCTGGCTCATCAGCTGGTGCGGTGGGGACCACAGAATGCCGAGATCGAGCTGCAGCTCCTCCCAGAAGACCACCTGCTGCTGTCTGCACCGTCGCTGGAGTCCCTGGGCTTTCCTCCAGACATCTTGGGCGCCACCCTCGACGTGCACGGCTTGACGCTGCGTGCGACGGGATTGGCGGCCGCGCTGTCCATGGTCGACATTCAAGTTCAGGTGACCGACACCAGCCTGACGATTCGCGATGTGACCATGGCCCTGACCGATGTCGTGGGGGCGTGGGTCGACATGCCCAGCAGCTCGCCGTGGATGCTGCGAGTGCTCAGGGACG
>Ga0114932_10002845_pt1 | contig 17648 bp, 14 predicted proteins | sample 2SBtaG_2_FD_87286 | JGI IMG/M metagenome (GOLD analysis project Ga0114932, IMG submission 87286) | Deep subsurface microbial communities from Kolumbo volcano to uncover new lineages of life (NeLLi) - 2SBTROV12_ACTIVE470 metaG | ecosystem: Environmental > Aquatic > Marine > Volcanic ... | reverse complement strand
CTCCTTTAATGTTGTTTTTGCTGTGTTAATAATTCTTATATTTTTTAAGCCAGCATCATCAGCCCACTTAATTAACAATTTCAGACTTGGAATCATCCAAACATTTTTCATTTTTGCATATCGCTCTTTTGGTATTAATACATCAAGATTATGCGAATCAATCACGAGAGATTCAATGATTATCTCACCACTTGTTTTGAGGCATTTTGCCAACTTTTTTAAATGTTCGATTGGATCTCTACGGTGATATATTACTCCCATTGAAAAAACAGTATCGAAAAATAACCCTGCATCAGGTAATTCATCAATTCCCCATGGTATAAAATCAATATTACAATTTGATGTATATTTTTTTATGGCTGAAAATTGATTATAAAATAAAAGTGACGGGTCAATTCCAACTACATATTTTGCCTCTCTTCCTAACATGCGCCAGCCATAATAACCATTTCCACACCCAACATCTAAGACCAATTTATTTTTAAGAGGTTTGATATCATCTTGCAATCTTATCCATTTCATATCAGAGCGCCACTCTGAATTTATATATATACCAAATAGTGAATAAGGACCTTTTCTCCAGGGCATCAATTGCTTTAATTGTTTTTTTATTAGCTTTCGTTCGCTATTACTACAGTCGCTCTTTTTGCCAATAACTATATTACCTTTATTTAAATCAATTGTTGAGGAAGAAACAGAAGGTAATTCATTAACCACACAAGACCATTTTTGGAAATCTCCATGATTAATATTTTCAAAAAAAGTTGGGAACTCTTTTTTAAGTAAATTTGATAATCCATTCATCGAGTTATGATCGAGAACTTCTAATAACTTTAGATAAGACATTATTTAATAAAAAAATATTATTTAAAAGCTACTATAGAAACAAAATTAAAGCACTTCAACCATATCAAAGATTTTTTAAAGCCAACTTCATGGAGACGTTTAAGATGGGAATCAATTTTTTCCGGAATGAGTACATCTTCTAATGATTTTCTTTTGCGCGCAATTTCTAATTTTTCATACCCATTCAGCTCTTTCATATGATGATGAAGTTCAATCATCAATTTATCTTCATCTTTTTTATCAAAAATTATTTTTTCCGATAATATGAATATACCGCCGGGTACTAGTCCATCATAAATTTTTTTTAGAAGTTTTTTACGACTATCCAACGCTATGAACTGTAGACTAAAATTCATAATAACGACTGATGCATTAGAAATCTTAGTACTCAATATATCATCTAGAATATAATCAATTTTAATTTCATCATTTCTTTTACTATTGCTCTCATTACACGCATTTATCATGGCCTCAGAATTATCAATAGCGATTATTTTACATTTTTTTTTACGTAAAAAATTTTGAATTGCAATACTAACAGTTCCTAATGAACACCCAAGATCATATATATTTGTACCTGGCTGAAAAAATTTATCAGCCATTATACTAATCATTGAAATTGTCAGAGGGTAACCGGGGACAGAACGTAAAATCATATCCGGAAAAACATCAACAACTTGTTTGTCAAATTCAAAAGGTTTAACTGAATTAGTAAGCGATTGATGTATTGTATCTTTCATAATTACTGTATCAGCATGCTATCACTTGATAAAATTTTTTTACTCTGATCTAATGCCAATATGTTTTTCGTTTCTTTTCTCTGCTAATTCAACTTGACGTTGACGTTCGCTAAAACGAGCCCGTTGGTCATCGCTTTTTACATATATACAATGAGGACAAGAAATACCTTTTTGATAATGTTTTGAATCAAGATCTTTTTTTGACAGCGGTCTTCTACATGCATAGCATTGCTGGTATTTACCTTTCGCTAACTCATAATCAACCGAAACCCTTGAATCAAAAACAAAACATTCACCTTCCCAGAGACTTTTGTCTGTTTCAATTTCTTCCAAATATTTCAAAATACCACCATTTAGTTGATATACATTTTTAAAACCGTTGTTAAGCATATAAACACTCGCTTTTTCACACCTAATCCCACCCGTACAAAAAATAGCAATCTTTTTATTTGACTTAGGGTTTAATTTTTCTTTCACAAATTTTGGAAACTCACGAAAATTTGTTGTTTTAGGTGAAAGAGCATTCCTGAACGTGCCTATTTGATTTTCGTATTCATTACGAGCATCAACTACTACTACATTTGGATCTGTTATTAGATTATTCCAATCTTTTGGGTCTACACGGATTCCAGATTTTTCCACAGGATTTATATTTGGTTGGCCCAAAGTAACTATTTCTTTTTTCAATTTAACTTTCATTCGGTGAAAAGGGATTTCGTCTGCATAAGATTCTTTATAATCAATGACAGAAAACCTATCATCGGCTCTCAAAAATTCAAGAAATTCAAAAATATCCGATTTTTCCCCGGCAATAGTGGCATTAATACCCTCTTCCGCCAGTAAAATTGTCCCTTTAATTTTTTTATTGCTGCAAAAATTCAATATTTTTGGCTTATACGAGACATAATCAGGGAAACTAACGAATTTATATAGACTAACGATAAAATATTTCTTTTCCATATTGAGCTCTATAAATAAAAACTATCATTAACAAATAAATGGGTCGCTGATTATACATGAGGTATCGAGGCTTATTTCGAAACAATCGAATACCTACAGATAAATTAAGTATAATTATTCAGTTATTTTCCCTGCTTTCTGCCAAATAAACAGATCATCCTAACCCATTGAATATAAATATTTTTTTTTACAATTTACACGTTTTTATAAATTTTTCACATTTTATCCACAGGAAATCCAAAAATAAATCACAGTGAATTCCACAAGATATTGTGGTTTAATAAGCGCTTGACCACATCTTATTGTGGTGTTATACATTCGTTTAGAAGATCAATTTAAACGAATTTCGAGCTACTTTAATAGAATTGAAATATTGGAGTTTGGCGATTGAATTTAAAAATTATTAAAAAACTCAGTAATTTCTAATAAAAACAAGAATTTAGGGGTAGGCAATGGGAGCGGAAACAACTGAAGCGGCCTCAGATATTGAGGACGTCATCAGTGAATTAGAAGATGCAATCAAAAATGATGACAAAAAAGACATCATTGATGACAAAAAAGACATCATTTCCCAAGAAGAAATTTTTGCAAAAACAGCTGCCGATCACGTCCAAAAAGAATTTTTATCTAGCCAACTCAATAACTATCAAGTAATACGCCGTAACGGAAAAGTTACAACTTTTGATACCGCAAAAATCTCAATAGCGCTCACAAAAGCTTTCATTAGTGTAGAGGGTGGCACAGCTGCTGCCTCAACACGTATACATCAAGCCGTAGAATCACTTACACAAACAGTCCTCAATGCATTTACTCGTCGTATGCCAGATGGTGGTACGTTACATATCGAAGACATTCAAGATCAGGTTGAGCTTGCGTTAATGCGTAATGGTGAGCAAAAAGTTGCGAGAGCTTATGTACTTTATCGTGAAGAACGAACAAAAGAACGTGCTGCAGAAATAGAAACAAATACTAAAACACAAGATGAAATTAATGCCGTTACTTTGAATGTAACTCGTAATGATGGCGCGAAGAAACCTCTAGATACAGCTCGTCTAAATTTGATAATTGGAGAAGCCTGTGAAGGCTTTGGAGAAACTGAGCCCGAAGTTGTTATTAAAGAAACACAAAATAATTTGTTTGACGGCATTGATGAAGCGGATGTTGGGCAAGTATTAGTTATGAGTGCCAGAACGTTAATTGAGAAAGAGCCGAATTATACTTATGTAGCAGCCGGCCTGCTGCTTGATCAGTTGCGTCAGGAAGCCTTGACCTTCATAGAAGGAATAAAAACTCAGGCAACCCATAAGGAAATGAAGGAGCGCTATCAGGATTACTTCAAAAAATATATAGCACGTGGTGCTGAACTAGAACTTCTTGATCAAGAATTAACAAAATATGATTTGGAACAATTAAGTCAGGCACTAAATCCTGACTGTGATCGACAATTTACATATCTTGGCTTACAAACACTATACGATCGTTATTTTATCCACTCTATGGATATACGTTTTGAATTGCCGCAAGCATTTTTTATGCGTGTGGCAATGGGTTTAGCAATAAATGAATCAGATCGTAATCAACGCGCCATTGAATTTTACGAATTACTCTCTTCATTTAATTTTATGAGCTCCACGCCAACTCTATTTAATTCGGGGACAAGGCGACCTCAATTATCAAGTTGTTATCTAACAACGGTGCCAGATGATCTTGATGGTATTTTTTCAGCTATCAAAGATGATGCATTATTATCAAAATTTGCTGGGGGGTTAGGAAATGACTGGACACCTGTGCGGGCACTTGGAACTCACATAAAGGGAACAAATGGCAAATCACAAGGTGTTGTTCCTTTTCTTAAGGTAGCAAATGACACTGCCGTAGCTGTCAATCAAGGAGGTAAACGTAAGGGAGCAATGTGTGCTTATCTTGAAACCTGGCATCTTGATATTGAGGAATTTTTAGACTTAAGAAAGAACACTGGCGACGATCGGCGACGTACGCATGATATGAATACTGCAAATTGGATACCCGACCTTTTCATGAAACGCGTTGCTGAAGATGGGCAATGGACATTATTTTCGCCTCATGAAACCAGTGATTTACATGACCTCTATGGTGAAAAATTTGAAAATCGTTATTGTGAATACGAACATAAAACTACGGACGGAAGCATTACAAATTTCAAAATTATTCAGGCTGTTGATTTATGGCGCAAAATATTATCAATGTTATTTGAAACAGGGCATCCTTGGATAACATTCAAAGATCCCTGTAATATTCGTTCGCCTCAATCACATTCGGGTGTAGTTCATTCGTCAAATCTTTGCACTGAGATAACTCTAAATACATCAGAAGATGAGATTGCCGTTTGTAATTTGGGCTCAGTTAATCTTCCTCAACACTTAAATGGCGATGGATTAGATTTAGAAAAATTAGAAAAAACTATTAACACAGCAATGCGTATGCTAGATAACGTTATCGACTATAACTACTATAGCGTAACCAAAGCTAGACGCTCTAATCTACGACATAGGCCTGTTGGTCTTGGAGTTATGGGATTTCAAGACAGCCTTTATAAGATGCGCATACCCTACACTTCGTTAGATGCGGTTAATTTTGCAGATAAAAGCATGGAAACGATAAGTTACTTTGCTATTAAAGCGTCAACTAACTTAGCAGAAGAAAGGGGTTGTTATTCAACCTACAATGGCTCTTTATGGAGTCAGGGAATTTTACCTATTGACTCATTGCGACTATTAGGTGATGAGCGTGGCGATTACCTACAAGCAAATTATGATACAACAATGGATTGGGGTAATTTGCGTGACCGTGTAATGAAAATTGGAATGCGTAATTCAAATTGTATGGCAATTGCTCCAACTGCAACAATTTCAAATATCTGCGGAGTTAGCCAATCAATAGAACCTACATATCAAAACTTATTTGTTAAATCTAATCTCTCAGGTGAATTTACGGTTGTTAACCCGTATCTTGCAAGAGATCTCAAAGAGCTTGGCCTTTGGGATGAGGTTATGGTTAATGACCTTAAGTACTTTGATGGCAGTGTCCAAGAGATTGATCGTATACCTAATGAGCTTAAGGAAACATATGCAACAGCATTTGAAATAGATCCACGATGGCTTGTTGAGTCGGCTGCTCGAAGACAAAAATGGATTGATCAAGGCCAATCTTTAAATTTGTACATGGCTGAACCAAGCGGGAAAAAGTTAGACAATCTTTATAAACTCGCGTGGGTGCGTGGTTTAAAGACAACATATTACTTACGTTCGCTTGGTGCTACGCATATGGAAAAAAGTGTAAGCGATAGAAACCAAGAAACTGATAATAAAGTTAATAATGAGCCAAAGGTATGCTCGATTATTGATCCTGACTGTGATGCATGTCAGTAAACTAAATAAACTTTAAGTGAGGTAAAAATTATAATGCTGGATTGGGACAACCCGTTAGAAATTCATTCTAATAGCAAAGTTGATATTGGACTTGTTGACCAAACCTTAAACAAGTCATCAAATAACGATGTATTACTAAACAAAGATAAGCAATCGCCCAGCTCTGTAAAAGTAGTTTCAAATGAAATAACACCGATTAATCCAGATGATAAACGTGTTATAAATGGGCAAACTGATATTAATCAACTCGCGCCTTTTAAATACCCCTGGGCATGGAATTTTTTTCTAAATGCAAATAAAAACCATTGGACGCCATTAGATATCAATATGGCTCAAGATGTAACAGATTATCGGCATAAACTTACAACAGAAGAAAAACATGTTTATGAAAATGTACTATCCTATTTAACAACATCAGATATTTTAGCAATGCGTAATATAGGTCTTGCAGTAATGGAAAAGATGACGGCCCCTGAATTACAAATTTATCAAGCGCGTCAAGTTTATGAAGAATCATTACACACGTGGACTTACCAGCATTGCATCGAAACAATAGGGTTAAATCAGAGCGAGATTTATAATCGATATCGTGTAGTGCCTGAAATTCACCAAAAAATATCTGTTGCTAACCGGCGTTTAAACTCAGTCCTACGTTCGGATATTGATTTAAATGATCCTGATGAACTACAAAATTTTGTTATTTCTTATCTATTCTTTGCGGCAATATTTGAAGGTTGTTGGTTTTATAATGGTTTTAGTCCTGTCTTTGCTTTACAGCGTAGAGGGCTTATGAAAGGAACAGCTGAACAATTTCAATACATTATGAGAGATGAAGTAATGCATGCAGCGTTTGGTATTCGTGTTGTTAAGCAAATCATTCAAGAAGAAAATTTAAAATTTAATAAAAAAGAAATTCGTGAAATGTGGGATGAAGCATACGAAGCCGAAAAAGCCTATACACAATATATATTACGCGATCCGATTCTTGGGTACTCAGCAGAAACACATCTAGGGCAATTTCAATATATTGCAAATAGACGTGCTAAACAACTTGGGTTAGATGAAGAGCCGTTTCCTAGTGCTGAAGAAACTTTACCTTGGTTAGATGAGCAAGCAAATTTAAGAAAAGAGAAAAATTTCTTTGAAACACGTGTAACTGAGTACCAAACAGGTGGTGCATTAAGTTGGGACTGATGGTTTTATCTGACCGCGAAAGCGGAAGTCGAGCTGGACGCTCGACTATTGCCTGGTATCTCCAGCCTCTTCCGGATACCAGGCCTTCTTATTCTATGGTTCAGACCCTTGAAATCTTGGGTCTGAACCGTTCATCTTGTTAAATAAAATATTATTGTATTTATTGGTATAGATTAGGCTAATTCGTTTTTATTCTCAATAAATCTGACTAATTTTTTTTATTTGTCCTATACGCTAAAATAACTACACTTATCTTCATATTATTTTAACTAGATCACTATATTCTGTTTTTTCCAAGAAGATTAAATCGCCTTTATATCTAACTAATAATTCATTGAACCCTTTATCAAAATCTTTTTTGTTAATATGATCGTTTATATTAGATTGATCAAAAATAATCTTTTTAGACTTTATCATAATTAATTTATCTGCCTCAATATGTATAGCTAACCATAATGCAATACTATCGGATGTGAAATACCAATTCTGAGGTATGAGTTCATCGTTTTCTAATAAATAATCTGGCGACCATAAATACGAATTGTTATTTTCTTCTATTTTTTTGACATCTTTAATTATTTTTATATTATTATGAAGCCCTTTCAAAAAAAATGCGTATTGTTTCATTGATAATAATGCCATTTTATGAGCAACTTCATCACTAAATTTAAACTCTTTTTGCATTTTACGAATATTCTCAGCGAATTTACCTCCGCCTGGCACGACAATACAAGTACTATTGTTGGTTTGAGAAAATATATTTTTAAGAAAAAAAATTAATTCTTTACTTTGCATAAGGCTGCCGCCCAGTTTTAAGACTGTTTTAGTCAATTAAATACCTTTTTTTTAAATATTTTTAATATAGTTGAAACCTTGTCAAAACATTCTTTATATTCAGAATCAATTGTTGAATCCCATACAATTCCACCCCCAACAAAAAAATATATTTTATTCTTACAATAAATTAATGTTCTTATGCATATGTTACTATCCATATTACCGTCAAATCCTATATATGCTATCGAACCACAATATATTGATCTCCTATGAGGCTCCAATTCATCAATAATTTCCATAGATCTTAATTTAGGCGCGCCTGTGATAGAACCTCCCGGAAAACATCCTCTTATAAGATCAATAGCATCCTTATTTTTAGAAAGTGTGCCACTAATAGTACTAACTAAGTGATGAACTGATGAAAATGATTCAAGCGAGAATAATTTTGGTACGCTAACAGAACCTATTTCGCATGACTTACTAATATCATTTCTTAATAGATCGACAATCATTAAATTTTCTGCACGGTCTTTTTCACTTTTAAGCAACGACGCAGCTAGCTCTTTATCTTCGTATGCGAAAACAGAACGATGTTTAGTTCCTTTGATTGGTTTTGTTTCAACTTGAGTACCTGTTAAGCTTAAAAAACGTTCTGGTGAAGAACTTAATATCGAGCCTGATGGAAGATTAATATAGGCAGAAAAAGGAGCTGAATTAAATTTTCTTAGTTCTTTATAAGCAGCCCATGTATCGCCTTCAAATTCTGCCGAGAATTGTTGAGAAAAATTAACCTGATAACAATCGCCATCACGAATATAATCTCTTATACGTTCAAATGATTTTCCATACTGGTTTTTTGATAAATTTGATTTTATTTCTGTAGTAATTTTAAAATTCTTTTCCATATCAATCGGAGTGGCCGAAAACAAATCATGCAAGTCCTGCCATATTAATTCTGTTTCATCGAAACGATATGAACTGACAAGCCAAGATCTATTTACATGATGATCAATTATTACTGCCCAGTCATAAATACCAATGGACATGTCTGGCATATCGAGATTATTCTTTGGTTTATCAATAAATTTTTCTAATCTTCTGCTTAAATCATATGAAAAGTACCCGAGAGCACCTCCACAAAAAGGTAACTTACTTAAACTATCATTTTTATCACCAAGATATTTTCTAACTAAATAGAAAGGATCATCTTCTGATGTAATTTTAGTTTCGGAAGATTTAATATAAGTTTTTTTCCCGAAAGTCTCTAAAGTTATTAATGGTCTCGAAACAATAATATCGTATCTTCCTGTATCAATATACGGAAAACCACTATCAAGAAAAATAGCCCATTGCTCGTCAGCAACAAATGAGAATAATTTTTCAGAGTTACTGTAATAAGGAAGTTCTGATATTTTCATTTTATTTTTGAAAGACGGCTTAACTGCGCAATGGCGATTGCTGGTGCGCAAATATTACTATTATGTTGCGACTTTTTATCGCAATCAAATAATTCACTGAACTCAATAAGCGGAATACCAAGTTTTTCTGCAATTATTTTGACCAAAAAACGCCCCACTCCAGCAGAAACTAATTTACAGTCTTTGTTTGGCAAAGTATTTAAAACTGTTTCAATTGAATTTGTTAATATTTCTAATTGTACTTTATGAAAATATTCAGCAAGATCATACCAATGATTTTTATTTTTATATAATACTGAGTCAGTACCTAATACTCTGGCAAGGCGACAAATACTGCTGGAAATTGTTTTATCTTTCCCATCAGATGTATCCATTAAATCATCAGAATCCTCTAAGTATCCTAAAATTCGGTAGATATCTGCAGTTGTTGCAAAGTGCTCATTAACGATATTTTGTAATTTACCATTAAACATTGCTTTTGATGTTAATGCCATAATTGGTGTTCTGATAACGCCAGTATAAACTAATTCATCAAAACGTAATCGAGTTTGGTCATTACTGCCGCGCGCACAAATTTTATGATCATAAAATGGAATAATATCTGTTGTAGTACTACCTACATCTATAAATAAACCAGACTTAACTAATTTAGCAGTATAATAACTACTTGCATGCCAATTTGATGACGCAATTTGATTGAAATCTGAATCATTAATATTTATTTTTTTAAGTCCATAATCTTTTGTATAAAATGTAATATTCTTGCCTAAAATATTATGACAAATATTAATTATTGAATTAACGCCTTCCTTTCGATCTCTAAATATGTCAGTCAGTTCAGCGGTCATTGTCAATGAATGTAGTTTGTTTTTTATAGAAATTTTTTCGATAATACTTATGAATGCTTTTTCAAGAGTTGCTAAACCTTTCCAAAGTGGAGTAGCATGTTGCTCAACAAACATAATTTTTCCATCACTATTTATATTTGCAACTTTTAGGTGTGCTCCACCGATATCCCATCCTATAAAATTAGATATATGCATTATTCTATTGTAATTTTAATTTTACTGGTACTGCATCCTTTAAGCTAACATATGGCATTTCATTATTTAAAAATGTATTTAATATCATTTCTGTTACATTGATACCCAGTGACGCAGAAATTCCTGCATACGCTGTCGTAAATCTAGGATTAATATCTATGACATAAAATTTATTATTTTTCCTAACAAGATCAATGCCAATGTAGCCAGAAAAACCAGATATCACTGAAATAATATTTTCTGCTAATTCTCTCATTTCATCTGCATATGTCAAAAATTCGTTAACATAAATACCTTTCAATCTAATTGAATTCTTTTTTAATATTATTTCCTGTTTATTACACGAAAGAAGCTGTATTTTTTCATTATATATAAATAAAGACATACTCATATGCTCTCCATCAATATAAGGCTGAATTATATAATTATTATTTTTATAGCTGCCTATTTTTTCACGTAATTCAGTCTTATTAATAATATAATTACAGCTTTCTGCGCCTACCCCATCGTTCGGCTTAATTATCCATCCAGTTTTACTATCTGGAATTGTATCGTCAACTATTTTTGTATCGGGAGTACTAATATTTACATTTTTCAAAATATTGCATGTCATTAATTTGCTTGATGCTATTTTCACAGCATTTAAATCAGAACCAATAAATAAACTTGCGTTTTTAATAAATAAGTCTGTTAAATTATAAAGAGAATTTTCTGATTCAGGGGCTATCAACCAACAAATATCAGATTCTCTAATATAACCTGGTAACATCTCTATAACAGGCATATTAATACTATGCTGAATAACTCCGCCTCTAAATGACTCAACTCTGTCATCTTTTGTAATACTAACTTTAAAATGACCGCATTCGATTAGTTCTTTTACTAATGTATTGACCATAATTCGTGCTTCAAAAACCATGTTATCAGGTAAGGCTTGTCCGATTAGACCGCCACCTGTGATAAACTCAAACAAAAAATGTTTCATAGGTAAAAAATGTTAATAATTCCTGTTATTGATCTTAGTCAAGGTATAGTTGTTCACGCTATTTGCGGTAAACGTAAATTATATCAGCCAATTACTTCAGAAATATCAGAAGATTGTAAACCAAAGTCAATTTTATCTGCTTTCTTTAGATTATATCCTTTTAAAATTATTTATATTGCTGATCTTGATGCAATACAAGGTAATGGAAATAACGCAAGCGTAATAAATCAATTTGCATCAAAATATAAGAATTGTCAGTTTTGGGTTGATGCTGGTATTGAACAAATTATAGCTAAAAAATCAGATTACATAAGTAAAAATATCAAACTTGTCTTAGGTTCTGAAAATAATTTTTCATTAAATGATTATAATAATTTAATGAAAAATAATTCTAATATATTATTATCCCTAGACTTTTGTGAAAATGGATTAATAAATAATCCATACCTACTAAATAATCCAACTATATGGCCAAAGAAAGTAATAGTTATGATGTTGCATCGTGTAGGCTCAACTAATGGTATTGATTTTAAACAACTAAAAAATATTATAAAATTAAATAATAACTCTGAGATTTATGTTGCTGGTGGTATACAGAATTTTAGCGATATTAATAACCTAAACTCGATGAATGTACGAGGATGTCTAGTAGCAACTTCTTTACATAAAAATAAAATCACTAAAGATGAATTAGATTTACATTTCAATAGTTAAAAAAAATGCCTCGTACATCGAGGCATTTTTTAATCGCTGAATCCAAGTTCAGCAGACACTTTTTTATTATTAATCGTGTGCCGCAAATGGATGTGATTGCGAACCCTTCTGACTAACAACTTCAGCTGCTTTTGGTTCACGAGCTATTGCACGTTGGATAGATTCCTTCGTTGCTTGATAGTTGTAATCTTGAATCTTCGCATCATCTTCAGCCTGCCAGTGAATGAATACACCAACAGAAATAAAGATATCATCCGCTTCATTTGCAGGGATTGTACCATCTTCAACGCAATCCATAACTGCCATAGAAACAGCACGCTGTGCTGGACCAAACATTTGTACTGCTTGTTTTGATCCTTTTATTGTTACTTTATTGAAAAGTATGGTGCTTGGTTTGCATGCTAGATTTGGTGCTACAACTGCCAACAATGAAGTAAAACCATCTTTGTTGTTTGTAAGTGCGTTACAAAAAGCAGATTCAGCTGCGCTGCCACGTGGGCCCATAATCAAATCAACGTGGGCTACTTCATTACCATCACCCACCAATGATTCACCTACTAATACTCTATCAATGACCGCCATATTGTCTCCTCCTAAAAAGCCAAAGAGTTTTCCTAATATCGACATCTCTGCCACCCTGTTTGCTAAAGGTTAATTTCTAAGGGGAAAGTCGCCTCGCCCCGCTCCAAATACCATTGAGAAATTTAAGTTAATTTCGCCAACTGTATAACGATAAGACCTTAGTTTATTAAGTTATAAACCAAGAGACTCGCTGCTGTTAAATCAGCGCTTGTTCCTGGATTATAATTTTCTGTCTTAAGTTCCCTGTCAAAACCCCGTAGAAGCTCTATTGAGGCTTCTGGGTCCGAAGAATTATTAAATTTTTCAACAATAATTCCACTTTTTATTTTTATTTGTTCTGCTATCTCTCTTCCAAACTTCCGTTCAATATGGGAGTCCCTAATTGAAGCCATAAAAGTCAGATAACATGAAACCGTTGACCATTTTACACTATTCCAGCGTTTGTCAAAGTTTTTAATGGTCAGAAAGCCTAGCTTAAGTACTTCATTGAAGTTATTTGAATATTGCAATGCGATGGAATCCCTTTTACTTGCTAGTTTCATAGCATAAAGAAGTGATGAACTGGGATTTTTAGCTACGTCTTGCTCTTCAGCGCGACCTAATCCTCCAGGATTAGCTAAACGTATAGCCTTAAATATATGATTTGCATCATTTTTTGTTAATGAACTTAAAGTAACTTCTAGATTTTTACTCAATTTATCAATAGTTTCAAAACCTAAGTCAGCAGCCATAATAATCGGTGCAAATAGAAGTAACATGCCTAGATTTGTGTTACAGGAGACAGCGTTTCGTGTTGCGCTAACACTATTCAGTACTCTTTCGCCTAAACCCGTGTCTTGCTTACATAATATTGGAGTCGACACCTCTGCACTTAAAAGAAAATCTTGGGTAGTCATATCATGTCCATCAGCATAGGAACTTACATTACCCGGTTTAAATGCCTTAACTTCCCCCTCAAAACTTGCCATTACAGCTTGTTCAATTGTCAGATTCATCGATGTTAGTTTGAGTAAATCTGCAAAGTATTGTTTCTAGATACATTTTTAATAAATGAATTAATCAAACAGTCAGCAATATCAAAATCGACTACCTGCTGCAGACCATACCAGGCAGGAATACTATTAACTTCGATAATGTGATATTTGCCGTTTTTATCTTCAATAAGATCAACTCCTGCATAATCAATTTCGAGGACTTTGCACGCCATCTCACTCAACTGAGACAAATCTTGATTTAGTTCTAGCGGCATACAATTTGCTCCTTGTGCTCGGTTTGTTAACCAATTTTTACTATGTCGCGTCATTCCTGCTTTCGCTACACCATCAATAACTAAAACACGAATATCAATAAAATTATTATTTTTGCGTTCAATAAATTCCTGCAAATAATAAATTCCTGCAAATTTCTCATCATGTACAAGACCAGTTATTTGATCAATTAGATGTATTCCTAGACCCTGTGAACCAAATAGCGGTTTAAGTACAATTTTTTTATTGTTGTTGGAATATTTTTTTAAAATTTCATTTGCTTGATAATCGGACTCACAAATCCATGTTTTAGGCGTTGGTAAACCTGCACGATTTAACAACATACTTGTCAACGGTTTATCGACAGTCCTTTCGATTGATTTTGGTGAGTTATAAATTTTTACACCCAGATCATGCAGGCCGTGTAGAAGATCAAGTCTAAAAATAACTTGTTCGAGACTACCTCCCGGTACTCCGCGTACAAAAATACCAAAAGGGGGTTCTTCAAATCCAGGTAATTTTATATCGTTAGCCTCGCCAGTTATTTCAATTGAGCAATCAGACAACGATAAGTAAACACTATCTAGGTCACGACCTTTTAATGATTTTCTTAACTGTTCACCATGCCAGCCTGGGTTATCGGTAATTATTGCAACTTTTCTACAGTTTTTATCCACGACTACTAACTAAAAGATTTTTCTAATAGTTCTAAGTCTATCTTCCCTGCATGGAATGTGTGTCCTGTTAGTAATGAAGAAACTGCAACACGAGCCGGGCTAAATAACATAGGATCAATCTTATAAAAGTCATATTTAACATCCTTGAATATCTCCCCAAAAGGTTTACCGTAATCTTTTGAAGCACTACTTGGTAATGCATTTGCAAGTTCTTTTGCATCCTCATCATTCGCCTCAACAAATAACTGAATTTGCCCTGCAAACAATATCGCATCATTTGTGCGACTCATCGCTGTTAAAAAATCATTCGATGGAGGACATAAGGGAGCACTACCAGCACCATCAATAATTTTATCTAAAGGAAAATTTAATTCATGCGCCTTATGTAATGATGTTTCTAGAACTCGACTAACTATTTGAACTGAACCAGCTAAGCTAGATGTTGGTGTTAAGATAACAGTCAATTTTTCATTAGATATCCCACACTTTTCAGCAATATTTTTAGTTACTTCAGTGGGCGGGATCTTATCAACCTCAATAACAATACAACTAGAATCAACCTCATCACGATAACCTATCTCCTTAAATAGAGGCTCATTACTACCAAGTGTTCTAGCAGGGCCGGAGCCTAATGCATTAAATGCATTTTCCCCTTTTCCATGATTCAAACTCCATCCAGCATACTGACTTGCTAAACATGCTAAAACAGGCTGTGAACTTTGAACATCTAAGTGCCATGACCAATTATGAAAATTTGTCGAGGCACGTAATCTAACAACGCCAAGCCCGCCCATGCATATCTCGGCAATTAATCTACCTGCCTCAATACCGCCTTTGACATTAATACCTGCATCGATAATACGGGTACCATCGTCAAGATTCGACACTCCTAGTCGCAATGACTCCGCATTTACTATCAAATTTTCAACTAGAGGTGCTGTTAATTTACTAAGACTTAGATTTATATTTTGACTCACTAGATTTTCTCGAAAATAAATTTATTGTATTTTACAGTTTATTTATAGATTTAATAGAGAGTTCAATCTTCCGTAGACGGTGATACAACAAATTTTTTACCTCATTAGGTGAATTAGCTTCAGCATATATACTACATACTGGATTTCCAGCTGAAACCTTAGTCCCGGCTTCAGGAATATCTTTTACCCAATGCGGCCAACTAGGGAATTTTGCAAGATCATCTTTCGCATAATAAATTATATGGCCATATAGTTTATTATGATTAGGCAAAATATTATTCGATAGTTTTCCTTCAAAACAATCAATATGAGCCGCAAATAAGGAATGTTTGGACTCATGTAATTCAAATGTAGATGGTGGGCGAGGATTCACATCAACAACATAAATACTTCCTGACTTATCGATAATAAAATCTATCCCACAGAGACCAAATAATTTTGTTATTTTTGTAATTTTATTAATAACGAAATTTATTTCATCGCTATTCTTTTTTTCATCTAGATTTGTAGTTATTGCGCCTTCATATAAGAATGGCTTTGATGAAAATTGTGTTGGCTTAAGATGTTGGTTGATACCAATTAATCTTGCATCCATTCCATTAGCTAAAAATACTCCGCTGTAAACTGTGCCTTCAATGTACTCTTGATAATAATATTTATTATCCGATATCAGTTTTCTGTCAAGATGAGCTTCAAATGTTACATGCCCTCCGCCCATCCCAGCAACTTCTTTGATTAAAAATTTACTGCTATTATTAAAATCTTGTTTGCAGAATGAAGTAAAAGGATACCTAATAGATTTTGCATTTAACAATTTTGTTAAATTCATTGGATTTTTAACAAAATTAATTGTTTCAATACTATTACTTAAAACTGGAATATATTTACGTATAAGATTAAGCCGTTGTGGATTCTTTTCAAAACCAGAACCGATAACGGCAACAGTTCTAGAAAGACCTTCGCTTCTTTGTTTGCTTAAGTCCTTAATATATGAATGTAGATCTGTATCACTTAAGAAATTATCTATATTGGAGCCTCTGTAAACACAGACACTTTTCGCTAGGGACGTCGCATCAACATCCGCATAACGATCAATAATACTAATTTTATAACCAGCTTTTTTAGCAGAAGTTGCTAATGCTCGACCGGATTCGGAAATAATAAGATAATCGACCCCCGATTGAATCTCATTACTATATTGAACTGCAGTAACTATAGATTCTCCACCTTTTGTTTGTTAGTTTTTTCCATAGTTTTTTTATCGCCAAATATAATTTCTGCTTGATGATTATTCCCCTCGCATAAAACAAACCTGATCCGTTTTTCTGACTGCCATTCGTTACGTATCTTTTTTAGCGCCTGAAAAGCGATAGTTTCATTAGCAAAAATAGCAAAGCCAGTTGGTCCCCAAGAACTTTGACCAACGCCACTTGCTCCATCTATGCTCAATCTATCAAGGATGGAACCTAAAAAGGGTGAGGTGTAACGACCTCCTTGCGCGCTTGAAAAATAATCTCCGACAATATTCTGTATTTCTGTTATTGCCCCGCCGAACTGAATACAATTTTGCTCAACGATGGCAGGAAGTACTTGCATCATGGTTAAGCGACACAATGACTCTGATGCTTCTTTTTTCATTTTTATCAATCTGTTAAACGCGCGACGTTCTTTTGCGCCATTAATTCCTTTCACATCATCGTCGAATATTAAAATAATTCTCCAGTGCTCTGGAAATGGCAATCTAGCAATGATTGGGGGGACCTCAGTTTTTTCACCACGTCCGCCATCAACCACAAAGCCGCCATCCATAAAAGCCCCAATTCCAATTCCCGATCTAGCGCCTCGATGTAAGATAGTTGCCCAATGTGATGCATGATGGTACTGCCCTACCTCATACAGGCAGGCTATTGCACTCGCTACTGCAAGAGATAATTGTGTTCCTGAGCCAAGCCCGGCGTGCTCTGGAATAGTAGAATTAATCGATAATTCAACTCCGCCATCGATACCGTAATGAGATAAGATTTGTTCTGCGTAATTTTCAGCTCTCTCTAAAAAAATCCCTTTAATATCAATATCATCTG
>Ga0114932_10002843_pt1 | contig 17650 bp, 14 predicted proteins | sample 2SBtaG_2_FD_87286 | JGI IMG/M metagenome (GOLD analysis project Ga0114932, IMG submission 87286) | Deep subsurface microbial communities from Kolumbo volcano to uncover new lineages of life (NeLLi) - 2SBTROV12_ACTIVE470 metaG | ecosystem: Environmental > Aquatic > Marine > Volcanic ... | reverse complement strand
TCGAGCTTGGCGCACCGGCGTCCACGGTTCGGTTGAGCGCCACGGTGTACACCGTACCGGGCTCATCGCCCTCGAACTCCACCGAGTAGCTGTGAAGCACTCCCAGGTTTGAGCCGGTCATCACTTGGGTGTCGGTGTCGACAGTCGCCGTGAGCTCGTCGTCACCGATCAGATCTACGAAGGTGGTGCTTGTCGGTCCGCCCACCCTCAAGACGGCCACGACGTTTGTGGTGCCGTTGCCGACGGACTCTGCCACCACCCCGGCATACATGCCGCTTGTGAGTACCGAGTCGGACTCGACGTCGGTGCAGGCTGTGGACAGCGCGATAGCGATGCCCGCGATGACCCCAATGCGGATCGTGTTCATGGTCTCCTCCATGCGGACACCTTAGCCGACCCTGGCATGGACCGGGAAAACCAGCTGCACCCTCATCCTGAAGCCGTTTTTGCGTTGATTGCCCAGCTTCCAGGCTCCGTCTGGCTCGATGGGGGCCGCGCAGGTACGACTTCGCTCATCGCTTGGAACCCCGTCGAGGTGATCACCGACGGCGATGAATGGGACAAACGAGGCCGAGAGCTATCCGCCAATGGGTGGGTTCTTGGCTACCTCGGCTACGGTGCGGGCCACCAGGTCGAACAAATTCCCCCTGAAGCCCCCACCCCCGAACCCGAGATCTGGCTTGGGCAGTTCGACGGTGTGCTCCGCTTCGACCACTCGTGCAGCACGTGGCAGCTCGAGGGCAGCGCCGCCTTTCAGGCCCGTGCACAAGACCTGCTGGACCGCGCCCAACCCCTGGCAGCGCCCCCCGCGGCAACGCCCCCCACATCGGTCCACACGACTCATCGCGAACGCCACGAGGCCGCAGTCGAGTGCGTTCTCGACTGGATCGCACAGGGTGATTGTTACCAGATCAGCCTCACGCGGCCGGTCTATGTGCGCGGAGCCGGCGACCCCTGGCAGACCTACCGTCGTCTGCGCCGCGTGTCCGCACCGGCCTACGGCGCGTTCATCCGCCTGGCCCCAGATCTCGCGGTGCTGTCCAACAGCCCCGAGCTGTTCATCGAAGTCCGCGACCGCCACGTGCGCTCGGTTCCGATCAAGGGCACCCGACCACGCCACGCCGACCCTCGCATGGACCACGCGCTGTCCGAGGCCCTGCGGCATTCTCCAAAAGAGCTCGCCGAGCTGACCATGATCGTCGACTTGGTCCGCAACGACCTTGGACGGGTCGCGACACCTGGCTCCGTGGTCGCCGCCGAGCGCGAAATTGTCGCCCACAGCACGGTGCACCACGCACATCGCAGCGTCAGCGCGCAGCTGTCTGACGGCCTTGATTGCTGGTCCGCACTCGCCGCGACCTTCCCGCCGGGCTCGGTCACCGGCGCACCCAAGGTCCGCGCCGCACGTCGCATCAGCGAGCTCGAAGACGGCCCGCGCGGCATCTATTGCGGAGCCATCGGCTATGTCGCGCCAAACGGCGACAGCACCTGGTCCGTAGCCATCCGCACCGGCGTTTGGAACGCCGATGTGGCGCGATTCCATGTGGGTGGGGGCATCGTCTGGGACTCGATTCCCACCGACGAATGGCACGAGACAGTGCACAAAGCAGCCGCGTTTCGCAGGGCCATTGGCATCGAGGACGCCTCCGAGGTCTCCGCGCCGGAGCGGGGCCCCGCTCGCCCGTCACTGCTCAACTAGAGCACCGCACGGGTAATCGGTGCCAGACCCTAGTCGTCCGATCCGTTGTCGGGCTCGTCAGTGTCGTCGCCGCCCTCGGCCCCGTCGTCGGTGTCGCCCTCGTCGTCGCCCTCGACAAAGGTGCGGTTGATGGGCACCTTGGGCAGTGAACGCCCGGTCCGAGCCACGCCGCGGTCGTCCGCTGTCGCGCCCTTGATGTTGGGGCTGCGGCTGATGGGCTTGGCCGCGCCGTTGCCCCCATCATCCTTGTCTCGAGCATTGCGGTTGCGGTTGCGGTTGCGGTTGTTGCTCGCAGAGCCGGCGCGGTCGCGGTCCGCCAGCATGCGCGGCGCTCCGAGGGTTCCGTTGATGCGGTAGTGGTACTTGTTGTCCTTGTGCTTGGCGTCCTTGAGGAAGGACTTGAACATCGCCAGGTCATCACCCAGCTCGACCACTGCCTTGAGCCGCAGGCGAGTGCGGGTCAGGTCCTCCATGAGGATGATTTCGCCCGACAGCTCCGTGTTGAACAGGTTGCTGCCGACCGTCCCGCGCTTGACCTTGGCCCTGCCTTCGCGAATCTCGAACACCAAGTCCAGCTCGGTGATCTCGACCACCATGTCGAAGCCCTCGAGCATGGGGTTGTCTGGTGCTGTGATTTTGGTGATCTGCAGGCCTTCACCAAACAGCCGGGCGGCGCCGTTGGCTTTGCGCATGCCGTCGGTGGCGTCGAGTTCGACATCCATGTCGAGCTCGCCAGTGCCATCGATGCTCACTCCGCCCATCGGGGGCAGGCTTGAGATGGGGAAGTCCGACGCGGCGATCGTCAGGTCACCCAAGCGCTGTGCACCCTTGTCATTCTCGCGAATCAGCGCCTCGACATCGAGCTCGCCGGCGCCATAGCCGACAGTGCCGGCGATGTAGGGCTGGCCGGTGATCAGCGACAACAGGCCGACCCGAGCCCGGGCATGCTCTGCCGAGAACAGCACGGTGGCCGCGTCTTCGTCCCCGCGCTCCTGCTTGCGCTTGTCGATGTTGTACAGGGTGATGTTGGTCGCTTTGGCGCCGGTCCACCAGGGCGACAACGAGACCAGCTCCAAAGCCATCGAGCCATCGGTGGCGTCTTGCACCTCCCACCGTGCTCGCTCCATGGCCGCACCCGTGGGGAAGGTCAGGATGAGGGCGATGAGGAAGACGAAGCTAAACCACAGGCTGGCAGCAAACGCGCCGAGAATTCGAACAATCAAGGCATCCCATCCTTGGCCGTGGGGGGAAGGAAGCTTGCGACCGCACGGGTCCCCGCGGCCAACTTGCGGGATGGGTGCCGGAATATTGAGATCAAGGCATCCCATCCTTGGCCGTGGGGGGAAGGAAGCTTGCGACCGCACGGGTCCCCGCGGCCAACTTGCGGGATGGGTACCGGAATATTGCGCTCATCAGCCGGCCTCCCCGATTTCGTAGTGCATGGCATCAAGGGTCACGGTCAGGACCTTCTCGCCTCGCACCTTGGACGTCTTGAACACTGCTGAATCCACAGACACCGGGTAGCCCGAGGTCTCGACGTCGTAGAGGAAGTTCACCGACTCCTCCAGGCTGATGCGCTTGAGCACGATCTTGTAGCCCGTCGACTTTACGCTTCCGGCTTCGTCCTGGGCGCCCTGCTTGCTGACGGTCAATGCATCGCGAATACCCACCTTGGAGGCGGTCTCTTCGAGGAATGACGAGGGGGTCTTGCCCTTGTACTGTTCAGCGGTCTTTTGAGCGACCAGGACTTCGTCATGAGCGGCGGCGTACTGCTCGCGCAGCACCAGCAGCATCTCGTACTTGTCCTTTTGCTGGGCAATCGTCGCGGCCCGGTCATCGAGCCAGCTGTTGAGGGTGAACAGCAGCGCCAGGACGAAGATGCTCGAGAAGAAGATCATCATGCCCGCAAGCAGCTTGCGGTCTCGCGAGGACATGCTCTCGAACTGTCTGTTGATGAAGTTCATGAGTCACATCCACAGTCTTCAGGAATCGGGATGGTCACCGCGAACTTCACTTTGTTACGGGTCTTTCCCTTGTCCTGGATGGTCGTCTCACCGAAGCACTCATTCTTCTTGAGGGACGCTTCGACCTTGGCGGACGAAGCGTAGCCGTCGGTCTCGGCGTCGAAGGTGACCAGTCCGGGCGTGATGGTCATGTTGCTGACATCGACCGTGACGGCCTTGGGTGCAGGAAAGGCCTTGGTCAGCTGCAGTAGCCGATCGACCGTCGGTGGCCGCGGTTGAATCCCCATCTTGGCGGCCTTCTCTTTCTCGGCCTTGACCCCGGCGAGCATCAGCGACTCGGCGTTGGTGGTGTTGACGACCGATGCGTTGACCCCGTCGAGCTCGGTGGTGACGACCAGGTCGATGATCTTGGCTTCGAGCTCGCCCTGTTCCACACCAAGGGAACGGTAGTGCACAGCAAAGAGCACAATCGCGGCGATGGAGAGGAAAGCCCCCAAGCTGCTGACGAGGGTGAAGGAGGCACGCAGGATGTCCACGCCACCCTTGAACGCCAGGTCGTCGACGCGCAAGTCAATGGGCTTGCCCCGCGAGGAGCCAGCCAGGTATTGGCTCATGGCGCCGGCCATCGCGAACTCGCCGGGTACCGGGTCGCCATCACGGTCAGCAATTGCCGTGACCTGGACCCCGAGGTCCTTGGTCAGGTAGTCCTCGAATGGGTACAGCCGCGCTCCGCCACCGGTCAGCAGCACGCTGTCGATCTCGACCTCGAGCGCGTCCTCGGCGTTGATGAGCGTGGTGCGAATCTCGGCCAGCAGCACACCCATCTCTTGGTCGACTGCCACCCGGGCAGTGGCCGAGAGCGGGTCGCCCTGTCGTCCGATTCCCGGGTCGGTGCTCTCGGCTTCTTGCACCAAGCCATGCTTGATGCGCTCGGCCTGCTCCCAGCTGCACTCCATGGAGCGCTGGACTGCCAGAGTGAAGTCGCGGCCACCCAAGTCAATGGCCCGAGACCACTGCACCACGCCGTCGATGCAAACGCTGATGACCGTGCGGAGATGACCCACATCGATGAGCGCCATGGGAGCATCCTCTCGGCACCATTGCCCAGCGATGTCGCCGTCGATGTAGACGCGCTGTGGATCCAGGCCGCGGTCCGAGAGCTCCAGGAGCCAGGATTCGACGGGCTCATTGGGAGCCAGAGCCACCATGAGCGTCGTGCCGTCGCCAACATCGAGCACGCGATGGCCCATCAGCATGTCGTCCATGTCGAATGGGACCTCACCCTCGACGGTGAACGGAAGGGTCTCGGCGACCTGGGTTTGGTCGGTAAACGGCACTTCCATGCGTCGCATCGTCGCCCGATCAATGGGCCAGCATGCGACCACAGAGTTGCCGGGGGCCCGCCACTCGGGGTGCTCGACCAACAACGCGTCCAGTGCGGCGAGACGGGACTCGTCGGTCGGCCCATTGACTTCGTCCTGGGGCACTGCATCGCTGTAGCGGTCCTCGAGGACCCAGCTGCGGCCGCTCTTGCGCATGACAGTCACTTTGACGCTGTGGGAGCCCAGGTCCAGGGCGATCAAGCTGGCCATTATTGCACCTTGTAGTAGACGATTTTGCCCGTGTTGGACTGGGTGAAGTCGAGCACGGCTTCGATAGTGACCGTGGCTTGGTTGACCTGTCCGACGCTCTTGACGCGGAACACGGTCGATTCGGTGGTGATGGCCTGCGCCAGACCCGGTTGGACCGCAAAGCGCATCTGCGGTTGCATGACCGGGTGCGTGCCCTGGCCATAGGTGGTCAGCTGCTGCACAAAGCCCTGCACATTCGAGACCGGCACACCCTGGGCCCGCTGCATCATGACGCCCTGCAGCGCCGCATTGATGGCCTCGGGGGTCTTGGGCTCGATGTAGGCGGTCATCAGCGCCCTCAACACCACACAGTCCGCGGTGTTGATGTTCACCTTGCCGGCACCGTAGATGGTCAGGTACTCGCCGTAGCGCTCCCAGATGTCGTCGTCGTGCCAGCCGTCGACCAAGCGCACCTCGGCCATCGAGTCGAACTTGGCATTCTTGGCCAGGTAAGGGTCTTCGAGGTTCTCGTACATGCTGTCTTCGCGGCCGCCGGTCAGGGCCATGCTCATGTCGTCGGCGTCGACCCAGTCGGCGAGGTTGGCGATGATGTCCCAGCGCTCGATGTCTTTTTCATAGAAGAACTGGTCGTGGTCGTTCTCGCTGGACAGGTCGATGGTGTTGAAGCTGCCGTTGAGCGGGTCGAGACTGCCTTCGATGCCGTTGCAGAAGTCCTTGCCGCTCATCATGGCGTACAGGCGCTGGGCGACGGGGTCCTTCTCGCGCAGGGTGGCGGTGTCTTGGGCCGACAGCAGGCTGATGTTGATGCGGCGTTCTTCGTCGATGACCTCGGCATAGAAGTCGCCGTCGAAGTCCAGGAAGCTCTTGTCGCTGCTCGCCGTGCTGGACTCGCGGCTCTCGGCACGCTGCTCTTCGGTCAGCAGGTCCTTGCCATTGCCGGCATCGTCAAGGGCTTGGGCACGCTCGACCTCGTCCTCGGGAAGGACTTCATCCATGTCGCCACCGGTGACGAAGATCATGCGCATGAAGCCGGTATTGATGAACGGAACGGCCTGCCACAGGGCGTCCGCACCCAGGTACTGCGCGACCAGTGGGTTCTTGCCGATCTTCTTGCTGGCGACCAGAATCAGCTGGTACATCTGCAGCCCGCTCATGGCCAGAGCCTCGGCCTTGGCCTCGTCCCGCTGGTGAGCGGCGAGCTTGAGGCGCACGGTGGCCGAGTACTGAATCTCGGAGATCATCACCGTCATGAACAGGATGCTGGTGATGACCATGAGCATGGCGATGCCACTGCGAGAGCTGCGTCCGACCCGGTAGAAGCGGTGGGCTCCGCGGGGCTTGGTCAGCTCGGTCCAGCCCCAAGCCATCCAGGCCCTGGCTGCGGGGGGTAGCGAGCTTGCGAGCGAACGGGTCCCCGCTGCCAGCTTGCTGGCCTGGTGGCGTAATATTGAGACCGTCAACTGTCACCTCCGAGCAGCCTTCGCGGCAGGGGGGGCGCGTATTGGAAGATGACCGTCGACAGAAAGGGGATGTCGACGGTGCGGTCTCGGTCATTGGGGTCGCGGCCGATGAGCACGAGTCCAATCTCGGCGGCTCGCGGCAGGCCGGCGGTGTCGGCCGTGTTGCTGGCCCACTCGTCGACCCACTCGTTGGTCTTGGGGTCCAAGAAGCGCACGTTGAAGCTGCGCACATTGTGGGCGATGGGGTAGATCGGCCCGCCCATGTCCATCTCGTTGTCGATGCGCGGCGATTCGCGGTGCCACAGCGTGTAGCCCTTGCCCTCGCCTGGGGTCGCCCAGATGCTGATCTCGGTCTGGTCACTCTCGCGGCTGTTTCGGTACAGGCGCTGGTGGCTAAACGTCGTGAAGAACAGCTTGTCGGGGTTGTCGTCTTCGTGGATGAACAGGGTCTTGTAGCGGTCTGGAGACGCGCCACTCTGGCTGATGAAGGCCAGCTGTAGTTCACGTCGCAGCAGGGACATGGTGACGCGGGCCGAGCGGGTCGTCGCGTCGCGCTCGGACAATAGCGTGCCCATCTCGGCGGCGTTGAACATCGTCTGCATGACGATGACCGACATGACCACCACAATCGAGATGGCCACAACCACTTCGATGAGCGTGAGGCCGCGGCGCTGGCGGCGCGTCAGGGAGCGCGCTTGGTCTCGCCGATTCACGTTCCACCCCCATCGGGAATGCGCTGGTAGGCGCCAGTGGGGTTGGTGATGTGCCCGGTGATGAGCACGTGGTCCTTTCGCTCGACGGCCTTGTCGTAGTTGTCGCCCCACCAGACCTCGACCTCGACGTGGCGGATGTACTTGGCGAGTTCTTCGCTGATGAGGTCGTTGCTGACACCCAAGTCGTTGAGCCCGGGCTGGTTCTCGCCCCCGGTCGATGCGGCATCGGAGCCAGGCATGGCGCCACCGAGGCCCAGGCCACCCGCGTCCTCCTCATCGTCGCCGTAGCCCTCGGCCATGTCGGCGATGTCGCTGGCCATTCCAAGGTCGATCTCGACCACCGAATAGCGCCAGTGGTAGTTCTCGAGCGCGTCGCCGAACTCGAGGTCGACAGCCTCGTCGCCGAAGTCGTCGAAATCGCCGTCCTCTTCGATCTCCTGCTCTTCGTAAAAGCCCTCTTCCTCCATGCGCAGGCGCACTTCGGTCATCTTCTCTTGGGCCAGGTTCGTCGCCGTGACAAAGCGCTCGGCATCGACGGTCATCTTGACAGCGCTCGACTGAATCTCGACCAACAGCGTCAGGGACACCACCAAGATGGCGACGGCGACAATGACCTCGAGCAGCGTGAAGCCACGGCGGGAAGAACGCCGGGCTGTATGCAGCAGGCTGAAATCACAGACAGTTCGACCCGCAGGGTCGAGGCGCGACGAGGCGGCCGTCAGCGTCTGGACTGACGAGCGAAGGAGCGTAGCGACGAAAGCGAGGAGGGAAGACGCTGACTCCCAGGCCGCCGTAGGAGCGCCGATCATTAGTGCAGCTCCGGGATGTCGGTGGGAGGGTCGTCCGGATAGTCGCGGTCGCGGTCGAGGTCGCGCAGCTCGACAATCTCGGGGTGCAGGTGCACCACTCCGGACAGCGGTTCGACTTCGATGGTGTAGCCAACCTCCTCGTCATCGACGTCCACGAGCTGCACAACGGTGTGCTCGGTGAAGCCATTGCCGAAGATGTAGGTGTAGACAATCAGCGGATCTTCGGGATCTTCTTCGTCACCCGAGGGCTCGATCAGCTCGCCATACTGTGGGGTGTACACGCCTCGGAACCGGGTGCCCGCGGGCAGCTCGACCTTGGTCTGGAACTTGGCCGCCACCGCCATGAAGGTGCTCTCTTCTTGGGGGCCATCACCGCGTGCAAGCTGCTTTTTGGTGTACTTGCGCAGCTTGCGACGCTGCTCTTCCTCGGCGTCCTCGCGCTGCTCTGGGTCTTCGAAGATGAGCGTCGAGGCATCCCCGACCTCGATCTCGTAGTAGTCGGCGTCGAGGTGGTACGCGATGCGGAAGGTGGCGTTGCGCATGACCGCTTCGTCGTGCAGCAAGCCATAGGTGATGGCGAGGTCTCCGGCGGCCCGACGCTGCTGCAGCTTGAGAATGGACATGAGCGAGGGCACAGCAATCGCCACCAACGCAAGAGCGATGGCAATGACGACGAGCACCTCGAGCAGGCTCATTCCTCTTCTGGCTAGCAGCCCGCGTCGACGCGCGGGGATGGCGGGAGGCCGAGTCACTGCGATTACATCTCGCTCATCTTGATGTCGGCGTTGTTGCCCGTGCCGCCCTCTTTTCCATCCTTGCCGTGGCTGATGATGTCGAAGGACAGGTTGTTCGGGCCCGGGGACACGTAGATGAACTTGTTGCCCCACGAATCCATGGGCACTTCTTCGTCCGTGAACACGGCGGCGAGGCCTTCACCGGCGCCCGGAGGCTTGTTGTTGCGCACCTCGAAGATCTTGACCTGCTGGGCCAGGCCGTTGATCGTCATCTTGGTGGTGTCGACCTTGCTGTTGTCGAAGACGGTCAGCACGCCGAAGCCGATGACACTCATGAGCGTGAGGATGATGGCGATGACCACCATGATCTCGACCAGAGACATGCCCTTTCGGCCGCGGGAGCCGCGATGGGAACGGTTGTAGTCATTCAGGAACTGAGTAATTCGAGTCATTGGAAACTCCGTTTAAAGCTTACTTAATCATTGAAGAGATATTCATCATCGGCAACAGCAGGCCCAGGGCGACCACAAAGACCGCTCCGCCCAGCACCAAGATGGCCAAGGGGGCCAAGATGCTGGTCATGGCGTTCATGGTCTGTTCGACCTGTTCATCGTAGGCATCGGCGACAGAACCAAGCATGCCCTCGAGCTCGCCGGTCTTTTCACCGATGGCAATCATGTGGGTCACCATGGGCGGAAACTGTCCGCTGCTCTTGAGGGGTCCGGAGATAGTCTGGCCCTCCCGGATGCTGTTGGTCGCCTCGTCGACGACCTCCTCGATGACCACATTGCCAATGACATCGCGCACGATGCCGAGTGCCGAGATGATCGGCACACCGCTCATCATCAAGGTACCCAGCGTGCGGCAGAATCGGCTGACGGCCACCAAGCGGTTCATCTTGCCAAACACAGGCACCCGCAGCTTGATGCTGTCCCAGCGGTAGCGGCCGCTGACGGTGTTGATCCACCAGCGGAAGACGCCGATGCTGATGAGCGTGCCGAGGATGGGCACGAACACCCACCACGACGTCATGACGTCGCCGACAAAGAAGACCACCTTGGTGATGAACGGCAGACCCGCCTCGCCTCCCAAGTTGTCGAACAGGCTGCGCACCCGCGGAATGACGCCCACAAACAGTGCGGTCAGGATGCCCAGGCCAATCAGGCTCATGAGAATCGGGTAGGCCAACGCAGCCGCGAGCTTGCCCTGCAGCTTGACCCGCGCCTCGGTGAACTTGGCCAGGCGCCGAAGCACCAAGGGCAGAGAGCCTGCACGCTCGCCCGCACGCACCATCTGTATGTACAGGTTGTCAAACACCGATGGATGCTCTGCGAGGGCATCGGCGAGGGTGGCTCCCTCCATGACCTTCTGCTTCACCTGACTCAAGATGATCTTGAGCTTGGACTTTTCGGCCTGGTCAACAAGTGCGGTCAACGTCTCTCCCATGGGGACAGACGCTCCAATCAGCGTCGACATCTGCATGGTGAGCAACGAGATGTCGCCGGCGGTGATGAACTGAAAGTACTTCGAGAAGTCGATCTCGACGTTGAGCCCCGAGCCGGACGTGGCCGAGCCGTCGCTCTGTTCGCGTACATCGGTGGGGAAGACCCCCTGCTTGCGCAGCCGAGCGCGGGCGACCTTGGCCGAGTCGGCATCGATGATGCCGTTGGTCGCCTTGCCGCCGGCGCTGAGCCCTTTGTACTCGTAGACCGCCACTATGAGCCATCCCGGGCGACACGAAGGATCTCGTCAAAGGTGGTGACTCCCTCGAGCACTTTGGCCACGCCGTCGTCGCGCAGGGTCTTCATGCCCAGCTCGATGGCCTTTGCCTTGATGGCGCCGGAGTCCGCATTGCTGATGATCAGCGGCTTGAGCTCCTCGCGCATGCCCAGGAACTCGTAGATGCCGATTCGCCCGTTGTAGCCCAGGCTGTTGCACTCGTTGCAGCCCTTGGCCCGGTAGACCGTGTGCCCAGCGATGTCGGAGCGCGAGACCTCGAGGTCGCTCAGCTCTTCATCGCTTGGGATGTAGGGAGCGCGGCAGACCGTGCACAGGCGACGAACCAGGCGCTGGGCCAGCACCCCTTCGAGGGACGAGGCAATGAGGAAGGGCTGCACACCCATCTCGGTCAAGCGAGCAAAGGCACCGGCGGAGTCATTGGTGTGAATGGTCGAGAACACCAGGTGACCTGTCAGCGAGGCCTGAACCGCGTTGTCGGCGGTCTCCTGGTCGCGAATCTCGCCCACGAGAATGACGTCGGGGTCCTGGCGAAGGAAGGAGCGCAGCGCACTCGCGAAGGTCAGGTTGATCTTGTGATTGACCTGCACCTGTCCGACACCGTGGACCTCGTACTCAATGGGGTCCTCGATGGTGAGGATGTTCTTGTCCGGACTGTTGATGGACGTGATGGCGGCGTTGAGCGTCGTGGACTTGCCCGAGCCGGTCGGACCGCACACCAACAAGATGCCGTGGGGCAGCTTGATGGTGTGACCAAAGGCCTCGAGAATGTGGTCGGGCATGCCGAGCGCACCCATTGAGATGACCTTGCCCTTCTCGAGAATACGCATGACCACGCGCTCGCCGTGGCGAACCGGGACCGTGCTGACGCGAAGGTCGATCTCGCGTCCACCCATGCGACGGCGGATTCGGCCATCTTGAGGCAGGCGCTTCTCGGCGATGTTCAGGCCCGCCATGATCTTGACGCGAGCGACCAAACGAGCCTTGACCGCCTGTGGAGGCCGGTGCGCTTCGTGCAGCACACCGTCGACGCGGTAGCGCACGATCAGGTCTTTCTCGAAGGGCTCGATGTGGATGTCTGACGCGCGCTCTTTGATGGCCTGGGTCAACAGCGCGTTGACGAAGCGAATGACCGGTGCCTCGTCGTCGCCGCTCTCGATCAGGTCAGCTTCGAGGTCGAGTCCGCCCTCGTCTCCGAACTCGTCCTCAAGACCGTCGATCATGGCGCTGGCGTCTTGCATGGCGCGCTCGTAGGCGTCATTCATTGCCAGCTCGAGCACATCGCTGGGCACGATGACCGGGCGAATCGAGCGGCCCAAGAGCACGCGAATGTCGTCGCACACAGACAGCCCATTGAGGTCGCATAGGCCGACCACAAGCTGTTCTCCGGACAAGTACAACGGCAGAATTCCGCGCTCTCGTGTCAGCGACAGCGGCAGGTTGCGAATCAGATCAGGGGTGATTCGCTTGTGGTCGACTTCATACAGAACCGGCAGACCCGACAGCTCCGAGATGGCCTTGGCCACGGCCACGGGGTCGATCTTGTCGCTCTTGCGCGCTGCTTGGCGCAGGGACATGCCTTGGCGATCTGCTGTGGACCGTGCCGCACGCAGCGACTCGGCATCGACGCCATAGCCAGCGAGCGCCTTGTCCACCGGTGTGCGACGAATGCCCATCAGCCATCACTCTCGGTGGAGGACTCTTCGTCCTTGGCGTCTTCGATGCCCTCTTCGATGGCGTCGCGAACGGCTTCGGTGGGCTGGTCATCTTCCCAGCCCTGGCGCGACGAGGTCTTCATGGCCGGGTCCCGCCACTCGCTCTCGGAGTCGACCATGTTCATGCTGAAGCGCAGCAGCTGGCGCATCTGCTCTTGCTGGTCCTCGGCGCTCTTGCCATAGAAGCGGCGCAGGAACTCCTGGCGCTGGGCCTCTTTGACCGTTATTATTTTTATCATGTCTTCGTTGCTGTCGATGATGTGCGGGGTCAGGAAGATCATCAGGTTGGTGCGACGGGCCGACTTGCGGCTGCCGCGGAACAACGTGCCCAAGATGGGCAGGTCGCCCAGAATCGGCACCTTGGTCTCGACGTCGGTCTCGGTGCTGCCCATCAGGCCGCCGAGCACGATGGTCTGGTTGTCTGCAACCAGCGCTGTGGTCTCGATCTCGCGCTTGCTGGTGATGAAGCCCGCGGTGTTCTGGTCCAGACCGCGGTTGTCCTCTTCGATCTCGGCGACCTCGAGCACGAGCTCCAAGGTCACGAAGTCCGAGCTGTTGACTCTGGGAGTGAGCTTGAGGGTGATGGCGACATCTTCGCGCTGGTAGCTGACGATGGGCTGGCCGGTCAGGTTGTTGATGCCGGAGCTGGTCGGGAATGGAATCTTCTTGCCGACGACGATGCTGGCCTCTTCGTTGTCCAGGGTCATCAGGTTTGGATTGCTGACGATGTTGACGCTGGAGTTGCTCTTGAGGGCATTCAGCACGATGCCGAAGGCCGGCACGTTGACGGTACCGAGCGCCGTCTCGACGGGGATGCTGGGGCCGAACACGCCGAGCGCCAAGCCAGTGAGCAGGTCCTGGCTGATGCCGCCAATCGAGCTGGCACCGAACTGGCCGCCGGTGACACCGACGGCGCCCTCGATGGGGGTGTTGACGGGTCCGTGGTAGGCGACGCCGATCTCGAACTCGTCATCACTGCTGATCTCCAGGATGACTGCATCGACATAGACCTGTCGACGACGCACGTCGAGGTCATCGATGACCGACTTCACTACCCGGAAGTCCTCTGGCGACGCGATGATGACCAGCGAATTGGTGTTCTCGTCGTGGGTGATGCGCATGCCCGAGTCAAAGGCGGCGACGACGCCGGTGTTTCCCTTCTTGCTCTTCGCTGCGGCGGCTGCAGCCGCTTTGCTGGCCTTGCTAGACTTGCTGCCTGATGTACGGCGCGTGGTCTGATTTCCACCCTTGCCACTGCTTCCGTTCTGGGACAGGTTCGACAGCACCTGTGCGATGTCTTCGGCTTTGGCGTGCTCGAGGAAGACCACGTGAATCTGGCTGCGGCTGGTCAGGTCGACATCGACGTCGACCTTCTCGAGCAGCTCTTTGACGGCCTTGTGGCCCTCTTCGTTGGCCAGCACGATCAGGCTGTTGGTGCGCTCTTCAGCGATGACCTTGCTGATGTACGACGACGCCTTGCCGGCGGTGGTGCCTGCACCGCTGTTCGCGGCCGGTGCTTTGTCGCGCTCGGGGCGGTTGCGGTTGCGGTTGCGGCGATTGCGCTTCTTACTGCGGTTGTTGTTGGCCGCGGCCGCCTGTTTCTCGCTGCCGCTTGCGGCAGTGCCATAGAGCTCTTCGATGATCTGGGCCACTTCCGACGCGGTGGCGTACTGCAGCGGGACAATCTCGAGAGACGACTTTGGAGCCGCCACATCAAGGTTCTTGATCATCTTGACGATCTTGCGCAGGTTCACACCGCTGTCGGTGATGATCAGTGTGTTGGTCGGCAGGTACTGGATGTACTTGCCCTCGGCGCTGATCATCGAGTCGATGACCTTGGAGATGTCGCCGACGGCCACATTGTCCGGCTGAACAATCTGGGTGATGTACTGCCAGCTGTCGGGGATGTAGTTCCCGTCGCTGACGACGATGGGCGTCTTGCCCGCTTCGCCGGACTTGATGATGCGCGTAAAGCCACCGGCGGTCACCGTGGTGTAGCCCTTGGCCTCGAGCGCCATCAGGAACGCCTCGTACGCCTGCTCGACGGGCACCGACTTGCGGCCGATCACCGTGACGGTGTCCTTGAGATTGCGCTCGTCGTCGATGACCAAGTTCATGTTCATCTGGGCGGCGAAGTACTTCATCATGTCGCCGATCTCGAAGTTCACCCAGTTTGGGATCACCTTGACGCCGGTCGGGATACGTGTGGGGAAGTTGTCGATGCCACCAGGTGGCGTGACGGGTGCTGCCGGATCAGGCGCAGGATCTTCCTGTGCGTGGGCCAACGGGCTTGAAAGCAGTGCCAAAAGCACCACTGCATGGGAAATCCATCTCACTGGACGTCGTACTCCATCGTCTGCTTCTTCCCGCGACGGGTGAGCTCAAAATTGAACGAGTCTTCTTTCTGAAGTTCTTGGAAGGCTTTCATGGCCTCACTTATGGACGTGAGGTCGTAGCCATTGACCTTGTGCACAATGTCGCCATTGCGGATGCCGAGCTTCTCGCCGACGGTTCCGCGGCGAATCCCGCTCAAGCGGTAGCCATCAATCGCGCCATCGGCGCCTCGGTGGGGGATGGCACGGCCCAGGCGGCTGATGCCTTCGAGGTCGCCGAGATACTTGTCGACCAGCTCTTGCTTGACCGTGTACTTGTTGTCGCCGTCCTTGCTGATGCCGTCGTCGTCGGTGACATTCTTGGAGGTGTTCGGCTTGGCGCCCTTCTTGTTCTCGGTCGACATCTTGATGACTTCTTCGACGCCATCGGGCCGGCGAATCTTGACCTCGTACTTCGAGATGGTCAGCACCTCAGCGCCCAAGATCTTGTCGCCGATGCCGTAGCCCGACCCGGAATGCTCGACGCCGTCCCGCACGATGAATGCGGTGCTGAACGAAGCCGGAATGGCGACCATGGTGGCCAGCAGCTTGACCTTGAGGTCGCTGACGCCTGTGCTCTCGTCGCCGCCCTCGGGCTCCTTGCCGATGGCCGAGGAGTCAAACACGTTGCGGGCGAGAATGCCGCTGGCGTACGAGGCCTTGCTGGTTCCCGCACGACGGGTCGGCTTCTTGCGAGGCTCAGTGTCAGCCACCACACCGTCTTTGGTCGTCGCGACGGGAGGGCCATCGATGCTGGCGACCACCGCTCCCTCGGGAAGCGAGAAGACGACGGCGGCAACGCCCTGATTGACGCCGCCTGCGCACAAAACGGTGAACATTGTGGTCAGAAAGGCAACCAGCACTGGGATTCGAAGTCGCTGCAACTGTGGTCTCCGGCAGCCTATGGTGCAAGAACCGAGCCAAGCTGAAAACCCCCTTCCGTCGCGCATCGAGCGGGGCTTTGCGACATCTTGTCAACGCAGAATCAGGGAAACTCAGGGGCGCGACAAAGTGTCAATCCGCCCGAACAGGCGGCCTGCTAGGATGGCAGCGAATGTGGCTGCTGACTTCGATCGCCCTCGCGCAAACCCTCGTTCTTCCGCCTGATTCCGAACGGTTGGACGAACGAGCCCGGCTGCTGCCGGACGTGGTGACCGAACACGATGTGCGCGAGCTATTTGTGAGAGATGGTGCGAACGAGCCTCCCCTCCCATCTCAGGGCATGCTCGACGACCTCGTGGCTCTGGCTGACCACCGCGACAAGTTCGTGCGACGGCAGATTCCAGAGGCGCTGCTGCCGTGGTTCGTCATTCACACTCAAGGTCCGCTGTCCGACGGGCATGGGCAGGTGGTCTCTGAAGACATCCTTACCAAGCTCGCCCACGACCGAGACAAGGCGGTGCGTCGCCGGACGGCTCGCCTGTACATGGACATTCGGCCCGACTTCGTCAGCCCGGCGGTCGGGCGGGCTTTGCTCGAGCTGAGCAATGACAGCAATCGAGGGGTCCGCAGGGCCGCGCTCGCAGCACTGGCCGAGGCGCCTCGCCAGGGCATTCTTCCGGGCTCGGTCGTATGGATGCGCGCCATGGACGCGGCTCGATACACAAAGGGAGACGGTCGCACCGCTTGCAACACCCTGGCCAAGCTGCATCGCGACGTCAGCCAGTCCGACATTATCGACCCCCGGCTGGCTGTGGGCCGCTGCATCCTCTTCCATCCAGAGCACGCTTGGGGGGTGTGGAATGCCTGGCGTGAAGAGGTCCCCTTTGACCCGAACCAAGCCGACGGGCTGTTGAACAACACCATTGGCTGGAGCGGAAGCCTGGGGCGCTACTGGGCCGAGACCAACCCCGAGGACTTCGCAATCGTGCTGGCGCATTGGCACCCGACCGACCCCCAGCGCCTGCAGATGGTGAAGGATTCTCTGGAGTTTTCCGACGAGCCGTCCATCCGGAGTGCACTGGGCCTGACCCCGGGACAAATCCGAGAGGAGCTGCCTGTGGAGGGAGAAGTCGACGTGCTGCCCTTCGCGCTGCCGGACTAGCGCTGGCAGCTAGGCTGCTAAGGACGAATCGCCTTGCACACGCGCAGGTAGTTCAGACCCAGCACCTTGCGAATGCGCTCATCGCTCCAGCTTCGGTCGAGCATGTCCTGAACCAGCAGTGGATGGTGGGTGACATCAGGCAGGTCCCGCGGCGGGATGATCATGCCGTCGTAGTCGCTGCCAATGGCCGCCACGTCCTCGCCCGCCACGTTGATGATGTGTTCGAGGTGCTCGACAATCTTGATGCGGCTGCCAAACATGCGCACGTTCTCGAGAAAGGAGCTCTGGTACATCACGCCGACGACGCCACCGCGCTCGGCAATCGCTCGAATCTGGTCGTCATCGACGTTGCGCCAGTGGTCATAGACCGACTGCACGCCCGTGTGGGTGACGACTGGAGGCAGGTCGCTGCTGTGTTGTTCCAGTGCGCCCCAGAAGGTGGGCTTTCCCGAGTGGGCCAGGTCCACGAGCACGCGGGCATCATTGCAGCGCTCGACCATGTCGCGGCCGCGATCGGTGATGCCGACGTCCCGTCCGGCGGGGCTGTTGGTGCCCCCCAACACCGAGCTGGTCAGGTGGACCAACGTGATGCGGTGCAGCTGCTGGCCCACCTCGGTCTGCAACACCTCGGGCTCGGACGCGATGGCATTGCCCCCTTGCAAGGTGAGGAAACAAGCGAGTTTTCCGGCCTCGTAGGCCCCGTCATAGCCCGATCGAGTGGTGACGTGAGCCACCTCGTCGGCATGGGTCTCGATGCGGGCGATGGCGGCTTGCATGTTGCGCAGGGTCGCCGCGTGACGATTGGCTTCGG
>Ga0114932_10002841_pt1 | contig 17663 bp, 20 predicted proteins | sample 2SBtaG_2_FD_87286 | JGI IMG/M metagenome (GOLD analysis project Ga0114932, IMG submission 87286) | Deep subsurface microbial communities from Kolumbo volcano to uncover new lineages of life (NeLLi) - 2SBTROV12_ACTIVE470 metaG | ecosystem: Environmental > Aquatic > Marine > Volcanic ... | reverse complement strand
GGCGTCGACCCCACCGAAGCTAAAGTACTGATGTCGAACGACCCACGGTTTGCTGAGGTAGCCGGTGCACACTCGCGCGACACCGACACGGTTTATGTGAACGACGCCGCTCACGACAACGCGTCAAAAGCCGTAAACACCGTGGGCCATGAAACCCAGCATTATCTGGATAACCAGCAGAATCCGGATGCAGAGCAGACCGAAACGTACCATGACAACCGTGAAGAATACGCAGTTATTATGGGTGATGCGACGGAAGATTATCTGGGCTTCAACTTCGCGCAGAATGACACCAGCCTGGCGGACGGGAACAGTCATAGTTTCGGGAGTAATATGGAAGAAGCGAAACGCAACCTGGATTTAGTGTCCGGCAATAACACGGTGTATAGCAATGAGAATTCTGACGCATTAGACTCCCGTTATCTGAATCCGGAAGAGCGTGAGCTGGCTGAGAAACTGGCACAGGAAAGCGGCGGCCAGTTCACCGCAGAGGAAATGCGCGATGTACTGCGCCACGCTCTTCCTTCTGATGCCAAGGAATATCCACAAGGCTTAAGCGATTATGTACTCGACACTGCTCAGGCAACGGATGAAACCTTACAATACATGGACGGTAGTGAAGGCCGGCTAATTGTGACTCAGGATGAAAACGGTGAAGCACGCTATGTTATACAGGACATAGGCTCTATACCACTGATCGAAGATGCGAAAGCGTATGTTCAGGAGCAGGACCTGGGGTATAGCTTTATTGAGCCGACGGAGCGCACAGATAGCGGTTATCAGGAGGAATATTGGGACCGTGGGGCCGGCAGTTTAGCGATGGCCACGGGTCTGCAATTTAATCTGGATACAGTGGATGCCCGAACGATAGATGAGATTGACCGTGATTTAGAAAAGCTGAACTTCGGCATGGCGAACGTCGTCGCACTACCTATATCGGGTAGTGCCTCAGTGGCTACATATGGCGTTAAGAGTACATTAGGTTATATGGGCGTAGCCGCAACCTTCGATGCGGCCGGTCAATTAGTGCAGGGCGGGGAATATCGCCCAGGCCAAACTGTCCAGGCGGCACACACCGCTTTGATATTAGGTCCCTTGTTGAGTTCTTCAGTAAAAGGGAATGCGCTTGTCGGTTCGCTCGCAGGCGGAAGTAATGTCGCAACGAATAATTTTTATTATGATGAGAATAAAGATGTTGCTCGGGGAGCCTTTTGGGGAATGGTGACTGGAGGACTCGCAACTGCATCTGGAAATGCTATCAATAATTCGTTGAAAGGGACTTCAAGCTCTGTTGAAATTCCCTTCTTCCAGACTCCCGCAACGATATCTGTTCAGTTACCGGTCGTGAGTACGGTTGGTAATAGTGTAGAGACTGCGGTTCAGAATGCACCAGCGTTTATTCCATTGCCCGAAAAGGAGATTAAACCTAACGAAAACAATGAGGTGAGCGGTAATGGTGACCAATAAATACACCTGGAAAGCGTTTGGAGCCAGGCAGCTTAAAGTATACGCACAGGTTATGCCTTTCTTTTTACTCATGTGGAATGGTATTGAAATTGGTGATGCAATTTATGGATATTTTGGTTGGGTGTCAGAAGGGTATGGGCCACCACAGCAGCGTTGGTACAGAATACTGGCGAGTGGATTTCTTTTTATTACAGTACTCAGCACATTTATTGATGCGCTTAGTACATGGCATTACTTAAAGAATCCTCACGAAATCCCTGACAATGATGCTGATGACGATGAAAGTAAGTGATCTGATTTGGCCAGATAAATGGATGCCTTTTGGGGGGCGGGTTTCAGTGGTTATTGTTGCCTGGATTTTATGGTTTATTGTGTCTTACTTGAAGTACTTTGTGTTTCAGGTCAACGGTGTACTTCAGATTGTTAGCGCTATCCCATTGTTAATTGCCTGGGCTTACCTATTTAATAAAACGCTTCCCTTGCCGCCAGCGAACCCAGACTTTGACGTGGATGATGAGTGGCTGCAGACAGCTCGCACCTGTATTTTTGTGATAGCTGTGATTGCTTTTTTGGGGATACTTTTTATTGGCGATTGGTAGGGATTAATGAGTGACAAGCTTATTTGGCCATCAAGCAGTATTTCAAAAGTTTGGAGAGGCGTTTTTATCGTCGGATTGTTTGCGGCTTTTGGTTGCTTTCTGCTCTTTAAATATTCAGCCACGGGGATGAATAAGCAAGTCGGGTTAAACAGCATTATTTTTATTTACTCACTTATTGCTTGTTATGGCTTCCTTTTTGATAAAGATATACCAGCGCCTCCTTTAAGTGGTGCGTTTGACAGCAGCAATGTTAACTTACAGTATGTGAGGTTCGCTGTTTTCATAATTAGCATTATTTCTCTCTGTCTAGTGACCTTTTTGTTGTAGATATTTAAGGAAATAAACTGATTTAGTTGCTCGACTTATCCGGTTTCCATGACAAGAACACAGACTTTATTCCTGATGATTCTACTTTACGAGAAAATCTAAATAACCTAGTCAATAAGGACGATGATGAAGGCGAGTGATTTTATTTGGCCCGACAAATGGATTCCTTTTAAGGTAAGAGTCTTTGTCGTTATTTTAGCCTGGACTTTGTGGCTTGTTGTTTTGTACCTGAAATACTTTGTTTTTCAGGTCGATGGTGTGCTTCAGGTTGTTGGGTTTTACCCTATTTTAATTATTTGGACCTACTTATTTAATCGATCGCTTTCAATGGCTCCTGGGAGTGCATATTTTGATGCTAGCAATATGAGGCTTCAAGCTGCTCGCACCTGTATTTTTGTGATAGCCGTGATTGCATTTTTGAGCATACTTTTTGTTGGCGACTGGTAGGTATCCTGTTCACATGTAAGCGCAATTAAAAAACCACCTATGTTTGGTTTTTAATCGCCTTTGTTCTTTTAAAATCAGAATTTTTTTCAGGCAGGGCAAACAGCATTCATATCGGACGCCGTTTGCCCTGCCTGAGCATCTTCATTTTTAGCCGGGGCAGGCATTAACTTTGGCTCTGACGACATCGGTTTTACGGCCAATATGGCCATGGGCGAAGGTGAGTTAGACCGCGAAGGCACGACTCACAGCAACAGCCACATTACGGCCGGAAATAACCTGAGCGTCACCAGCGGCAACGACACCGTGATTGAAGGCGGCAACCTGGCCGGTACGGACGTGGCGATGGATGTTGGTGGTGACTTAACGCTCGCCTCGGTGCAGGACACCGGTCAGGTGAAAGGCGACCGCTGGGACGTGAGCATGAACATCACGGTGGGTGCCGGAGCCAGCGTCGGCGCCAGTGCCGGTTACGGCGAAACCGACGGCTCCAGCGCCTGGGTGAATGAGCAAAGCAGCATTATCGGCAGCGGCTCCGTGGACATTCGCACCGAAGGCCACACGCAGATAGACGGCGCGGTTATTGCCAATATCGACGAGGAAGGCAACGACGGTGGCAACTTAAGCCTGGATACCGGTACGCTTGGCTACAGTGATATTGAAGACCACGACCAGGAAAAAAGCACCTACCTGAACGTTGGCTTCACCATGGGTGATGACAACAGCACCAACCAGAGTGAAAGCGGCACCAACTACACCGCCAGCGGCCACTACAACAACCATGACAAAGAGCAAATCAACCGCGCCACCGTGGGTGAGGGCATCATAACGGTCAGGGACAACACTGAGCAGGACACAAGCGACTTAAACCGCGATACCGACCTTGCACAGGAAGTCACCAAAGACGACAGCCAGAATACCAACCTGTACGCCAGCACCACGGCTGTAGACAGCCTGACGAATTTGGCGGAAAACCCTTCGCAGCAGCTTAACCAGTGGAAGGACAATGTTGCCAGTGTGGCCAGCACGGATGCCTGGGGTCAGGTGGGAGAGAATGCATCCGATGCACTGGAGGATACCTACAACGCTGGCTCCGCGGTTGCGACGAACAAAGACCTGGGCGTGGGTAACTTCTGGGTGTCACTCGACAGTACCCACAAAATGACGCAGCTGAAAAATGACCTGACGCGCACCGCCGACGGTCAGGCGTTACTGGCACGACTGACCAGTGACGACCCGGACCAGCGGTTAGCGGCCGAAGCCGAGCTGGGCCACATGGCGCAGGAAAAATTCGGTATCGACCCGAGTGACATTCACTTCTATCAGGGCAGTGAAACCACCAGCGAGTCTTTGACGGATACCGTTCTGTCCGATGTTAAAGGTGCGACGGTAACCGAAGAAGGCCATAGCGAATACGGCACTATTCTGGTGAATGTCGACAACGCCACCGACGGTAAGGACATGACCAACACCGTTGGCCATGAAGTGTATGAAACCGTAACCCTGCAAACCGGTGGCGAAAACGACGCTTCTCAGGAAGCCATCGCCAATCTGGTCGGCGGCCAGCTGGCCAACCGCATTGACCAGGCCACGGGCGGCGAGCTTGCCAATGTGGGTACGGGTGACTTAGCGGGCAGCAATACGGTACGGCAGGGCACACAACACGCCAATGCCGTGGGCAATGCGCAGGTGGATTATCGTCAGCTGCAGTCAAAAGAAATGCAGGCCATTAAGGAAATGGCCCCGCTCATGGCAGAGAAAGAGGGGATAACCGAAGAAGCCGCAGAGAAACGCATGGCCGAAGAACTGCTCAGCCATCTGGATGCCAGCTGGAACAGTACCTTTGAAGAAAACAGCCGTGAGGGCGATGAGACCGCGCTGGATTATTTAGCGGCAGCGTTGGTGGAGCAGGGTAGTGCCTATGCGGAATATTCCGACAGTGATGTACCTGAGTCCCCCGATGCCGCTCCCAAAACCTACACGAAAGAAGAGGTGAAGCAGAGCCTTATTGCTTATCAGGACGAGCGCACGTCGGAGTACAATGACCGCACCCGGGAGGGTGAGGACTTAACCAACCAGTACTCAGGGCAATGGCAGTTCTACGATAAGAATCTTGCAGCCGATAAGTCTCTTTCCGATTATGGAGATACCGCCTTAGGTGCTTTTGCCGGTTTCATGGATACCGGCGGTGGTATGGTGCAGGGATGGGCTGATATGATTTCAGACCCGGCTGGCACGGCGCAAAACATGTCGCTGGGAATGCAGCAAATGCTGAACGAACCTGAAGGCACGGTCTCCAGCATTTTCGAGCAGCGGGAAGAAGGCCAGATAAACGCCGCGCTGGATAACCTGCAGGGCGACTATTTCAGCGGTGCCCGTACCGGAATGAGTACGGACTTAGGCTTTGCGTTGGATGCTGGGCTGTTGCCGATTGGTCGGGTTGGTGGAATTTCCGTTACTTCCGGCAGCAAAAAGCTGCCTGGACCGACGGTTCCTGAATATCACTTAGGCAACTATAAAGACGGCATTACGGTTAACAGACAAGTGTCAGGCGAAGAAGTTTTCTATAAATACCACGGGGAAAATAATAGACTAGGGGAGACTCATAACTATGTAACTCAAAAGCGCTATACGAGTGAAAGTGAGTTGAGAAATGATTTGGCCATACTTGTTGAGTGGGGAATAAAAATAGATCGAGTTACCACATTTAAACCGCCAAAAGGCACATGGATCAGTGAAGGTGTAGCGGCCAAAAAGGCCGGTGATTTTACAGATGAGTTTCGCCCTGGAAATGGTTATCAGGGTCTTATCGATGTTAAAAACTTACCGAAATCTTCTTGGATAAGGACGGACAAACTACCAGAGGGGTTTAAGCAATGACTGACAAAAACGCCCTATTAATCAGCGTGCAGCGCTTATTGCAATTAGCTAAAGCGCGAAACACTAACCAAGGGGTTAAGGTGTATAAAGAAACTTTAAGGAAAATTGAAGAAACATCTTCACAGAGAGAGGTTGATGATTTATCTGGAAAGCTGAAGCGGGCTTTATCAGGTATTGAAGCGCATGGTTATTTTACTAATGAAGAGTTTGAGCTAGTGAAAGAAATACGTTCGATGGATTAATCATCTAGATTGACTCTTGTTTTCCATTGCCCTGTTCATACCGTCGCATGGAATTGGTACTAAAAACTCAACTTATTCTTGCTTGTTATTTAAGCAAAATTAGATTTCTGGTGGTAAAAAACATTCTTCAGTTTGGCTTTTACCGCCGCCGTTTTTTTAAAAGCACCCAGCGTCGGATACGGTGAAACCGACGGCCCACAGAGCCTGGACAAAACCTTAGCCACCATCGGCGAGGGCAGTGTTTCAGTCAATGGCAAAGAGACTTCACCCGACGGCGTTAACCGGCTCTGGTGAGGGGGAAGACTCCCTGCGTGACCACATGGGTAACAAGCAGGACTACTTCACGGCCACTAAAACCTTTACGCAAAACCCGGCCAATGCCGAGCACGTGGAGACATTATCCGACGATAATGCCACGCTAGAGCAGAAGCAGAAAGCCTATGATGCGTTAGCGAACACCATTGCTGCGCAAATGGGTATATCGCCAGTCGATGCAAAAGCGTATATAGACCAAGATGCACAATTTGCAGGTTTATATTCGAAAAGGAACAGACACCATCTATGTTAACGACGCAGCTCAGGAAAATGCAGGAAAAGCTGTTAACGTCGTAGGTCACGAAACCCCCCATCATCTATTGCATGAAACGCAAGGAGAAATGACCACCAAACAAGGCCGGGCTAATCAGGAAGAATATGCCGGTATGATGGGCGATGCGACAGAGGACTACCTGGGTTTTAACTTTGCGCAGAGTGATGGCCAATTGGCGGGTAGCAATAATTATAACGAACCTCCAAAAACTCATGTTCAAGAAGTTGAGATAGTAAAAGGCACGCAAGTTCAAGAAAGTACAGTTGGTTCTCAGACGAGGGCAGATGGTACAGTTCTAAATGGCGGGGGAAATCAAGTTGAACCATTAGTTTCGCCAGAAGAACGGAAGAACGCTATGATCCCAATCGGTCCAGCTAAAAAATTAGGAGATAATAATGGCGATTAACGTGACTAAAGGAAGGGGGTCTAAGCGCGGTATTGGCTATTGTACGATCGATGTAAATGGTACTGAAATGGATATAAATATTGGCGCTGATTTCAATGAGTCATTCTTTTTTCATGAGCAAGACATAATGGTTGCCTTTTATAAAGGCAATAGCTCTCAAAATAAAAGCGTAGGTATAGTATTGGATAAAAACTCCAATGTCTTGTTTGAAATACCTTACCCGAAAGAGGATTGGCAAAATAAACATATACTGCCCCCTAAAATATTAAATTATTTGTGGTCATCTCCTATATCAGATGGAGTCAAAATTATATTTGGTTATTCAGGAGGTATGGACTTTTGGGCGGATTATGGTTTTAGTAAAAGGAAATATGTTGCGACAGGGCGGGCATACTAGTAATCAATGGAACGCTGGCAGTATTCTTCGGCTTATACTCCGTTAACGGGTAACGGTGTCAGCTGTGGTCAACAAGCCGTTACTAACGGTGATATCGTATACAAAGCTGGAGAAGAGGAATAATGCAAAAAAACATTATCGACGAGATTATTGGAGCTTTTAAACAAGCTAATATGCGGAATGAAGCCGAACGCCTAATTAATTTAAGTGAGCAACTCTCATCAACGGATCCCAAGTTTAAAGCAGAAGCAATTAATACGATCGTTGGATATTGCTAAATGAAGGCTTGGGGAGATTTAGCTGTTTATCGTAAAGCTCAGTATTATAAGACGACTACCGAGTGGTTAAATGCCCTAGATAGGCTAGCTAAATACGTTAAAACTGAAAAGTCACCGACCATAAAAGAAGATAAGTTTAAATATACTTGCTCAGTTTGCGGCTATGAAGAGCTTGAAATTAAACCATATGACAGTAAAGGGTTAGGTTCGACGGAAATGTGCCAATGCTGCGGTTTTCAGTTTGGACATTCAGATCATGATTGCGGAGTAACGCATGAAGAGTGGCGTAAGGTTTGGATCGCGCGTGGAACTCCGTGGTCAAGCCTAGGTTATAAACCTCCCCAAGACTGGAATGGAAAAGAACAGCTAAAAAGACATGGAATGTGGCCCTTTCCAACCTGAAAGTTTATTCCCTAGCTCTTTAACAATCTAAACCTCACATAATTTTCTGCCGTCAATAGAGACAGCATCGACATTCGTGCCGATAGCGGCGGTAACGCCAGCAGTGGCCGTTACCGGAAAACCGAAACGGTACTCAGCAGCATTACCGGCGGCACGGTTGATGTATCCGTTGATGGCAATACGCAGTTAACCGGTGCCTTGCTGGCGGCCGTGGATGCCGAGGGCAACGACACCGGCGAACTCAGCCTGAGCACCGGCAGCTTAAACACCACCGACTTAACCAACCGAAGCTACAGCAGTAATCAGAGCTTCGGCGTCAATGCCAGTGTTTCAGTCAATGGCGAAGACACATCACCCGAGGGCGTTAACCGTGATGTCGCGCAAGTCAACAAAGAGATTTACGACGTTGACCGCCAGCAGGGCAACATTGACCTGACGGTTGACCATCGACTGTTGAGTGAAGACGGGCGAAAGGAAATTCGTCAACAGCTGAAAGCACTGCCTGACAACTTGGAGCAAGTCGCCAATGATCTAGTTGATGCTATTGAAAAAGGACTTGATCCAGGAGCTGGTTTACGAGCAGCTAGCAACGCAGAAATTATGAAAATGGTCAGAGAGCATCTGGCCGAGTTGCCGGAAGACGAGCGGCAGGAAATCATGCAGTTTGTAGGGGTATTTATTGATGGTACTGGCAATAATAAATACAACGATATAGCTTCGGGTGAAGAAACAAACGTAGCAATTCTGAGCGAGCTGTATGATGTAGAAGCTTCTCCATTGTATTACGAAGGCGTTGGCTCGAGTTGGTATTCTGCTTTGACTTGCGGGCTTACGGGATGTGGTGGTCAGGCTCGTGCTAGTGAAGCGTTGGAGGACATTGGGGGACAATGGCTCGGTGGAGATACTATTTTGATGATAGATGTCATTGGATTTAGTCGGGGCTCAACTCAGGGTGTCCAACTAACCAATAAAATATTGCAAGATGGTATTCCTGGTGTACCCCAAGAAAATATTGTGATAAACGGTGCCTATCTGTTCGATACGGTTAGTTCAACGGGTATTCCCGGCAATGATGTCGATATAGGTTATGACCTTTCAGTACGCAGTGTTGTACCGACTTTCCATGCAGTTGCGGGTAACGAATATCGAGGACTGTTTGGTCTCCAGAGTCAAAATTATTCCGATGGCAGTTTTCCAGGTAATGTTGTGGAGCAAGAGTTCTTTGGTGCTCACTCGGATATCGGTGGAGGGTATGCTCCTCGGGAGCAAGAAAAAGAGAATAGCCTTTCGTCTATTCCTTTGCAGTGGATGCATGAGAATGCAGTAAATAATGGATCTCCATTCTCGCCAATACCCACGCAATATCAAGTTCCGGCAAGTTTGCAAAAGCTTTATGATGCTGCTGCATCGGGGGACGATAGTGCGTATCAAAAACTCGAGGAGGATTATATTCATGATTCCAGATATTTTTGGGAGCGTTGGCAGAATGATAAAACTCGGCCTGTCTATTATCCAAGAGGTGTAGTGGTCAAGAAAAACTGGCCACCGGTTTATAGTTAATCCAGTATTTTTGCTCTGCCTGATTCGGGCTCAAACCGTTGTTATGCTGATGCGGCCGAAGCTGGCTGTAATACCCGATTAAATACTTCAATATGTGATTCTGCGCCTGCACAAATGAACGATATCCATAAGTCGGCATCCATTCTATCTTCAGACTTCTGAAGAAGCGCTCCATTGGTGCATTATCCCAACAGTTACCCCGTCGACTTAAGCTTTGCTTTATCTGGCACTTCCAGAGCGTCTGGCGGAACTTCCTGCTCGTATAATGGCTGCCCTGATCGCTATGGAACATCACGCCTTTAGGACGTCCACGGCTCTCATAAGCCATTTTCAATGCGTTGCTGGTTAACTTACTGTCCGGTGACAGCGACATTGCCCAGCCTACGGGTTTACGGGCGTATAAATCAATGACTATGGCCAGATATGCCCAACGGCTACCGGTCCAGATGTAGGTCACATCGCCACACCACACGCGGTTCGGTGCACTAACGCCAAATTGACGCTCTAAATGATTCGGTATCTCAACATGTTCATCGCCTGTTTTCTTGTATGTATGTCCGGGAACCTGACAGCTGATAAGCCCCAGTTTTTCCATGAGCCGACCGGCACGGTAACGGCTTAATGGTGTGCCCTGGTTGGTCGCCATCTCTGAGATACTGCGGGCTCCCGCAGAGCCTTCGCTCTTGCCGAAAAGCTCCTTAACAAGCGCTATCTCAGCGGTCTTTTTCGCACATATTGGCTGCTTTGAACGTTGTTTCCAGTAACGAAAGCTGCTGCGGTGTATGTTAAACACCTGACATAACTTCTTTACTGAATAGCTCGTCTTGAGTTTCTCGATTATCGAGAATTGTTCAGAGAGTCCGACATCAAGAGAGCTGTAGCCTTTTTTAGAATGTCCTTTTCCGTTTCAACATCACGAAGACGCATCTCAAGCTCACGTATTCGCAGCTGGTCAGGCGTCATTGGTGTGGCTGTGGGTTGCTCACCACCGCGCTCTTTTCTGAGCTGGCGAACCCATTTATCCATGGTCGATACACCGACGTTCATGGCTTCGGCTGCTTCCCTAACTTTATAGTTTTGATCGACCACCAGCTGCGCTGCTTCAAGTCGAAATTGAGGACTGAAATTACGTTTTGGTCTCTTCGTCATCTTGTCACCTAATTGTCTCTTGGTGCATGATAGCACCTCTAATTAGGTGGCCAAATTTAGTTTGCCACTACAACAGCCCTATTTTCGCTAGGAAAATGCCAAATATTGAAATCTTTATTGGGAAATGTGTCGTAGTGCAGTTTATCCCAGCCCAACATCGCGGCCATTTTTACAAATGCTGCTTCTTTAGCTCGTGAAAGAGTTAAATTAGGATTTAGAAATTTCATGTAACCTGAGTTAACGGCACCAGTTAAAATATCAACTACTTGTAGTCCACAATGCACCTTTGAGTCATGCATTGCCACGTTTTGTATTGATTTATTTGAACCCATTTGAGAAAGCATATTGTTTGCGACAATACCTATAACCTCATCATGTTTTTTGTACTTATCACACTTTTGATCAATCAACACTGTTAACTCAGAATCAACGTGTTTGGCAGTATTTTTAAGTAGGTAGGTATATGTTTGGTAAAAAGCTTTTTCTCTGTCGATTCGCCAATTATTGTAGATTGATTTCTCAACAACAATAGAGTGGAAACAACATGAGCTTCGCAAAACCATTGATAGTAAATCAACACAAATATTTGCTTGCCCTGCGCTATTCTTAATCTTTGACCACTTAAGTTCGCCGACTATCCCCCGCTTAGTCTTGAGGTCTAATACATAGTCATTGAATCCAGTGATCTTATCTTTAGGGAGACACAATAGACCTATGGAGTAACAGGGGTCACTACCTGTGGTACCACTTTCATCTCCAAATACTAAAAAGTCCATTGATTTCCTTTAGAAATATCACATTTACATTCTGTGTGCGCGCTTTGTAACTCGTTCAATTGATAGGTTCAGGCTATTAATTTATTGTTAAAATGAAAGATTCTATCTTGAATCGCTCTAGGTAATAAAAGCGAGTTGAGCACGATAAGTTATCCTAGAATGGGCTCACAATATTCAGCTTCAATTTTTCATTATGTAATTGACAGTAAACGACTTAAATACACAACACAATAAAAAAACGCGCAATATTGTAGAGATAAGTGCACCGTTCCTGATTCTCGTCATCCACTATTAATAATGAAATAGAGGCGTGAATCGCCACTAGTTCACTAGACACTCAGTAGCCGTTTTTTCAAATCGTTTTTCATACTCTACCGGCGATAACTGATCATTGGAACTATGCCGGCGTTTCACGTTGTAAAACATCTCAATGTAGTCAAACACATCACGACGAGCTTCAGCCCGGTTTGAATACACTTTACGCTTAATGCGTTCTCGTTTAAGTAACTGGAAAAAGCTCTCAGCAACGGCATTATCATGGCAGTTTCCTCGACGACTCATGCTTCCTTCCAGATTGTTACTTTTCAGGAATGAGCTCCAGTCATGACTCGTATATTGACTGCCTTGATCGGAATGCACGACAACTCTGTGTTTAGGCTTTCTTCGCCAGACCGCCATAAGTAGAGCATCAAGAACTAACTCCTTTGTCATTCGCTGCTGCATTGACCAGCCAATGACTCGCCGGGAGAACAGGTCAACAACAACCGCTAAATAGAGCCACCCTTCATGGGTTTTGATGTAGGTGACATCCGTTACCCAGGCCTGATTGGGGTGTTCAGTATTGAACACCCGGTTTAGTTTGTTGGGCGTAACGATGTGTACAGCACCACCGCGATGACGAGGCTTACGGTAACCAACCTGAGCTTTAAGTTGACTCAGTTTCATCAGACGGTGAACTCGATTGATACCAATTCGTTCGCCATATTCGCGCAGGTCGCTGTGTATTTTTCTGTAACCGTAAACACCACCGGACTCAAGCCAGAACTGTTTAATAAGTCCTGTTTGTCGCTCATCTAACTTCTGTCGGTGAGAGCGTGGCTCTTTAAGCCACGCATAATAGCCGCTGTGATGAACATCCAGTAAGCGACATAATTTACGCACAGGCCAACAGTCCTTGTGGTCTTTAATGAAGGCGTACCTTAGTCGGACTGATTCGCGAAGTACGCCGCGGCTTTTTTTAATATGTCACGCTCTTCAGTGACACGCTGCAGCTCTTTTCTTAAGCGCTTTAACTCAGCCTGCTCTTCATTGTTAGCCTCGTGCTTTTCCGCGTCAGGGCCATATTTTTTAACCCAGGCGTATAAACTGTGCACGGAAACATCTATTCGTCTCGAAACATCGGCAACAGAATAACCTTTGTCGGTAATTTGTCGGACAGCTTCGATCTTAAATTCTTCAGGGTATCGTTTATTACTCATAAGCACCTCTTTTATGCCATTATCTATGGCTATGAGGTGTCTATCAAATCAGTGGCGATTCAGCGCGTCGCCAGTTGAGTTAGGCTAAAATCCTAAGGTTCGCAATTAGCTCTCAGCGGACGCAAGTAAAAGATTATTCATTGATAGAAATAGAGGTCGAGCTAAAAACTATTGAATGTAAAAGTGAAAACTGGTTAAGTACGTTAACCATTCTGAGCACCTTGCTCAAGCTGATAGGGAATCAATAATGAAGTTAGTTTGGGTGCTCATCCTATTCATTTTTTGTCCAATAACCTTCGCCAAAGACGCCGTAGAAATCCCAAGAAGCGAGACAGTTGAGTTAACCGACCCCGCGAGTAAACTCGTTTATCCAGTTTTTATTAAGACACCGCGCTCATATAGGTCTAATGCCGACAAGGTCTATCCTGTTATCTACCTGACCGATGGCATGTATAGCTTTCAAATAGCCTCTGGTGCCACGCGATTCCCGATGAATAGCGGAGCAATGGAGGAAGCCTTTATTGTCAGCTTGTCATACTCCAAAGGGTCGAAAGGTGCATCAAGCCGTATTCGAGACTATACCCCAAGCAGCGCAGTTGATTGGAAGTTGCCAACTGGCAATGCTGGGGCCCACGCGCTTTTCATACGAGAAGTGGTTTTTCCCTATATGGCGGCTAATTATCGAGTCAGCGCAACTGAGCGCACCTACGTGGGAAACTCCTTGGGCGGGTTGTTCGGTGCTTATATACTGTTTAAACACCCGACTATGTTTAGTAGTTATGTGCTTGGTAGCCCTTCAATTTGGTTCAATAATCATGATTTGTTGAGCTTAAAACCGAATGAATTAAGTAGCCCAATTAAAGTATATATATCAGTTGGAAGCCTTGAGAGTCCGCAGTTTGGAGAAAAGCAGGATATGGTCGCCGGAGCTACCGAACTGAAGAACAAGATTGTTACCGAAGCCGGTGAATCTGTCACCCTCAAGTTTGATATCATTGAGGATGCAAAGCATGCCACCGCATTTCCGACCACCTTAATTCAAGGTTTAGATTGGATTTATGGAAAGCCCTAAGGTAGAGCAGCGCTAGAACTTCGAATTAACCAGTTATTTGCGCTTAGTCGGCTATGATCGAAGAACGAGCCTTTGGTGTTTTTAAGGTTAACCGTCTGCCTCAACTAATGATTAATTTCCCTGTGATTAATAAATGTAGATCACTCTTACTTGAGCAATATTGTGCTTTTTTTGTTGTGTTTTGTATATAAGTTGTTTAATATCAATAGCATAAGAATAAAGTTGGATTCGGCCGCACCGGAGAAATTTTCGTTAGCTATTGATATTTGAAAGGGAAGTTGTGGATAAAATTATTCGATATACGCACAAAAAGGTGTCCGGGTTTTGTTGACCACTACAAACTAGCCAACCAAATAAAGCTGGTAAACTCAGAGGCAGTTGCTTTTGCAAACGACTTTATTCAATTAAAGTACGAAGTAAATTACTTATAACAAGGCGCTGTTAGCCAAAAAGGAGAGTTGAGCAGTAATGTGGGAAACAATAGAAGTATGGCTGAGGGACTCTTTAACACAGAGCCTTTTGTTGTCGCCATTGATGGGGGTGATTTTTGGAACCATTTTCTCAGGTTTAACTGTAGGTAGCAGGGAAGTCGGTAGAGCCTCTGTTCGGGAAACCATAGTAATAATTAAAGAAAGAATAATTATTAGGGAAAGAGGCAGCCAAAATAGTGCCCAGTCAAATGACGACCCGATGGTACTGATATTTGTTCTGTTAGCCGTAGCTGTTGTATCTACATACCTTTATGCTGTTTATGCTGAATTAATAATTGAGTATGCGTCAGTCACTGCTTTCAATGTAATTGCATTTGGTTTTTCAGCTCTGACGGTTTCGGCAATAAAGGGCCGCCTTAATAGTGGCGAATGGATTGCCTACACATTTATACCAATTGCCTTGGTTTCTTGTAGTCTGTTGCTTTTATATAGAGCGAACCTAGGGGTTCTGCCTGGTGTGAAAGAAGCTGCTGAATCAGCTGGCGCTGTCAGCTTCTATTTTGATGTGCTAGACGATAAACAAAGAGATTGGATTATACCTCAGCTTTTTGGTTTGCTAGGCACAGTTGCGTTTTTGTTCTTTTCAATAGTTCTGGTTGTTCATAATTTGGCAGCTTTGCAAGTTGTCTATGATGGATTCATGCAGCCGTTTTGGCGATCCGTTTTCATGTTTACAAACGCCTTTTCTGGGAAGGTCGCATGGGTTCTCCTTTCCATTCTGGGAGTTGTTACGTACTTTTTTCTGGATGGGACCGCCTATCAATATTTAATCACTCGGCATGGCTAACAAGGTGGTGAACGGGGCGACAACTACGCTGCGCTTCGTTGCCGCCCGTTACCACTGGCGTTAAGAGTCAGAATGAACTACGACGAATATATCAAGGAAGTCGGTAAATTTTCAGGTGATGAGGCAGTTTTTCGTTTGCTAAAGCATTTGGAGGAATGGAAAGAGGACGACTCTGATGTCATGGAATTGGCTAGCTGGATTGAGCGAGTCTTTTATAATTTTTGGATTGAAAGTGAAGAGACGCGTAATCATCTATATAGCCTCTGGTCTAAGTTCAAGAAAGAATCCATAGAAGGAATTGGCGGAATGACTATGAATGAAAGGTTGTACAGGTTTTGTCTCTTCGAGCGCTTTGATAGTTTGCAATCAGAAGAAGCCAAAAAGATAGTCTATGAAAAGCTCTGCGCAAACGCTTAACAAGCCGTTCAAATTCGTTCCGGCCATACAAAACGTTAAACTATGAATGTCCGGCTGAGAGATTTAAACAATGTGTTGCATTTGACGATCGAAATCACAGCACAAAGCGGACTATCGATTCATACCCAAACCAAGTGCTATTAACAGCCTTTTTTAAGTAGAGTTTTATAGGCCATAAAAAGGCCCCTTCCATGAATTCATAGCTTTACAACCCATACAAAGACTTTTATATAAAATAATTACATCCCTTAAATAGTCTGCTAAACTCTAATTATCAGTTTAAAGTCTATTTAAGGTTCGTTATATGGATTCTGATCGTGTTTCAACAATCATTGGTCAGCGAGTCAGGCAGTATCGGTTGAACCAGGACTTAACTCAGGAGGACTTAGCTACCTTAGCGAATGTCTCACTGAATGCCGTTAAATCCGCGGAGGGTGGTAAAAGCACCTTACCGACGTATGTCGCTATTCTTCAGGCTTTGGGTCATATCGACAATTTACTGGCCGCATTCCCGGACGAGGGCGTTTCTCCTGTGCAACTACTAAAAAGTAGCACTAAACAGAAGAAGCGGGCGAGTGGTAAAACGCGTGTGAAACCTGCTGACAATGAGGAGCTGGACTGGTGATTAATACCATTGAAGTTCGCTACAAAGGTGAGCCTGTCGGTGCCTTAAGTTATAACAAAGGCGACACGGCGGCGCGGTTCGAGTACTTATCTGAATTTGTCGAAAAAGACATTCCGCTTGCGCCTTTAACCATGCCTGCCGAGAAGGGAAGAATTTACTCCTTTCCGGGGTTAAATTGGGATACGTTCAGAGGCCTGCCTGGCATGTTGGCAGACTCCTTACCCGACGACTTTGGTAATGCGGTACTGAACCAATGGGTTGCGCAACAGCCAGACCGCACAGAACCTCTGAGTCCGCTTGAACGGCTTCAGTATACCGGTGAACGGGGCATGGGCGCTCTTGAGTATCACCCAGCGCGTAAGAACCAAACCAACGTCAAAAACAAAGACATTGAGCTTGAAAGCTTAATGAAATTAGCGCAGGAAGTGCTCGATGCACGAAAGGGCTTTCGTCAGCGCACGCACTTTGATGACGCGGCAGACAAAGAGATGATGCAGGCCTTATTAGCGGTTGGCACCAGCGCCGGTGGCGCAAGACCAAAAGCGGTACTTGCATTTAATAAAGACTTCAGCCAGGTTCGTTCAGGGCAGGGGCTTGTGCCCGAAGGGTTTGAGCATTACCTGCTGAAGTTTGACGGAGTAAAGGAGCGCGACCCTTCTCAGCAAACCTTTGGCGACCCGCTAGGTTACGGTGCCATGGAGTATGTGTATTACTTAATGGCCACAAAAGCGGGCATTCATATGATGCCATGCCACCTGCTGGATGAAGGCAACCGGCGCCATTTTGTGACCAAGCGCTTTGACAGAATAGGCAATGAGAAAAAGCACATTCAAACGCTTACCGCTATTAAGCACGTGAACTATCACGACATTGGCGCGTTTTCTTATGAAGAGCTGTTTCAGGTTGCCCGCCAGCTGAGGCTGCCACGGGCGGACGCCATAGACCTGTTTCGCCGTATGGTGTTTAACCACGTAGCAACCAACCACGATGATCACTCCAAAAACTTTGGTTTTATGCTGGAGGACAAGCAATGGCGCTTGAGCCCGGCGTACGACGTTGCCTTTAGCTACAAACCCGGAAACCCCTGGGTAGAGCAGCACTGGATGTCTTTAAATGGTAAGCGCAGCGGCCATACCCGCGCCGATTTTTACGCGCTGGCGGACGTTCAACTTCCGCGAGTAGAGCGCAAAGAAATTGATGCCATTATTGATGATGTGATAAACGCGGTGTCTCAGTGGCGGGAGTTAGCCACTGAACATGAGGTGCCTAAAACGCTT
>Ga0114932_10002840_pt1 | contig 17673 bp, 18 predicted proteins | sample 2SBtaG_2_FD_87286 | JGI IMG/M metagenome (GOLD analysis project Ga0114932, IMG submission 87286) | Deep subsurface microbial communities from Kolumbo volcano to uncover new lineages of life (NeLLi) - 2SBTROV12_ACTIVE470 metaG | ecosystem: Environmental > Aquatic > Marine > Volcanic ... | reverse complement strand
CCCCCACCAGTCGCGCGCAATCCCGAAACATCAACTGCCCGGCATCGGTCAGAGAGATGGACCGGGTTGTCCGATTCAATAGCTGGGCACCCAAATAGGTTTCCAATTCGGAAATGTGACGGCTGACACCGGATTTGCCGATGCCAAGACGCTGGGCGGCAATGGTGAACGATCCGCTTTCAACCACCAGCGCGAACATCGCCAGGTGGCGCAGATGCGAAAAATGTGCGGCGCGGAACCGGTCGGCTGATTGTTGCTCTGAGACGAACATATGGTTCTCTTTTTAACCCCTAGTTCTGAATTTGGAACAATATACCGTCCATGGCAGCAAAAAGGAGGTGCAAAATGCAGAAAAAGCTGACAAATATTGCCCGCGCCAATCGCTCGTTCGAGTTGCCCGCCAGCACCGTCTGGGCGGCCCTTGCCGAACTTGACGCGCTGGCCGAGTGGGCACCGGGGATTGATGGTGCTTGCGTGATTTCTGAGGCGAAATCCGGTGTGGGTGCGGTTCGGTCGGTTACAACCGCACAGTTTGGAAACATCGAACACCATTTCACGCAGTGGGAACACGATCGCCTGTTTGCCTACGTGACGGCAGACTCGGGCCCGTTTTCGCGCACGAACACAGTCTACGAAATCGCGCCGACCGACACCGGGGCCGACGTGAAGGTGGCCCTGGAGTTCGAGGTAAAGCCGGGTGCAATCACGCCTGAACAGGCGGAGGCCGTTTTGACAAAAAGCCTCAACGCCACCCTGCAGGCGCTGGAACTGCATGCACGCATGCCAGCGCGGAGGGCGTAAGATGTCGATCGAGCAAACAGCACAGGGGCCGAAAGACATCTCGGCCAATTTTCCGTTCGAATCAAAGTACATCGATGTGCACGGCTCAAAGATGCATTATGTTGAACAAGGGTCAGGCGACCCGATCCTGTTTTTGCATGGCAATCCGACGTCGAACTATTTGTGGCGCAACATCATTCCGTACCTTTCTGATCAGGGGCGCTGTATTGCGCCGGATCTGATCGGGATGGGAAAATCGGATAAACCGAACCTGAAATACACCTATGCCGATAACTCACGCTATGTTGACGGGTTTATTCAGGCCATGGGCATTGGCGATAACCTGACGCTTGTGGTCCACGATTGGGGATCGATGCTGGGGTTCTATTGGGCGTCGCAGCACCCCGAAAACGTCCGCGCCGTGGCGTTCATGGAGGCGGCGCTGCGTCCGCTCAGCATCAAAGACATGCCTGGCAGTCTGGCGGTGGCGTTTCGGATGTTGCGGGCGCCGGTTACGGGCTGGCTGATGGCTGGGGTGGCGAACATGTTCGTCAACAAGATGCTGCCCGACCTGACCCATGCAAAGTTGAGCAAAGAGGCGCATCAGCACTACAAAGACGCGTTGCCCACGATCCGCAGCCGCCGGGCGGTCATCCAGTTTCCGCGTGAGGTGCCGCTTGACGGCAAACCGGCCGCCAGCCTGAAAGCGGTCGAAACCTATGTCGAATGGCTCAGCGCCACCGATGTGCCGAAGTTGATGTTTTATGGTGATAACGGTGTGGCAATCAAACAGGCCGAGGTGGAATGGAGCCAACAGCACCTTTCAAACCTGACCCAGTTTGATCTTGGGCACGCCAAGCATTTTGTTCAGGAATCCCATCCTCACAAAATTGGACAGGAAATATCGCGTTGGCTGGCAGATCTGGCGTAACACGCATAGGACAGGGTTGTGGGCGTGTCGCCAACCAAGCGCCCAAATGAACCGCAACCGGCAATATTGATCGCTTTTCCGCGTGACACGCAAACGTCACGCGGATATTCCGCTAACAAATACGCTTAGATTTGCCTCTAACCATTCTCTTTTCTTTCGTTGGTCAGCCACGACGGTCTCGCCATAGACATTTTTTATCCAGTTGCCATGCAATATCTGGTTCAGCAATCGGTCCAACATGAACCCGGTTATCATTTCGGTATCAAGTTCAGGTCGAACGAACCCCAGAGATTTTGCGTTCTCCAGAAATTTCTGAAGCTTCTGGATATATGATAAAAAGGCTGGCGGGTTGCCGTTTTCGCGCACCACAACGGCAAGCGTGTCGCGATGCTCGATGAATGCCTCAAAGGTCGTCGCGAATAATAACTCGAGCCGGGAAAAAAAGTCCTCTCGTGATTTGGGGTCAAAGTCCATGATCCGCGCCGGTGTGGCGAAGACGTTCGAGCTGAATTGATCGATAACGGCGTCGAGGAGGCCTTGCTTACTTTTGAAGTGGTGATGGATCATGTTGATGCTTGTATCGGCACTGGCGCAGATTTGACGCACCGATGCGCCTTTGAAGCCATGCTCCGCAAACAGCGCCGCGCCGGCTTTTATCAGCCTTTCCCGGGCCGGGTCTGCCTTCTCTTGATCAAGCACTTTTGCGAGTCGCGTTTGCTGATTTTGTTTTGGCGTTCAGAGCCTTAACTTTACGCGGGTGCGGCGTGCCACGTTCCGCAAAGTGTTTCAGCTCTTCCTGAATTTGCCGGATGAAAACCAAAATCCCCAGTTTGACAATCGGATAGAAAAGATACGCTGCGGGCTTTAACTGCGAGCGTATTGTCATATCGACCGAGGCCTTATCTTTACCTTCAGCGGCAACCATGACGTCCATAATGTTAACCTTTATCGGGGCAACGGCCGGACCGCCCCGGATTTCAATTCTAACTGTGGCGGTCCGGTTTTCCTCGTCATACGCCAAAAACGATTCTGATGCGTGCATTCCATTCGGGTCGTTGCTCAACTCGCAGACGCGTCCTTGCGACCTCGCGCCAGGGAACGCCGGTCCGTTCTCTTTTCCATAGGAGTGTTTGACCGAAGACATCCACAGGTATGCGTTTTCAAAATCGTGGGCGAAAATGTCCCACACGTGATCCGCCGAAGCATGGATAGCTGTCTTGACCCGGGTTTGCATTTCTATCTCCTGACGAATCGGTCGAAAGGTTATACCTTACGATCGTTACATGCGGTGTCAAGATTACCCCTGTCCGCGGTTGCACGGTTTGAGGTCGCGTTGCGGTAAGCCAACCCGCGAAAGACCGTGCAGTCGAAAACATCTTGTCGACAGCGGGATGCTGGACCTTGGGTCGCCTGCGTCGAAAGTCAGAACAGTCTGCGATCCCGTAATTGCCATGATGGAAATGTTGTGCCGTGTATGAAAAGCAACATTGCGAAAACCGCGCTGCAGCGTCGAGTGCAGCGCCAACGACCGGTCACGGCCGACCGCGACGTCCGGTTCCGTTTCAATCACCGGAGAGATCCCTTTCATCGAATCCAGCAGCCATTCGCGTCAATGTTGACTTATTCGTTCGAACGAATTATCCATCTGTAAAGGAGCGCCGATGAACGATTCGCCCACACTTGAAATGCATCAATCCAAAATCCAACTGCTGGAGGCGGCGAAACGGGTGCTGTTGTCCAAAGGATATTCCGGGCTTGCGACCCGCGCCATAGCGTCGGCCGCAAATACACAAATGAGCCAGATCCGGTATCACTTTGGCTCAAAAGAAGGCATTGTGCTGGCGCTCTTTGAATACATGAATACGCAATTGATCGAGCGCCAGACCGGCTTGATGATGGACCCAAATATTTCACTCTCTACCAAATGGGACGTGGCGTGTGACTATTTGGACGCCGATATCAGTTCCGGCTACGTGCGGGTTTTGCACGAAATGCTCGCGGTTGGATATTCTAATCCAGAAGTAGGCAAGGCCGTCCGAATTTCGATGGGACTGTGGGTAGATTTGTTAACCCAATTGGCTCGCGATAGTGAGCGTCTTGGTATTACGTTGGGCCCATTTAGCGCCGACGACGTTTCAGCCCTTATTAACGCCGCGTTCATTGGCGGCGAGGCGCAAATCCTGATTGGCAGCGAAGAACATGGGGTGCCCATTCGTCGTGCTCTGCGAAAATTCGGTCATGTCATTCGGATTTTTGAAACCAAACCCAATTCGGGAGAGATCTGATGCGCGCAGCTTTACCGCATACAGAAGGGTTCGTTGATCGCGACGGGATCAAACTGCACTACGAAATATTCGGAGCAGGTGAACATATTGTCTCCGGCTCCACATACACCCACATCCTCGTGGGTGATATCCGCACGCAATCCCGGTTGATCGCAAGATAGTACCGGTATTTGACCGCGGACTAACACGGTGCAGCCTTGCAAAGATGGATCAGGGGTTCAATTCGGCTGCCAATCTCATTGGTTCTGATTTGTAGGCATATGCCGCATCTTGGGTAAACATTCCGTGGATCGCTTCAAGCGCAACCCGGCCTTTGAATTAGGGTGAATGGTTCTTGCGTTTCGTCATATTGAACCGTCTCTCTCAAAAGTCGATCCATCCTAACTGTTGGTCCGAAATCCCCGACCATCTCGAACCTTGCGCGCCGCACGGAAGCATTCCAGTGCTTGTGGGACGCCGCAATAGATGCCGATCACATGGATGATTGCGCGGATTTCATCCTGACTTACGCCGTTATTTACCGCACCGCGGCAATGGATTTCCCATTCGTGCATTTTACCCAACGCGCCGATCATCGCGAGGTTCATCATGCTGCGTGTCTTGGCATCGATCACGTCATCTCCCCAGCCAAACCCCCAGCACCATGCGGTCATGGCTTCCTGAAACGGGCGGGTGAATTCATCTGCGGCGGCAAGATTTTTCTCGACATATTCCGCGCCCAGAGTTGCTTTTCGTTGTTCCAGTCCTTTGAGGAACAGGTCTTCGTCGAATGCGCTCATGGTGTTTCCTTCATGTCGGTTGTAGTCGATGTTGATAAAGATGTTCGTAGTGGGGTTTCATCCGTCGATGCACCCTTCGCACGCGCTCCGGGGCGTCCTTTACTTCGATATAACCGCGCCCTTGCCGCCTTAGTCCGGTCGAGGCCCTGAGATTTGCGTGAAAACTGCCGCCGTCCCACCAGCTATATTCACCGGTATCGGCGCCGGGCGCCCAACTGAGTGCCTCGGGAATAAATGAAATGCCGACGGCGTCACAAAATGCTGCGACCATGTGCTCCGGGTTCTCAAGCAAATCGTCGCTATCAATGACCGGTGGAAGCTCACCATTCAGTGCGGTCAGCAGGTCAAACAAGACGCGTTGCTCGGGAAATCCGACCTCAAGTTCATCAAAATCCGGCCATTTATCATAGATTGACGAGACCGTTTTGGCCGGATCGCGGATCAGGAACGCATGGGTGAAGTTTGACAGAAATTCCGGGGTCCACATGTGATTTATGTAATGGGGGAAATCTTTCAGAAACACGGGTCGCTTTTCCGCCCGCGCTTTGATGCCCTCCCAAACGCTTTCCAGCGTCAATCCTTTGGTGGTCTTTTCACCGTCCCTGTAGCGTGGCCAAAGCGGGTCTTCGCCCTGATACCACGCTTCGCCAAACGGTTCATGCAGGCAATCCAGATCGCCGCGCTGGCGCATCATCCACTCAAACGCGGTTGAAGTGGACCGGGGAACAGCCCAGAGAGCCACGATTTTATGCATGCAGGCTTTCCAACAGTATTCCCTGCGGCGTGGTCGGGGCAATTCCCAAGCCTTTCATGATCCGCCAGTACAAAGCGATGTCATGGCCGATAACGGGTTTTCCAAGCATGGCTTCCAAATCGCGCGCCAGATGCAAAGGTCTTTGCGGCAAGCCGCCCGGGCCAGTGCGAAAATTGCACATTCCGTTGATCAGATAAGCATCGGCTTCAGGCGCTTGCTCAGCCACATATGCAAAACTTTTCGCGGCCAGATCACCGTCAAACACCCATCGTTTTTGATTCACCGCTTCCTGATTTTGAAACCACCCCTGATCGACGAAATTCCCTGCCCACAGCACGTCAAATCCGGCTTCCCGCAGAAAGCCAGCCGTGCCTTGCCACCACTCGGGCCAGTGATAGGCCGCATTCAAAGCTACCTTTTCGACATTCATCGCGCGCAACGCCTGAACCATTGCGTAGCCGGCCATATGAAACCGGGTCTGGTATTTGTCCGAAAGCTCGTCGCAATGCTGGCGAATGCCTTCTACGCCCAGACCGCTTGCATGGACCCAGTTGGACCCGACCTGACCGCAAACATCGACTCCGTTTCGGGACATGCAATGGACGAAATCCTCCATCATGCCAAAGTTGGCTTTTCGCTGATCCAACCCGTGCACATAATCCGGCACATGCAGCATCCAGCCATGCACGCCAACCGTTTCAGGCGACATACGCAGGAAATCGGAAGGTGCGGCATCAAAATCAAATGGTGGGCAGGTAAAGCCGACCTGGTAAGGGAACAGCTTGTGTTCAGGCTGCCAGTCTTCGGGCATTAGCATGCGCCAACTTCCCCCATCCGCCACACCAACCGATCGAACCGGTCCTGACCGTAAAAAGGTTCGTCCTCGTAAACCATCAGCGGCACTCCGCAATGCCCTACCGCGGGCATGGCGCTGTTGTTGACCTCCAATTCCTGTTCAACGTGGCCCCTGGTGTTTTCGTGCAGAGCCGACCCCATATCGAGCCCCGCCGCGGCCATCGCGTCGGACAGGTGATCACCCTTGTTGCAGCCCGGTGTCGAACCATCCCAAGGCATCCGCCCGACATGATCGGGAAACTCCAGCCCCCGGCCCGCCCGGACAGCCCCGACGTAAAGTCGGTGCAGGTGTTCGTTTCTGGGCTGATCAGGTTCCGCCACCCACAGAGAGCCGGACTTGAACGCAATCGGTGACGGGTCAGGACAGGCATAGGCGAGGTCAAGTAAATCGGCCGTTCGCTGCGTGTCGGTGGCGAAATAGCCTTGTTCCAGCGCATCCCGGTCGCGGAACCGTTCCGGCATACGGATCACACCGCGCAGCACCTGGCGAACTGCCACCTCTACCCCTTGCCCGGCCAACCCAAGCAGCCGGTCGAGCAGGAAAAAGCAGTAATCGCTCTGCAACGAATAGAAGATATCGATTCTGGTTCGGCGATCAGCCATCTACCGCCTCGCGCAACCACCTTTGCAAGGTGGCGATGGAGTGTTCCGAATTCACCCCACAGCTAGGGTCCAGCACCAGTGGGCCGGGTCGGTAGCCGCGTGAATTCAGCCCACGCTGTACGCTTTCGACCAGACCGATATCTTCCTCGACCGTAGTCTCGCGATCCTGCGCGGCCAGTTCGCGAACCACGTCGCTTTCCTGCCCCCCCTCGGTGTACCAGCCACGCGAGACGGTGCAGGTTTCATGATTATCCGCACGCCAGTGATAGGTGTTCAGTACGTTGCCCGGGTAGCACTGAAAAGAAAACATTGGCCAGAGGAACCAGCTTTGATAATCGCCGGCATGTTCGTTTGAACTGAGATCAATCGGATATGTCATCTCGTCGAGTGACTGGCATTCCGTCGTGTGCCGCAGGACATACCCATTGGGATCGGGTTGAATGTCATAGGTTTTTGGATTGATAACCCCCTCGGCGAAGGTCGGGTGGTTCTTCTGGCAATGGTAGCACTCCGAGTAGTTCTCGACCGAGACCTTCCAGTTGCAGGCCTCGGGCACTTCGACATATTCCAGCGGCTCAAGGGCTGCGACATGGGGTACATAGGCCGCAAGTTCCTCGCGCACGCGGGGGTACAGCTCATCCATCGGTGCTGCGTCCTCGTCGAGGTTGACGAAAAGGAAGCCGTGGAAATCCTCGGTGCGCACTTCGGTGAGGCAGATTTCCTCGCGGTTCAGCCCCTCGACCGCCCCGAGGTTCGGTCCGCCGCGCAGACCGCCGGTCAGTTCATAGGTCCATGCGTGATAGGGGCAGACGATGAGGCGGGTGTTGCCGCTCCCCTGCACCATCTCATGCGCCCGATGCTGGCAAACGTTATAAAACGTGCGCACCACCCCGTCGCTTGCACGAATACAAAAAAGGTTCTGGCCCGCAATTTCGAAGGCGAAGTAATCGCCCTTTTTGGACACCTGACTGACATGGCCGGCAAACTGCCAGGTTTTTGCCAATAGGCCGGATTGCTCCCGGGCGAATATGGCCGGGTCGGTATAATATCTTGCTTCGAGCGAGTGCGTGAGCGGTTCGTTCATTCGGGATCCTTCCTGTAAATACCAAGTTGATGGCGGCGGCGGTGAAATTTCCCGACACGCTCGACGATTTCATCACTAGCCACGGCGATGACGAAGCTCAGAAGAGTTTCCAGAAGCGCTATGGTTGAGACCGAAGACGGAAAGAATTGCGGCGCTTCCGCCTGAACGACGAAGCTGTGATCGGCGCTCAGGATAATCGGGCTTGCGGGGCTGTCCGAGATCGCGATGACGCAAACGCCCTGTTCACGGGCAATCTCAACCGCATCGATCACTTCTGAGCGATAGGGGCGGCAGGTCATGGCGATCAGCACGTCGCGCTTGTCTGCCCATGCAAGGTCATCGACCGGTGTAGAGCCCGAGCGTGGAATGGCATGAAACTGCGTCATGCCGGTAGACGCCAGATAGGTAAAATTGCGCGCGTTCGCGTTGTTCACCCCAACGCCAAGGGTGAAAACATTGCGGCAATTCCAGATCGTTTCAGCCGCGGATTTCAGGGCCGTCACGTCAATCGCCGCGAAAGTTTCCTCAATGTTTCGAAGCGCACCGCTCACGGTTTCAGCGTAAAGCGCACCCAGTTCGCCGCGCTTGGCAACGTCCTGAAGCCATCGCGCCCGATCCGGAAAATCGGCACCCCCCCGCCTGATTGCATCTCGGAAGGGTTCGCGGAAGTCATCGTAACCTTCAAATCCTACCTGACGTGCCATGCGAACGACGGTGTTTGGCTTTACATTTGCGGCTTCGGCGATCTCGCGCACGGTTGAAACGCCGACGTCGCGGGGGTTCTCCAGAACATATGTCGCGGCTTTGCGCGCCTCGGGCGTGAGGTCAGACAGTTCATCGGCAAGCTGCGAGAGAATCGAATTTGATACATTTGTCCCAATCATGATTGACGATGGTACGGATGTCCGATTACCTTGTCGAGAGAAAACGCGACTCGCGAAGGATGCATTGTGGCAAATGAGTTTCCCGCACACGCACGCGTGGTCATCGTTGGTGGCGGCATCATGGGCGTCGGGCTGGCTTACCATCTTGGGCATGAGGGATGGGGCGAGGATACGATCCTGTTGGAAAAGGCCGAGCTTACCAGCGGTAGCACATGGCATGCGGCAGGGCAGATCACACACTCTACGTCCAGCTTCAGCCTTGGCAAATGCGTTGATTACAACATCGGGCTTTATTCCGGCGGGCTGGAGGCCGAGACAGGTCAACCAGTGACCTGGCATGGCTGTGGTTCATTTCGACTGGCCTACACGACAGACGAGATGGACTGGCTGCGCCACACATTGTCGGTTGGGCGGTCGCTGGGTTTCAACATCGAACTGGTCGGGCCGGACAGAATTGCCAAGGTGCACCCGTTTTACAATCTCGACGGTGTGCTGGGTGCGTTGCACACGCCCGATGACGGGCATGTGGATCCGACAAATGTGACAATGGCCATGGCAGCAGGCGCGCGACGAAAGGGCGTGAAAATCATCCGCCAGTGCCGCGCGACCAACATCACGCAAAGCACCAGTGGTGAATGGATGGTAGAGACCGAGAAAGGTACGATTACCTGCGAACATATCGTCAACGCGGGTGGTACCTATGCGCGCCAGATGGGCGAATGGTCTGGTTTGCAATTGCCTATGACCTCAATGACGCACCATTATTTTATCACCGAACCTGCCCCGGAATTTGAGGCTCTGGACAAAGAGCTGCCGGTCATCCGCGACGACAACAAGGTTTCAGGTTACATCCGGATGGAGCAAAAACGCGGTCTGATCGGGATATATGAAAAGGCAAATCCGAATTCCGTCTGGCATGATGAATGCCCGTGGGAATACGAAAACTGGCTGTTTGATGCCGATTTTGACCGGATCATGCCGTGGCTTGAGGAAAGCCTGAACCGCATGCCAATATTTGCCAATCTGGGCATCCAACGCGAAGTTCACGGCGCGATCAGCCACCCGCCCGACGGCAATCCCTTGATTGGCCCCGCTCCCGGTGTCCGTAATTACTGGTGCTGTTGTGGTACGCAAATCGGCATCGGATGGGGCCCCGGCCTTACCCGAGAGCTTGCGCGATGGATGGTGCACGGTGCTGCGGACATTTCGATGCGAGACTATGATCCGCGTCGGTTTGGAAGTTATGCCTCCAAAGACTGGCAGGTTGTCAAAGCTGAAGAAGATTATTGCCTGCGCCACGAAATCCCATTCCCGCATTTCAACCGGCTTGCAGGGCGGCCAATCAAACCTTCCCCGCTTTATGAAACGCTGAAAGCCAAAGGCGCTGTCTATGAAGAGGTCTGCGGCTTTGAACGGCCGCGCTGGTTTGCCCGAGATGGTGTGGCGCAGGAAGATCACTATTCATTCCGCCGCAATGCCGTTCACGACATGGTTGGTGCCGAAGTCAAAGCCGTGCGCGAGCGCGTGGGCATCATGGATGTCGCCGCCTTTACCAAGGTCGAGGTCTCGGGCCCGGAGGCCTATGCCTTGCTTGATCGCCTGACGGCTAACCGGATGCCCCAAAAGATCGGATCGATTAATCTCACTCACATGCTCAATCGCCGAGGCCGGATTGAGTTGGAGACAACCATCGTGCGCATGGACGAGGACCGGTTCTATCTGGTTTGCGCCGCCTTCTTTGAACAGCGTCTGCTCGACCATCTTGCGCGACATCGTGCGAATGACGTCGTGGCGATCAAAGCTCTTTCCTCTGATTGGTCTGCGCTTTCCCTGAATGGCCCACGGTCGCGGGACGTCCTTGAGCCATGCACAGACGCGGACCTGTCCAATGCCGGTTTCCGCTGGCTGTCGGCACAGGATATCACCGTGGCCGGACACGCCGTCTGGGCTTGCCGCATGTCTTATGCGGGCGAACTTGGGTGGGAGTTGCACATGCCAAATGCGGTGTGTCTGGATGTCTATAACGCCCTTTGGCAAGCCGGTGAAGCACATGGCATCGCCGACTACGGCAGCTTTGCCATGAACGTCATGCGGATGGAAAAGGGATTCAAAGGCGCTGGCGAGTTAACCAATGAGGTGACGTTGGCAGAGGCTGGTGTGCTGCGTTTTGCCCGCACTGACAAAGATTACCTTGGACGAAACAAAACGCTCAATTCCGACCTGCCCTGGGTCTGCGCCTATCTTGAGATTGAGCCAGATGGCGACGTCGACGGCCATGGTGGTGAAGCCGTGCTATTGAACGGTACGTTGGTCGGCTCAACCGCTTCGGTGGCCTATGGGCCTACGGTCGGAAAAATCCTCGCTTTTGCCTATATCAAGCCCGAAGCGGCCAAAGCAGGCACCGCACTTGAGGTCGTCATCCACGGCAGCCCCCGTGCCGCGCGGGTATTGGGCGAACCCGCTTATGATCCACAAAGCCTGAAACCAAGACAGGACGTTGCGACATGACCATACCCACAACAATGAAAGCCATGGTTACCATGGGGCATGGCGATCTGGATCAAATGGTCCTCCACAATGATTGGCCACGCCCTGACCCCGCGCCGGGCGAGGTTTTGATCCGTGTGCGGGCTTGCGGTTTGAACAACACCGATGTGAATACGCGATCTGGCTGGTATTCCAAGACGGTGACGGATGCCACGACCGGCGGCGCGTTTGAAACCGTTGGTGAGGATGATCCGACATGGGGGGGTGCGCCGATCACCTTTCCGCGCATTCAGGGCGCTGATGTCTGTGGCGAGATCGTTGGCGTTGGCGCCGGTGTGGACACGAGGCGTATTGGCCAGCGGGTTATCACCGATGGCTGGCTGCGCGATCCTAATGATCCGGCAAATCTGGACAGGACCGGTTATTTTGGATCTGAACGGGATGGTGGTTTTGCCGAGTGCACAACCACCCCGTCCCAAAACGCGCTGCCGATCAATTCCGCGCTGACGGACGCCGAACTCGCGACCTTTTCCTGCTCTTATTCCACCGCCGAGGGTATGCTTACACGCGTCGGGGCGACCGCAGCCGATACCGTTCTTGTACCGGGGGCGTCCGGTGGCGTTGGCGGGGCGCTGGTACAACTGGCGAAAAGGCGCGGCGCGCGGGTCGTCGCGATGGCATCAGAGGCAAAGCATGCAAGCGTTGCGGCATTCAGGCCAGACCTCATCTTGCCACGGGCGCCTGAAAACCTGCGCGCGGCTCTGAAGGGCGAAAAGGTCACCGTCGTTGCGGATGTCGTCGGTGGCCCTTACTGGCACAATTTGATCGACGTGCTTGAACGTGGCGGGCGTTACACCTGTTCAGGCGCGATTGCCGGACCGATGGTCGAGATGGACCTGCGCACCTTTTATCTGCGAGACCTGACGTTTACCGGCTCCACGGTGATCGACCCGGAAGTGACCAAAAACCTCGTACGTTATATCGAGGCAGGAGAGATCAAACCGGCCCTCGCCGCAACCTATCCGCTGGAAGATCTCCGCGAAGCACAGGCTGCCTTTATTGCTAAGGAACACACCGGAAATATAGTGGTACTGACATGAAAATTACCCGCATCACCGTCTTTCAGATCAACCTACCGCTCGAGCATCCCTATTGGCTGTCGGGCGGGCGGCTCAAGTTCGAGGTGCTTGATGCTACTTTGGTGAAGGTTGAAACCGACGCCGGGATCACCGGCTGGGGCGAAGGGACGCCCTGGGGGCATACTTACGTGCCTGCACATGGTCCGGGCATTCGCGCAGGCATTGAAACAATGTCTCCATTCATCCTTGGCCTTGATCCACGCCTTGCGTTGAAAGTCGAACGCGCAATGGACCTTGCGTTGCCGGGGCATCCATATGCCAAAAGTCCCATCGACATGGCCTGTTGGGATATTGCCGGACAGGCAGCAGGCCTGCCGATTGCCGACCTGATGGGGGGCGGCTCACGCACGCCACGCCCGATCGCCTCTTCCGTTGGGGCTAAAACCATTGACGAGACCCGCACTGTCATCGACCGCTATCGCCAACGCGGATACGTGGCCCATTCGGTCAAGATCGGTGGCGACGTCGAGCGCGATATTGCTCGTGTTCGTGACGTTGAAAGCATCCGACTGCCGGGCGAGATCGTTCTCTATGACGTCAACCGTGGTTGGACGCGCCAGCAAGCCCTGCGGGTGATGTCTGCAACCGAAGGTCTGAACGTGATGTTCGAACAGCCTTGCGAGTCTCTGGACGACATAGCGGCCATTTCCGGCAAGCACGCCTCACCGGTCTCCGCGGACGAAAGCCTTGTCACACTTCAGGACGCGGCCCGGATTGCCCGCGATGGGCTGGCCGAAATCTTTGGTATCAAGCTGAACCGTGTCGGTGGTTTGACCAAGGCGGCAAGAATGCGCGACGTGGCGCTGGCGCATGGTATCGACATGTTTGTTATGGCCACCGGTGGTTCGGTGCTTGCCGATACCGAGGCGCTGCATCTGGCAGCGACCATTCCCGACGCGAACTGTGTTGCTGTCTGGGCCTGTCAGGATATGCTGACCATGGATATCGCGGGGGGTCGCGGACCGCGCAACAAGGACGGCTATCTGCACTTGCCCGAAGAACCGGGCCTGGGCGTGCATCCCGATGAAGACGCGTTTGGTGATCCGATCGGGGTCTACACATGAAGATCAACCGCCTCTTGCTCTGGTCCGTCGATCTGACCAGCCATGAAACCTACTACATGGCCGCAGGCAAATCCTGCGCAACCGTCAAAAGCCATTTGCTTTGTCTTGAGACAGATACGGGCCTGAAAGGTTGGGGAGAGGTCTGCCCGATCCCACATTACCTGCCGGCATATGCGGATGGTGTGCCAAGCGCTGTTGCGGAAATGGCCCCTGAAATTCTGGGGATGTCGCCCACAGGAATCGACGCGCAGATGCGCAAGCTTGATGCATTCCTGCCAGGTCACCTATACGCAAAATCAATCGTTGATCTTGCGCTTTGGGATTTGTTCGGACGGGCCACCGGCCTGCCGCTCTATGAATTACTGGGCGGGCGTACCCAGCGTGACATGCCCCTTTATCACTCGATCACCTGCATAGCGCCTGACGACATGGCAAGGATCGCACGGGAAGCTTACGCCACGGGTATTCGCCAGTTTCAGGTCAAGCTCGGTGCAGACAGCGACTGGCAGGCCGATGCGGAGCGGTTGACTAAGGTACGTAAAGCCGTCGGCGACGGCCCGCTGGTCTATGGCGACTGGAACTGCGGAGCCTCACGCCTGCAGGCCACACGCACAGGCCGGGCGGTTGCACATCTGGATATCATGCTGGAGCAACCCTGCAAGACGCTCGAAGACTGCGCCGCTGTCAGGCAGGCGACCGGGTTTCCAATGAAAATCGACGAGGGCGCGTTTGATCTGGCGTCCCTGCGGCAGGCCCACGAACTGGGTTGCCTTGATGCGGTCGCCCTGAAACTTTCAAAATTTGGCGGTTTGTCGGCAATGCGCCGCGCGCGGGATCTGACGGTTCACCTCGGGGCTGAGATTTGCGCCGAGTGCACATGGGGTTCGGATATCGTCACGGCTGCGTCCCTTCATTTTGCCGCTTCGACACCGCATGCGTCGTTGCTGAATACATGTGACCTCGCCTCTTATGTCGCCCCACGAATATGTCCTGACGCGCCTAACCGAAAGAACGGAAGGATTGCCCCGCCAGAGGGACCGGGGCTGGGCGTCTCACCCGATCCGGATATCCTTGGTATCCCAATCCTAGAATTGGCCTGACACTTGCGAAAACTACATACCCAAGCTGAATGGATCACCCGCGCAAGGCAGGTATTGCCAGCCGGAGGATTTGGCAACTTTGACCCCGACATTATCATTGCCCGGGGTGAAGGCAGCCACGTCTGGGATGAAGATGGCAATGAATACATCGACTACCTGATAGGTTCAGGCCCCATGCTGCTTGGCCACGGTCATCCTGAGGTCATGGAAGCCGTGTTGGAACAACTTCCCAAGGGCATGACATTTTTCGCCAATAACACCAAAGGGATAGAGTTGTCGGAGGCGATTATCGACGCCGTACCCTGCTGCGAACAGGTTCGCTTTGTTGCCTCTGGTGGTGAGGCGGATATGTACGCCATGCGGCTGGCCCGTGCCTTTACCGGGCGCGACAAGATCCTGAAGTTCGAGGGAGGTTACCACGGGATGAGTGCAGAGGCCCAGATGAGCCTTGCGCCCATGAGGCAAGTCAACTTCCCCCAAGCGGTGGCGGACAGCGCCGGAATTCCCCAAGCCGTCGCAGATCAGATGCTGATCGCGCCCTTTAACGATCTTGCGGCAGTCGAGGCCCTGTTGAGCGAACATGACGATGTTGCCGCGATAATCGCCGAGCCATTGCAACGGATTATTTCCGCCGTACCGGGGTTCCTTCGGGGGTTGCGCGATCTGTGTGACAAGCATCATGTTCTGCTGATCTTCGATGAAATTGTCACCGGATTTCGTCTTGCGTATGGTGGGGCACAGGAAAGATACGGCGTGATCCCGGACATCTGCACCTTGGGCAAAATCATCGGCGGAGGATTCCCCCTGGCGGCCCTTGGGGCCAGCGTTGAGATCATGCAACATTTCGATAGGTCCCAAGTGGGATCCGACAAATGGCTCATGCAATTGGGCACGTTGTCCGGCAACCCAATTGCGGCAGCAGCCGGCCTGAAAACAATGGAAGTATTGCGCCGTGAAGGGGCATATGATCGTCTGCGCGCCATTGGCCGTTCCCTGCAACAAATGCAGTCCCAGGCTTTGAGTGACGCCGGTGTTGCCCACCAGATTTGTGGCGAAGAGACCCTTTTTGACATCTTCTTTACCGGCAACGCATGTCGCGACTACCGCAGCGCAAAACACGATGACCCGAACCTGAACACACGCTATAACCGGGCTCTACGCGAAAAAGGCATATTCAAATCACCCGGAAAACTTTACCCGTCACTGGCAATTTCTGAAAGCGATCTGGCACAAACCCAAGCGGCCGTCGCATGCGCCGTAAATTCAATTTGCGTCCATTAAAAACCAGGTTATCCGGAACCGGCCGTTTGTGCACTGCGCCGCATTGGTTAGAGAGGGCTCGAAATGCCATTGGCATTCGAGCGAAAAGTGGCCTTAACGAACACATAGGGCGGCACTAAACAGTGACAGGTCCAAATCCCTACGAGAACGGAAATGTGTCGCCGGTAATGCGCTTTACGAAATCCTGAAAAACCCGGTTGGAGCCCTGCAGATCCGCCACAATGAATTTCTCGAATGACGCGGGGTCCGAAAATATCAGTTCGCGCTGGAACTGGTTTCGACGCAGGTAGTGAAAAAACACGACATCCTTCAGCTCGTCAGGGTAAAGGGCGTCGGCCTTGGGATCGTTGGGAAAATTGTAACGCATCGGCAGTGACATGGTTGGCACGCCCAGATCGTGACAGGCCAGCGCCAAGGACACCTGGTATTTGAAAAACTCCAGCCCGAGCTCTCCGACGTTGTCGGATATCTGCCGATCTCGGCGATGGACCTTTTTCATCAGCTCAGGCGTGCCGATATAGACGCCATAGTTTATGTAAAACGGCGCTTCGTCCTGGGCGGTCTTGTCCAGCAAGGTATAGCGATACGGTCGTTGGATATGCTTGCCGATCACGGCACGCGCGACCTCGCGCCAATCGACATCAGGCCGTCTTTCGCGCCCAGCCATGGTGAAATGATAGTGTGCGATCACCCCAGCCAACGCAGGACGACTAAGAATATCTTGGGACAGATCGTCAAAGCGTCGCATCGGAGCGATATCGGCGTCGCACAAAACAGCGATATCGGCATCTGGCCCGATCAGGTCCACCCGCATCTCGTGTTGATTCGCAATGTTGGGGATTGGAAAGTCGGGCGAGTGGCTCCATTCCACATCAATTCCGTCAAATTCGCGACGCCATCGCTCTGGCAGAACCTCTTCATGGTGATCGCCGAACACGGCGACGACGCGGGCGTCGGCATAGTCCTCTCCAAGCGCGTTAAGGCAGAGCTTGAAAAATGCTATCTGAGAAAAAAATGCTGGCGTAGCGCTACCACAAACCAAAAATTCAAGCTTCATGGGGTAATCGGATTGCCTTCCGTCGGTTCGCCTCGAATTTGCACGACAGTCCAATCGCACACATAACCTTACCGAATGATCACAGGGCATGATAGGTTTCCGTTCAAGGTTGGAAACCGTCACACCGTTGGGGCACAAAAAACATACTGCAAAACAGAATTTGCAAAATGCGCTGCACAGATCTGGCGATTTTCGGCGGTCCGCCCACCTTCGACACCGCCTTGCATGTCAACCGTCCGACGGCTGGTTCGCGAAAAGATTTCGACAAACATGTGGATGGGATTTGGGACAGGAAGTGGTTTACCAACGATGGCCCTCTCGTAAGCGGGCTTGAAATGGAATTGCAGAAATTCCTTGGTGTCCGCAACTGCGTTTTGATGTCCAGCGGAACTGCAGCTCTGGGGGTTCTTGTCGCCGCGCTTGGCCTTCAGGATGAAGTGATTTTGCCATCGTTCACTTTCATATCCAGCGCCCATGCTCTGTATCTTGCAGGTATCACCCCGATCTTTTGCGATATTGATCCCGCCAACGGCAATCTGGATGTTCGACATGCCGAAAAGCTGTCGACGGAACGAACTTCCGCGATCCTG
>Ga0114932_10002837_pt1 | contig 17694 bp, 41 predicted proteins | sample 2SBtaG_2_FD_87286 | JGI IMG/M metagenome (GOLD analysis project Ga0114932, IMG submission 87286) | Deep subsurface microbial communities from Kolumbo volcano to uncover new lineages of life (NeLLi) - 2SBTROV12_ACTIVE470 metaG | ecosystem: Environmental > Aquatic > Marine > Volcanic ... | reverse complement strand
GGAAACACTATTTGGTGAAGAATCTACTTTTGGAATAAAAGAACCAACAAAGATGAATAATGTGTTTTCAAAAGGATATACTGCATTATGCTGTTCTTGTATGCATGAGGAATCGAAATGAAATCAATAAAAATAACTGACATATCAGTAGAAGAAAAATTACTCGCAGATGAAAGATCATCAAGATTTGCTTGTATACAAGTTGATGTGAAAATGGATTCAATACCAAGAGTTGAAGAAGCTGGAAAAATTGGTGGTTCAGATTACATAACTTTTGGAAATGACTTTAAGGGAAAGTTTGGCTTACAGTTTGGATTAAGAAAAAATCCAATGAAACTATTCATTGAGGCAGTTCCAGAAAATGAAGCAAACGAATATGATCCAAACGGAAAAGACACTTTCATTTGTGATGATAATGAACTGGCATTACAGTTTGTAGATGAAATGATTAACAATGGAAATTACGTTGCTGAAATATCATACATTTGGGATGCAGACGATGTTGCAAAAGGCGTTAAGATAGAAGACAAAACAGATATTGTTAAGATTCCAGATTTATCACAATTTAGAACTATGAGAGATTACTTGGTGAATATACAATGACTGATTGTCAATACTGTAAACAAATGGCAGAAACCGAAACAGGTGGATGTGCATACTATCGTGATTGTATTAAAGGTAAATGGCAAGCTGTTCCAATATGTCTTTCATGCTTGAAAGAAAAACAACCAAGATTTAGATAATGTGTCCACAAGCTTATAGTGATTGCTATTACTCATTATATGATGATCAATGTGACAGAAGAATGGCTATTGGTTCAAACTCAACTTCTCTTTCAGACTTGTTTTGGAGTAAAATGGAATACCATTCAGTAGATGAAGAGTATGATGAAAAAGGCAGAAGACAAAAATGGCAATGGATGTATGTAGAGAGAGGTAAAAAACCAACAATAAGACAGATGCTTGAAGGATGTTATGATTTTGAGTTTACAATAATAAAACATGATAAACCATTTCCAGAATACTATGAGTCACCTTCTGGTGAAATTGAATCAGTAGAAGGATATGAATATTGGACTGACATCGATGAAAAAAGACTTGATTTTGTTGAAGCAATAAAAGAGTTCGATATGAGATACAAAAGAGATAATATGAAATGAAACATTTAAGCAAAAATACAAAGCTAAACGCACTAGACTTTTCAGTTGATCTTTCTCTGTGTAAACAGTCATGTGAATTGGCATTAAACGGATTGACACCGTACTGTACGGTAAACCCAACATTAAACGGAAGATGGGGAAAAGTTTTTCCAAACAAGCTAAAAAGAAATGCCAAACTCATAAAGAGTGATAAATTCGTAGAAACCATTGTTTCAGAGATAATAGGTTCTAATCAAATAAGAATACGAATATACGCATTTGGTGATCTTTCATGCATAGAAGATTTGGAGAAATGGAATGAGATTTGTAAGAGATGTAAGAAAAATGAGTTTTGGTTATCAACAAGACAAGACACAATCCTTTACGAGTTCTTTGAAAACAGAAAAGGAAAGAAACCAAAAAACATGAACATACTATATTCAATGCCACTTGTAAAGACACCAGAATTTCTAGACATATTTCTTAGAAAACATGGAATTGGAAAATCATTCATTACAACAAAGAAAAGTGAGAGTAATTGCGAGGCTTCCAAAAAGGTATATCCAAAAAACAAATGTGGTTCATGCACAAGATGTTGGAATAGTAAAAGCGTGACTTACTTTAATCATGGACACATGGCTGGAAAATTGAGAGATTACTTGAGAGGTATGTTAAGAAAATGAATAGAAAAGGAATGAAAAACTCTACATGGAAAACCAAAACCGAAAAAATGGTTTTAACACCATGTTCAAAGTGTAATAAAACTTGGTTCGGTGCTAAGAAAGATTTACATGACATATTAAATGAAAAAGATCATTGGGAAATATGGGGATTAATGCATACCTTTTGTGCTTATCTTAAAGAATTTGGTTATGATGATTTACCAGATGATGCAGAACTGATGAAAATTGCAAAAAAGTATAGAACCGATGGGAGAATGACTATTCACTATGGATGAAGAAGATGATTACACCTGTGATCCAAATGACGATGATTCAGCTTATGATGCATGGGCTGATAATAGAGTCGAGGAATTTTACGCTAGATTGGAAGAAAGAATATCTCTAATGAAAGAATTGGTAGAATTGTGGAATGACGAATCAACTCATACTAACAATGTTGAGGAAAGAGATAATCTGGAAAGAGGTTTAGTAAGAAATCTAACTGGTGATTATAAAAACTGGCAAAGTATAAACAGCATACATGATAATTGGGGAAGTTTCAGATTTGGAAAGTATATCAGATGAATTTTGAAACACGCCAAATAATCTGGGCGATTAAAATGAATTTCAAAAGTTGGGATTTATTCAAACATAACTTTGGAATTAAATTTATAATTGCAACATACAAAGATTGGAAAAGAAGGAAAAATTAGATGAACCGAGTAAACAAACTTGCTGTAAAAAGGTATTGCACAATCGCAGTCAAACAAACTTTGAAAAATGAGAAGGGGAATCAGTTTTCATTCTGTGTAATATCTTACAGAAACAAGTTCTTACGATGAAGTTCATATACTTCTAAAATAATACATTACAGTTATGAAATATAATAAACATGACAAAATGGAATCTACAAGAGATACGACATTTTTGACAAATCGTATTCAATGTAATTTCGGTGGTTCACTATGAGCAATGAACTTCAAGATATGTTTGAAAGGATAGATAAATTAGAATGAAAGAATATGAAACGGCTAGATGTCCTAGTTGTGAAGACCAAAAATCTCCATTGAGTGAAACTTATTCAAGTAGTGATTGTAAATGCTGTGGTCAAGAAATTGATGCTGGTCGTATTCTAGAATGTAGAACTTGTGGAGCTAAACATCAATGGGAAGACATAGCATTAGATTTGTATAATTACAGAGAAGAGGCTTACAAACTTGAAGACGATGTTCCATGTGATGTAGATGGCTGTAAATTGGAAACCACAGTATACTCTTGGGTTGAACACATGGAATACAAATGTTTTAAACATTCTGATATTTCATGGAATGATTACGAGATATGGATTAAGGAGTTTTACAAATGAAAGAAACACATTACGATACAAGATTCGAGATTGACGATGAGGGTTATAGAAAACTCAATGAAGAGTTTACACCAACAGAAGTGATACAAGAACTACAAACAAATTGTCTTGATCTTGATGAGGTTGAAAATATTGATATAACTATTGAGCAAGACGGTGATAATAGAACCAAAATAATAGTTGAAGATGATGGAGAAGGTTATGAAAGAATACATGATATATTCACATCATTTGGTGAGTCAATAAGAAAAGGAGATAAAACAAAGACTGGATACTACGATGAAGGTCAAAAGAAGGTAGGCTCACTTGCAATATGGTTTGTGGTTTCATCAAAAGACTTTGAAGTAGAGTTTCCAGAAAGTGGTGGAAGAATAGTAAGAGAAGAGTTAGATACATCCAGAAAGGGTTCAAAGTTTGAAGGTGTATTCAAATGGAATTACGAGGAAAGAAAGAAGTTAATTTCCAATCTAAAAAGAACAATCGTTCCAGATACAAACAGAAAAGGTAAACCATTGATGATGTTCATAAACAAAGAAGTTGTTCCACATAAAGATATTGCAAGAACAATAAGAGGAAAGCTTCAAACAAGATATACTGTAAATGGAAAGGTCAAAAAACCATTTGAAGAAACAGATATTGAAATATATGAATCAGAGGAAGGTAGAAAATCATGGGTGTATGAAATGGGAGTTCCAGTTCAACAGTGTCCAATAAAGTTCCACCCAGACATTTCTGTGAATCTTAACGTAAAACAAAAGATTCCACAAACATCACAAAGAAACGTATTAACTCCAAAATGGATGTCAACTTTGTATGGTGTAGTATTATTACAATGTCACGATATGCTAGAGATAAGACATAGCAATCCTTCAAACGATTTGGGAAGTGCTTGGATTAAAGACGGTCTAAACTCACTAGCAGAAGAAGATCAGAAAAAGATGATTTCACTAATAATGGAAACACCATTTGAAAACTTGATTATTCCTTCAAATGATTTAGGTGCAAACGATATGGCATTGAGAGATGGAAAGAAGTTCATACCAAACGGATTCCTAGATGGAAAAACAAGAAAGAGTTTGGGATTACAGCGTGTATCTGATGTTTACAAGGTTTCACTATCTACAATAGAGATAGGAGATGATTCAGAATACAAGCCTGTAAAAGAAACAATCCAGATGAGAGAGTTTGCAAACGTATGTAAATTGATAGCAAAAGAAACGATTGATACAGAAATCAATGTTCAGTTCATCAATGAAAAAGTTCCTATGGCATACGCAGATTATTCACAGCAAACAAAGAATCTAAGATTCAACATAGCATATCTAAAAGGTGGAGAAGATTTCTTTGCATTTACTGGGGGTGGAAAACTTACACCAGAAGCAATAGCATTGATAATACATGAACTTGCTCATAATCTAGAGATAAAAGGTGCAATGACATCACACGAACCAAAAGAGTTTGCAGATGAGTGTTGCAGAATTGGTTCTGAAATATCATACAAAGGAATCAAATGGTTCATGGAGATGAGATAAATGAAAGTAAAAATCCTACAAAAACGTATACCTAAAAGATTAGATTCTATATTCTACGATGGCGAAATAGCAGAAGTGAAATATAAAGGACATATATTTCATGCATTTGCTTGTGGTGAGATTCGTTGTGACAACGATGAATCATGTGAATCTATAAGAGATGCTTATGGAATGGTTAATGATACAGATTTGAATGATAAAGATATAGATAAAATCTGGGAAGATGAATCAGATTGGGAATTTAGAAATAATAACTGGTGGACAATTTTGATAGATGGTGAAGATTATTATCAAGAACCATTCGAAGGTGATTATGATAGTATTATTGCAAACTTGAGAGATGAAAGTCAACTAGATCAACTCATCGAAATACATGAGGGTGGGAACATGACAGTAGATTTTTTAAAGGTGAGTGTAAAGAATGTATGGAAAAATTAGAGTTATGAAATATAACAAATATAACAAAATGAAATCTATGAGAGATACGATATTTTTAACAAATCGTATTCAACATAATTTCGGTGGTTCAATATGAACCAGTCAGAGATTGAAGACAAAATTATTGTCACATTGGAAAAATACAGAAAAAGTGGTGCAACACAAACACAAGTAATTATTGAAATGTATAAAGTGTATACATCAATGGTAGATGGTGACAAGAAGAAAGTCTATAACATGATACAAGAAGAATTGAATGTTCCTAGACCAACAATAAGAAGAGCTGTTGGACAATATCTTAGGAGATAGAAGTTGACATTTTTATACGGTAAAACGCATCGTGGAAGAAAAATAGCTTGTGAAAGCTGTGGACATCAAATGACAGTAATGAATAATGACGGTCAAAAACTTCGGCTATCAACAGTAAAAGAATATCCAGCGAAAAAATGTTCATGTTGTAAAGAGGATTTATTCAACCCAAAAGATACAACCCACTTCAATAAATACGGTCAAAGTAAAAACACAGTTGATATACATAGTATCGTAGATATGAAAACTCTGAAAACATTCAAAGTAGAATCTCATAAAAATTCAGAATCAGCAATAAAAATATATGAAAAATGGCTAAATAATCACTTCACTAATCCTAGACTTGTCCAAACTTGTAAAATATGTGGTGGAGATGTTGAAATGTATGGTTATTATGAAGATGATGATGATAAATTAGATTGGAATGGAGATAGCTTTGGAGATATGGAAGATCACATAACAAGTCATGATACAGATGAATGGTTGAAATATAAAAATTTGAATGATCCAGATGGATCATTACCATATTTTGATCATGAAGGAAAGCAAATAAAATCAAATGAGTATCACAGCAGATATACATTTTCAGATAGAATATGACCAAAGAGTCAAAACCATTTCATCAGGTAAATAGTTATCATAGTATGAATCCAACCAATTCATGTCTAATCTAAAAAGACTGTTAGGATGGATGAAAGAAATAATGATAAGAGATGGAAATAAACCAATGGTAGATACAGCACCAGATGAGAAAGAAATTTGAAAACAGTACGAGTTATAGATGTGATAAATAATACGATATTCTTCGAGGCTGAAATGCGTAGCATACATGATGAGGATGGTATGTTCAAGTTTAACTTGGGAATAAATGATAATGGGAATCTCGCAGTTGGATGTAATGAATGTGAAACAGATTTGAGTATTTCAAAAGAGTTATTCCAATGGAAAGAACCTAAACAAGGTTTGGCTTTCCTAGATTACATAATGGATAACGCAATAGAATATCATGTTGAATATGTCATAACATCAGAGAATAAGAAAAAGACTGGAATAATGAGGCAATATTATCCAAGTAAACAAATAGAACAAATGAAGAAAATATTAGAGAAATCGAAATGAACATAGAAACAACATCATTCGAGCTTAACTATACAAGTAGAAATCTAAACAACTATCATGTATACAAGGAAACTGATACCAAGCAAGAAAGAAACCACAAGAAAAAGATGAATCAAAAAATGTCAAAAGATTCTGATACAATAGAGGTTAGACAGTCAAACGGAAAATGTTTCTGTACGAACCAAGTTTATGGTTATGGTGATATAACTGTCGAGTATAATGCAGAAGGCGTTAGTGAACACAACGATAAGAAAAAGAAGGTAAAGTGCATAATGAAAGTTGACAATTACAAGAGTTCGCCACAAGGAATACTATCATCATTTAGAGAAGATATGAGAGTATGGTATTGCAGGGGATTAGTAAAGACTGGAAAGCCAATAGTGATTAGTGATTCAAACGGAAAAAATGAAATTACAACAAACAAGAAAGAAATCAAAAACTGTTTTTTCAGAGTATTTCATCAGAACGCAAAATCATTTGAAAGCAGAAAGGGTGCTAGAACAATATTGGAGATAGTGGAAAGTTGTTAAATAAATATGAGGTAAAATTAAACCTAGAACCAGAACTTCAATTAGGTCATGTAGGATGTAATTGTAGTTTCTGTAAGAGTAAAAAATTACACCAACAGAGGATAAGAAGATTTGTTTTTGAAAGATTTCCAATGACAGAATATGAAATTGAAAAACTAAGAAAAGAACTGCCAAACATGAAAGAACTTGAGATGAGGGTTAGAATAATTGAAAGCAAACAAAAAGTTTACATTGAAAATTGATCAATAGAGAAGATTACACATTCAAAGGAAAAGTAATTTTCGATTATACTGAATGGGAGATGGAACGAATGGCAGAAAATAACCCTGCTGATTGGGAAAATTTAGAAGCAGTTTTCGATAGATATTCAAAAGAACGCAAAGCCCAAGAAGAAAAAGAACTTGAAGCAGAAAGAAGATTGTACGGTGGTAAAACAAAAGAGGAATATTTGAACAGTATGACTTTAGGAGAATACAAAGAATACAAAGAAAATTTGAAACGTGCAGAACGTGAAGAATCAAATTCTAAATATTGGGATAACAGATGGAAAGAAGCAACGGAAAAACACAATACAGAATGTGAAGAAGCACATTGGAACTCATGCGAAGCAATTAAAATGAAATTTATTACCGAGTTTCCAAGTAAATACGGTGGAACTAGAAAACACCGACAACTTGATCAGGCACTTTTAGATGAGGATAAAAAATTATTCTGTGCAAAAGTGCATCTAGTTTCTTATAAAGAAATCGACTATATGAAAACTTTCACAGATGATGAACGTTTAGTCCTAGAACCAAAATTACTAAAAATGGAAAGTATTGAATTGTCAGACGGATCAGTTTTTGATTTTGGTGTAGAGTATGGAAAATATGGTGGAGAAACGGTTGTAGATTGGAATAATATTTGCAACAAGTGTTTTACGAATACAGACAGAACAACTGCAATTTGTATGAGTTGTTATGGAACTGGTGCAAATAGTAAATGTAAAGATGGTAGACGTACAATCAATGCAGAAAAAAGGAAAAGAAGAGAAATGCAACAAAAATCTAATTATGATTGGGTTAAAAAATGCGAGATAGGGAGAAGAATAAAATGACTTGGTTAGTTAAAATCGAATGTGAAAATATAGAAGATGCAAAAAAAATTGGTGAAAACATACAGAATTTTACTAAGGACTGGAAAAACTTTATAGATTTTGAGTTCGAAGATTTAGAGGATGAATAGTTATGAAATATAACAAAGATAACAAAATGAAATCTATGAGAGATACGACATTTTTAACAAATCGTATTCAACATAATTTCGGTGGTTCAACATGAAAATGTCACTACACATGATAATGACAGGCGAATGGTTGACCAAACAAGCAGTTGATACCTATTGGGGTTTAGGAATGATTGATGATGAAAATAGAGTTGGTATTGCAACTGACTATCCTAAGAAAGATGAAGGACTGAAAATACTTGATAGTTTAAAGCCAAAACTAAAGAAGAAACAAGCAGAAGGAATTGTTAATGGTGAGCTAAAACTAATTGGTGCAACAACCTGTGACGATCCAAAATGTAGGCAATGTATCAAAGAAGAAATAAAGGGAATTGTAGTTGTGGAAACAACAAGAGAAGAAAGAGTTTACCTTCAAGATAGAATTGCAATGGGAGAGCATAAACATTTAGTTGAAGAAAACGCTAGATTAGAAAAAGAGTTGATGGAATCAGAATATAGAGTATCAACATTAGGTGGAGAGAAAAAAGAATTGGAAGAATACATACCAAAACGGAAAAGAGGAACAAGAGGAAAAGGATTTGTCAAATTAGGAAAATGGGAAGTAGATGAGCATCTTCTTGAATCCTATGTACAGGCAATTCGTGGAATGTTAAAAACAATGAGTCCATTCAGCCCAACAAATAATCCAAGATTAGGACAAAAATTATTTGAGAGAAGAGTGAAACTTCATAAGGAAATTTTCAAATCTGTAAACGTTCCATATCATCAAGATGTTCATCCATTGAATCATAAGAGACAGTATAAAGAATCAAAAAAGTTGTATGATTTAATTGAAGAGTGGATTACCAAGAACCATCCAGATATAGACAAAAAGTCAAGATTTGATATTGAGAGGATGAAGAACAATGGATAGAACAGAAGTGTATATTCAAAAAGGCGTGATAGATGTGAAGAATAAACAAGATATAGATGATGTCGTATGTGGAATTTGTGGAAATGGGGTTTCAACAGATTCATTATACTTCCGAGAAAATTACAATGGCAATATCACAGGCTGTATAATGATGATGCATAATCTCTGTATGAAAGATACTAGACTTGATGTGAGATTAATAGAACTTGAAGAGAAGAGAGAAGAGAAAGGTCAAGAAGCACATAATCAAGTGGTGAAATTTATGAGCAGATGGTCGCTTGATCAACAACTAACTTACTTTAATTTGGCGATGGCTAGAACACCTGAGTTAAGAGAAGGTGTAGCACCACTCATTTGGCTGAAAAAAGATTTATTCCCAGAGTCAGATATTGAAATTTTCAATAAGTTGGAGAAATCGAAATGATAGTTCAATTAATCATAGCTGGAATTGTTGTAGGGTTCTTTGCATACAATTTACATCTAGGTGATGGTGGAGTCGATGTCAATGAAACATGGCAAAACTTCAAAGATTTTGCAGATAAAATGTCACAAACATATCAGATATGGAGTAAATAGGTGGGGTATTTGACCGAGATACATAATCCATTATTCAAATTATTACCAACTTTTCTAAAACGTAAATATTTGAAAAACTCTATCCAAGATGTTGAAGATAGATTAGAATATGCAAGACAGTCAGCAGTTCACTTTGAAAAAAGACTTCAAGATTTGAAATATGATTTGGAGAGATTAGGATGAGTGAAAAGTTATGTGAAGAATGTGGTGTAAATCCAAGATGGGTTGAAAATCAATCATATCCAGAAACACACTTTTGTAAAAAGTGTAATATTGATATGTATAATCAACATTTAGATGAACTTTCAATAGAAGATGTAAATTTGACAACATCAATAGCACTTGAAAAGTGTGATCCAACTGCTTATGAAATTGGTTTCAATCTATATGTTGAATCTGAACAGTTCATCGAAGTGTATGTAAACAAAAGAAAAAATAGAAGTGTTGGAGAGGGTGGAGATAGATCGGAAGACTCCCCCCTCGATGGCTAGTTGCACCATATACATCAAATGGATAAGGCAGATGGAATAAAAAATATGCCTAGCAAACCCCACCCCTACACATCGAGATATGCCCTAAAACGTATATGCAAATCAGGGGTATCGCAAGTATGACTAAATATGAAATGAACGCTGACTGTAAACATAAATTTCATGAAAATCAATGTGTTCTTTGTGGGAGAGATATACGAAACGTACAAAATCCAAGAGTTAAAAATTTCAAATCAGGTTTCAACTATTTGGATTATTTCAAATTAGATGAGAATAGTAAACAAGTTGTATGTGATCGCATAACTGTATGGTGTGATGAATGTGCTGAAATTAGAAGAGATATTAGAAGAAATAAAATGGAGAAATCGAAATGACATATTATTATTTAATAGAGGCATTGAGGATGGTGGGTAAATAATGGGTTTAACTGATTGTCATATTTGTGGATGTGAATGTGATATAGATGAAGCAAATATTTGCGAGGAATGTCATAATGGCAAACACACTGAATTTTGTTATTGTATCTCATGTGAATTACAACGCCAATTATGGTCTTGTAAATGTCATTGTGTAGGAGTTAAAGAGGAATCGAAATGAAACGAATAGAACCAGATAAAGACAATCACGTAGTTTGGGGAACTGAAAACTTCATGGGAAAGAGTATGGCTGATGAATCATTTCATCACTTAAACCCAATGAAATGTTCTATATGTGGAAGAGGTTTCATGTATCTTCAAGATGATTATCCACCTTCATTACACATAAGCAGATGTATGGAATGTTATGGTCAGAGATTTGGATTAGAACACTTGGCTACATATCTAAGAGAACTAGGTAATCACCCTGTTTTAGGTATACCATTAGAGTTCTTCTGGGAACATCCTATATCTGATCCAATAGTAAAAGAAGCATTGGAAGAAAGAGGATACAAATTAAACGATAAGGTTGAAGATCCACACATGGATGAACAATGACAAATAACCTTATAACAAATAATCATGTGGTCGAATAAGAATGAGGGAAAATATTGGTAAAGTGGCTAGATGATATATCTGAGTTGGAAGCAGATGTTAAAGCTTATTTTGCAGAAAGAGGGGAAACTCCAAATCCAACCAAAGCTGGAATGTATGTAAAGTTGGGCGTATTTTACAATATAGTAATATCAAATCAAGAGGTTCGTAATGAAACCAAAAGACTTGCAGATGCAATGGAGAAACAAAACGAAATGATAAAGAGGATACATAAACTTGAGTGAAGAAGATAATCTTTATGATAGAATGAAATGCTGTGATGATCCAGAGCATGAAACTGTTGAACAAAAAAACTATTCAACCAATAGGTTCATGGAAGAATATGTATGTAAGAATTGTAAAAAAACTGTCGTGTTTTACATCAGAATGTTAAGATATGAAAGATATTCACCAACTGGTGAAGTTGAAGAAGAAATTCCACTTTCTGATGAGTCATTGACTTGAAAAGAAAAAAAGATGAGATATTAAAGGAAATAAAAGAATTGAATGAAAAGAGAATGAGAGGTATGATTACAAGATACAGATACTATAAAGAATATGAGAAAATAAAACTGGAACTGGAAAATCTGAAAAGAAATGAGTGAATGTAAACAATGTGGTAAACAACGTTTATCACCATCTCTTATACTATCTGCTGGAATAACAGGGATAATGTATCTGGTGTATTTGGATTTTGGTAGGGGTGCTACACTAGGAACTCAGCTAAAAGAGAGATTGGAAACAACTGTTGGAATAGGATATGTTCCATGTCTTTCAACATGGGATAGCTTTGTTAGTCAAGTAATGGGATGGTTCATAATATGATTAGTCAAATAGAACTTAGACAACAGATTGAAGTTGATACTCCAAAAGGTAGAGGCAGATTATTCATATCAAAAGACTATGGAACTGAAATAGAATCAATCTTTGTTGTCATACTGTATAATGGTGAGTTTTGGGAATTTAGAAATGACCAAATAAGAGCAACATCAAATATGACTATGAGAAGAGATAAGCATGATAATTGATTTGTTGATAACATCTGGAATAATAACTCTAGTAGCTGTTCCGTTATTCTATGTTATACGAGATGAGTTGAAGCAATGAACTATAAAATATTGAAAGAGTTTCTAACTCACAAAGCTATGGAAAACTATGTTTGTGAACATTGCAGTAAAACAATAGTGAAGGGAGATTCGTATACAAGAGAATATGTCACAAGTAAATATACCACAGCAGTAAAATTTCACAATGCTTGTTATCGTGAAAGATTGGTGTATGAGATAAAAGAGGCAAAGGCATGAGTGAAATAAAATTAGGGAGAACAGATAACTTTGATGTCTTCATGGACATTGATGATTTATTCATGCGAAGGTTATTGGTTCAGGGAATATCTGGTTCTGGTAAATCAACTCTATTGGAAAACATACTGTATGGAATAGATCAGAATATGAACGGTGTTCAAAAAGTCATAATAGATTGGGAAGGAGAATTTTCCTCAAAGCTGAAAAGTATGAATTTCACAGTAATAGGAACTAAAAGCTTACCAGCAACATTGGAAAAGGCACAAGAATATGGTAAGACAATTAGATTGAATAATCAGTCTGTGATAATAGACATATCAAAGTTCAAGAAGATGGATGATAGGCAAATATTTGTTGGTAGGTTCATAGATGCTTTTCTTGATGAAATAGAAATATCAAAGTTCACGAATAAAGATTTCAAGAAGTGTGTATTTGTAATAGATGAGGCTCATAATCTATGTCAGCAGAGTGGTAGTTCAGAATCAAGAGATTCAATAATCAGGCTTTGTGAAACAGGTAGAAAAAGAAACATAGCAACAATATTGGCAACCCAAAGATTGTCTGAGATAAACAAAAACGCATCAGCTCAGATGGCAAATAGTATAATTGGATTAACAACAGATTTGACAGATAGAGAACGTTCATTAAAGTTTCTTGGATTGAGTAGAGGTGCAGAAGAGCTTGCAGAAATTAGGCATCTAAAGGCTGGTGAGTTTTATGTATCTGGAACTTCGATAAGAGTAAAAAAGTTTGGAACTATGACAATTTCAGAGAAATCAATAAGAATAAAGAGTGAGTTCAAATCAAAGCCAAAGGCAAAAAAACAGTATACAGAAGAAGAGATTGTAAATGACGTAATAGAAAATACTGATGATCTAATCAAAAAGTTCAAAGATGAGAACTATAACTTGAGGGCTAAGATAAATAAAATGGAGTCTTTACTCAAAGCAAACTACACGAAAGGGTTCAATGAGGGTTGGGATGTTGGATATAAAGAGGCAAAAAAGTTTGACCAAGATGGTTTTAAAAGAAGAACTACTATTCAAAAATTAAGGGAAATATTTGAATAGGGGGGAATATGAAATTGCAAAGTGTGAATGGTGTGGAAGATCATTTGCTGGGGATTGGTCAAGTATTGACAAGAGAAGGTTTTGCAGAAATTCTCCATGTGCTAGAGAATCAAGTATCTACATTACAAGAATAAATCGTGTAAGGAATGAGATAAACAATGATCCAGAACAGATAGAAAACTGTAAGAAAATATTCAAAATATTTATGGATAACAAAAAGAAAGAAATAGTTATAGAGGTCTAATTATGGAATGTTCAGTATGCCACCATTGGTCAAGACAGACAAAATTAATATCAACAAAAAAGGGTGCTTATCAAGTGTGTAAGGGCTGTGAGAATTTAGGAGTGTGGGAAAATAATGACTAACGAATGTTTAGGTAAAGCTGGTGTTAATGAATATAATTATTCAGGCAAGGTTAGAAAAATAGATTATTCAAAGCACAACATTTGTGGAAAATGCAGTTCTTATTTTGAGAAAGCTTATAGATGGTGTTCATTTTGTGGATGCTTGTTGAGAAGATGCCCAAAGCAAAATAGAAGGTTTCATTATGAACAAAGGAAGATAAGAGATGAGAGGTAGAGTTCTTATCTGTTGTGAGTGTGGTGAAAGTTTGAACGCTTGTGAATGTCTTGAACCAAAGTCAATATGGATTACAATTAAGAAAGGAGTTTCTTCACAGCCCATTCTGTCGTCTTAGTGTGACCAGCCATATTTCTAATAATTTTCCATTGTTCATCAGAAAAACCTAGTATGAGTCTATGAGTTTTATAATGATCTGAAATATCAATCATTTTTAACAAAGTTGGTAATGTGAATTTTTTCTTCTTTAAGCAGTATAGTAAAGCACCAGATAGTTGAGATTCACTGAACCTTGATTCAGATGATGATTCTGAATGTATTCCATAAGACCTGACTAAGAACTTTGATGTTTCTTTGTCATATTCAAGTATGATATAATCACCATGTCTTTTCTGACAAGTTTTACTGCGTTTAGGACATCTAGCAGTATTAATTTGAAAAGGTAGATTTCCCTCTTTCTTTAAGGCATCAATAACGTATTCAACAGCCTTTTCCTTACTTAGCATAAATAATCATATTTTCTTTCTTTTTATTTTTTTTTTACCATTTTTTAAAGGAAAAAAATCCATTAATAACACAACATTCAAGAAAAATCATGTTAGAACTTCCATTCATAATGTTGTTTCTAGTGTCAGTTCCATTACAGGTTGGAGAGGTAATTGAAGAAGAGATAGAGGGAATGATTGATCTAGCAGTTGATAATATTGAGATTCCAGAGAATAATCCATTAAACGCAACAAAGACCGAAACTGATGAACTGAAACATTCAGGTAAGAGTTTTCTTATGGATTTGCTCAGTCTGATGAGTTCAACTCATGCAGTAGCAGAAGATACGGTTGAGGTTGTATCTCCTTACGAGATAGATGATTTCACTTTACTCTTGATAGGTATAGGACTGATGGCTGTAATTATAATTCCAATAATCAAAAAGATTGGTATGCACTTACTATACATGATAGTTGTAGCGATTGTGATAGTGGTCGTTTTAGTATTGTTTGATATTAACTCAGAAGCCATGAATGACGTAAAGTTTTGGTAATGTAATACTTATAATTCACTAAAAATGAGATAAAATGAATGGCAAGACAGATGAGTGGAGTTGCAAAAGTATGGTATATCAATTTATCAATAAAAATGACTGTAATAATAGGTGGACTTTTACTCGCTGGTCATTTCAATCCAGATTTCAGAATAGATGAGACAATAGAAATTGCTGGTATTGACATATTTGATAACATAGATACAAATGCAAGTCTTCACGCATTGTTCTTTGGACTCTTTGCAATAATAGGATACATTGAAGGAAGATATGCTTGGGATAATTCAGGTAAAAGAAGTGTGGGTGATAGAATAGTCACAGAAGGTTCGTTTGGTGCTTTTATTGGGTTCATAATAATGGGTATAGGTTTAATTTTTGTTGCAGAGGAATTATTTGTAGGTGCAGATTTCACAGATTTGAATTGGGTTAAATCCGTTTACTTGTTGACAGGTGCAGTTCTATTGGTATGGTTAGCTAGAGAAGAAATATTTAGACCTAGAAGAAATATAAAATTACTGTATTTTGGCGAATGAAATGAGAAATGGTAAATTATCTAAACAAACCAGCTCCGACAATACCTGAGTTTTTATTTGTAATAACTTTAGCAATAATAGTAATTTCACTTTTAACTTACACAGATATTGTGATGCATGATTTTTATGCAAAGCCATTAATCTCAGAGTGTTATCCAGAGAACCAATCAGATTTTTGTGTTGAGATAAGGGAATTACATAATTTGGAAAGTGATGCTCAGATTTCAATAGGTAGTGCATATTGGGATGTATTACAAACTCAGGCGATTGTAATTGGGTTATTGCTTTTTGTTTTCCGTATAGGAATAGTATTTCTAACTAAGGGAAAGATAAATGGAATTGGATTCATAACGGCAGTTCTTTGGGGTTTGACAGTTTCATTATTATTCTTGGCTGGGTTCATAGATTACGGATATTATGAAGCTAGGGGAATGGAAATACCAGAAAAGTTAGAATGGTTGAATGAAGCTGGTTTATTCCAATATACAAAGGCACTTGGTAATGATCCAATAAATGTTGAAAAGGGTGATTTGTTTGCAACAATGTTGATTGGTATTGGAATAATATTATTCAGTTGGTCTTTCTTAATTTTTAAATGGAGAGAGGTAAGGAGAATAATATGACAAGAAAAGATAAAAAATCTGGATATGGTTGGGCTTCAAAAAGAGTGACCGTAATGGTTAATGGAAGACCAAAAACAATAACAAGACGTTATAGAATAAAGCCGAAGATTGATTGGGGAAAAGACAGAAGGTTTCCAACTGGAAAGGGCGTTAGGTTAACAGCAAGGCATGAACGTAAAGAAATTTTTTCATCTAGAGAAAGAGAGATAATGAAAAAACAAACTGAAACTGAGAAAAGATTTGGATTAAGAAAGGGATTTGGATTATTCAGAAGTACGGAAGATACGCTTCCAACAATAACTACAATTAAAGTAAAAGGAAATGATGTGCAAATAAAAACACCGTTTAAGTTAACAGGTATAGTAGATGTTCCAAGATCCAGACAGAAATCGCCAAATCCATTCAGAAGAAAACCATTCAGGGTTATGCCAAAATTCTCAAAAAAAGGTGGAGTGAAAAGAGTAGTTAAAACTCAAAGACAGATGAGTGCAGAAAGAAAAAGAAAACTTTTCTTACAGCAATTAGGCGTGTAGTTATCTGGTTCTTCTCTTATTACATTTTTTACACTGTGGTCTTGAAAAGTCATTTGCTGTTTTACACATAGAGCAACGCCAAAAGGGGTTTCTTCTTCCCAATTATCTTCTTTTTATCCAAGCCCATTCAGGTCTTTCTTCATTTTCTTCCATTATAAATTACCATTAAGAATATTCATTGCATCTTCAAGAGGTAATCCCTTTAATGCTGGACATTTCTCTTGAAGTGTTTTGTAAGGGTGTGATGATTCTAATAGTTCAAGTGTTTTTATTGGTTCTGGACAAGCCTGTTTTACCACATACATTTGATTAATTTTATTATCTAACTCTTGGGAACGCCATACTTTATCATCATAGTCCATTTTTTGCATATCTCTAAAGTCGGATAAAAAGTATCTAATCTGATTGAGTTCATCTTGATTTGCAAGTATTGTGTATGAGACTTTGAGTTTTTCAAAGAATGATAAATCATCATCATTTGAACGAGGGCTGATTATAATTTCTTCAATCTCATTCATTTTTTTAACATAATTTTCTTGAACCGATAATGGAATTTCTCTGTTTAATTCAGCCATTGCCTCACTTTCTCTAGTTCGTTCAACAGCATGAATTGTTTTAAGTTCTGCTTTTTCTTGATCAGATGATGCAAAGGTTTCTTTCACATCTTCAATGAAAAGTTTGAATCCATAAAATGGATTGTCAGG
>Ga0114932_10002835_pt1 | contig 17704 bp, 11 predicted proteins | sample 2SBtaG_2_FD_87286 | JGI IMG/M metagenome (GOLD analysis project Ga0114932, IMG submission 87286) | Deep subsurface microbial communities from Kolumbo volcano to uncover new lineages of life (NeLLi) - 2SBTROV12_ACTIVE470 metaG | ecosystem: Environmental > Aquatic > Marine > Volcanic ... | reverse complement strand
TAGCCACAAGGACAAGGATTCATTGCCGCCACTAACATTAAATTAGCAGGATAGGTAACCGACCCCGCTGCGCGGGAAATGGAAACTTCGCCTTCTTCTAAAGGTTGTCTTAAAACTTCGAGTACGTTGCGTTTGAATTCGGGCAACTCATCGAGAAACAAAACACCATTATGAGCCATCGACACTTCGCCGGGCATGGGAACACGCCCGCCACCGATCAATCCGGCATCGGAGATGGTGTGGTGCGGCGAACGAAAAGGTCGCAAGCTTAAAAGTCCGTTTTTCAATTGACCGAGCACGCTGTGAATTTTTGTGGTGGTGATGGATTCGTCCTGCGTCATGGATGGCAGGATGGTCGGAATGCGTTTGGCCAGCATCGACTTGCCGCTGCCTGGAGGACCGATGAGTAAAATATTATGCCCACCGGAAGAGGCGATTTCTAATGCGCGTTTGACATGGTGTTGGCCTTTCACATCCGTGAAATCCAATTCATACCCTACCGGGTAAGGGGATTCAGATTGTGGTTGTTTGGCTACCGGCTCCAGCTCCAAGTTCCCGCAAAGAAACTCTAAAGCCTGGGGCAAATTTTCGATGGCGTAGATGGGGATATCATCGATCACCGAAACTTCGGCGGCGTTTTGTGCGGGGAGTAAAACTCCTTTCATTCCTTTTTCGCGTGCCATGGCGGTGATGGAGAGTCCACCTCGGATCGGTTTGACTCTGCCATCCAAAGACAGTTCTCCAAGTATGACCCAGCCTTTTAAGTTTTCGTTTTCGATCATACCGCTGGCGGCGAGGATTCCGAGCGCAATGGGCAGGTCGAATGCCGAGCCTTCTTTTCGGATATCAGCGGGAGCGAGGTTCACCGTGATCTTTCGAACGGGTAGAGAAAGTTGGGTATTGCGAATGGCGGCGGAGACGCGGTCACTGCTTTCTTTGACTGCGGCATCGGGCAGGCCAACGATAGACATGCCGGGAAGGCCCTGTGAAAGATTGACTTCCACCTCGACCGGGTAGCCATCGATGCCCAATACAGCTCCGCTATGTACTAATGCAACCATAATTGTCTTGGAGGTAAATTTGGTATTCGGATTAAACCTACACCAATGACTTTACTTAGGCAACTTTTTAAAGAACTAGTGAATTTAAGGGGTTGATTGAGCCAGCAGTTTTTTTAAGACCTTGGCTTGAGGGGGACTGGGGTTTAATTTTAAGGCTGCTTTCAGGTGGGTGGAAGCTTTGGCTTTATCGTTTTTGAAATCCCTTAAAAGTTTGGCAAGGTTGAACCGGGCTTCAAGGAGATTCGGATTTTGTTCTACTGATTTCTCCAATTGCTTTAAAGCTTCCTCGTATTTTTTTGTTTGGATGTAGGCGATGCCAGCCTGATTGTGAGCGCGGGCTTTATCTAAATAAAAATTGGGTGGCGGTGGGTTGATATGGCCCCTAAACAGGGTTGCGGAAATGTCGAATTCCTCACTGGCTTCAATGGCTTTGCCCAGACTTCCATAAAGGCTGGCAAGGTTGTAATGCGCTTCGGGAGCATTAAATTTAATACGAATGGCGTCTTTAAACTTTTCTTCTGCGTTGCCCATGTCCCCCAGGTTTTTGTAAGCAAGGCCCATGTTCTGATGCACGTCGTAAAGTCCGGGATTGATCTTCAATAAGGCGTTCAGGATTTTAAGTGCATCGGGATATTTTTCTTCCATTAAATAATGAATGCTCAAAGTTTTTCCGACACTCAATTTTTTAGGAGTTTTCTCAAAGGTATCTGCCCAAAGGGATGAAGGTGAGGCATAAACCTGGTTTCTTTTTGCGACCAACGATGAAAAACCCAGTCCAATTGCCAGTATGAGTGATAATCCCAGCCAGGTTTTCTGTCGGCTTTCTTTAAAAAATAACAGGTAAAGGATCACTGCAAAAAACAGCGAGAGCCCAAAATAGGGGACATACAGGTTTCTTTCACTAAACAAATGCGTTCGCGGCATGACCGAATTGGTTGGAGCCAGGGTGATTAAAAACCATAAAGCTGAGAAGGAAAGGATCGCAGATTTTAAATAAAACTTTTTGATTACCAGAAACAATATGACAGCCAGTATGAAGAGGGACACAAGAAGCGAACTCCACATCACCTGAGTTTTGAAATCGTACTCGAATGTCAGATTGAAGGGGAAGAGGAACAGTTTTAATGGGTGCTTTAGAATATCGAGTTGCACCCATACCAGTGAAAAGTTAATTTTTTTCAATAAATCTCCCATGGCTGTGAAAGCGTAGGGGGATTGCATATAAGCCAGTATTGCAAGTATGGGAAACAATCCATAAAACGCCAGCCGTGAGCGAATCGGTTTCCAGTTTTCTCCTTTCATCAAGCAAATATCATAAAGCAGCAAAATGACGGGAAGGGTGACAGCAACTTCTTTGCTGAGCACGGCCATAAAAAATGTCACAAATGCTAGAACGTAATAAATAAAGCTCGGTATTTTTTGTCTTTTCAATCCGCCGAGGAGAAACATGAGAAGAGAAAAGAAAAAGAACATTGCGGCCAATCCACCGGGCCTTCCAGAAATATAAGTGATCGTTTCAGTGTGGATGGGGTGGAGGCCGAAGAGCAAGGCGGTGATCGCTGCAATTTTCAGTGCTGCTTGTTCTCCCCATTCGGTAGAATTTTTTATGGTTATGGATGCAATAAAAAAAACCAGAACTACTGTGAAAATATGAAGAAGGAGGTTGAAAAGGTGGTAGCCGAATGGGTCTTGTTGGCCCCATTGGTAATTTAATGCAAAGGTTAAATTGTTGATGTGCCGGGGGGTGACGTATGTTGAGTCCAGATAAAACCCAGGGTTATTGATGTTTGGATTTAAAATCACATGTCTTTCGTCATCACTCTGGAAAGGAGTGTTGAGTCCATTGGCATAAATCAGGAAAAGGATTCCTGTAAGGACAAGCAAAAACAGAGGTGCTTTGAATCGGGACTGAGGGGGGGCCACATCTTCTCCTGTTGAAACCGTTTTAATATAGAACGGCATTTTCAGGGATATTTTAAGCTATTTTCTTCTAAAAACAGTTAAAATGAACAGGATTGTTCAGGGTTTGGTTAAAGCTAGCCATTTTTTATGTCGTTAAGCTAATGTTGAGTAGCATAAAACTAATCCACTAAATATTGTACATGCCTGTAACTCGTCCTAAACATTTAATGATCATCGGAGGCGGTGTCTTTCAGGTGCCTGCCATTAAAACCGCCAAGTCTATGGGTTTGAAAGTGGTGGTGACCGATTACAATCCGGAATCGGAAGGCATGTTGCTTGCCGATTATCCTATTGAAGTCAGCACTCGAAATATAAATCTTACGGTCAACACAGCCAAGCAGTTTCATTTGGCATGTCCCTTGGATGGCGTAATGACGGTAGGTACCGACGCCTCGCAGACAGTCGCCGCAGTTGCAGATGCATTGAATCTTCCTGGAATTCCTTTCGAAGTTGCCGAGCGGGCTACAGACAAAATCAAGATGCGTCAGGTTTTGCAGGAAAAGGGAGTGCCGGTTCCGCAGTTTCGTCCTGTTTGGACTCTGGATGAAGGCCGCGAAGCGTTAAGTTCGATGGAGCTTCCATTGGTCATAAAACCTTGCGACAACATGGGTGCGCGTGGTGTACGCAAAATTGAACGCCCTGACGATTTGATCCCTGCATTCCGTGAGGCCAAAGAGGCTTCTATCAGTGGCAAGCTGGTTATTGAAGAGTTTATGGAGGGACCGGAACTGAGTCTGGATGCGTTGGTTTATAACGACAAAATTCATATAACAGGTGTCGCCGATCGTATCATTGAACGTTCTCCCTATTTTGTTGAAGTCGGTCACACCCTGCCTTCAAACCTTCCTGAACAGCAGGTCAAGGAAACCATTGAGGTTTTTAAACAAGCGATTCGTGCTTTGGGCATCAACACAGGTGCGGCCAAAGGGGATATCAAATTAACATCCGACGGCCCAAAAATTGTAGAGATTGCTGCTCGACTGAGTGGTGGCTGGATGTCAGCTTATACCTATCCTTTATCATCTGGAGTCAATCTATATAAAGCAGCGATTCAGGTTGCATTGGGTGAATCGCCCGATGATTTGAAACCCAAGACTTCTCTAGTTGCCGCAGAGCGTTCTTTGATTCCTGCGCCGGGAAAAATTCTTTCCATCCGCGGAGTCGAAGAGGCAAGAAAAATTAAAGGGGTGCGTGAAATCATTCTTATGAAAGAAGCGGGCGACTGGGTAGAAGAGCCGAAAAGCAATATGGGGAAGGCGGGCTACGTTATAACTGTAGCTAAAACACGCGAAGAAGCCATTCGCATCAACGACCTGGCAAGAGAAACCATTCAGATTGAAGTGGGCCCTTCCAATGCTTTGACCTGGGATATCATTCGCAACAACGCCCGAAAAAAATTCTACGTTGCCTGCAAGGCCTGCACGGTCTGCGATGGGCATGAGTGCGCCGGGAAGGTTCCAGGAATTGGCGGCATTGGTACAGGCAGTTCCTTCACCGAGAACCTTACCGCGTTGGCGCGGTATCAAGTTAATTTAAGAACCATTCATAAAATTAAAACTCCTGATACATCCATAGAATTATTTGGACATAAACTGGCGATGCCGGTTTTAGCCGCACCTATTACCGGAATGGAAACCAATCTTGCCGGAGGTATGGATGAGAAAGAGTACGCGAACGCAATTCTGGATGGTTGTCTGGAGTGCGGAACTTTAGGGATGGTGGGCGATGGTGCGAGTCCCAAAAAATACCTGATTGGTTTGGAAGCGATTAAAAAACACGGAGGATTAGGGATTCCTGTTTTTAAACCGAGAGAATTCAATCTGGATATTATCAAGCGTTTCAAGGCAGCGGAAGAGGCGGGTGCATTAGCCGTGGGGGTAGACATTGATGCAGCTTCTTTCAAAACCATGTCGTTGAAAGGGCAGGCGGTCGGTCCCAAAACAATTGAAGAATTACAGGAATTAAAATCTCATCTAAAGGTTCCGTTTGTTTTAAAAGGCATCATGAATGTGGAATCGGCCTTGTCAGCCGTCGATGCCGGAGCCGATGCCATCGTGGTTTCCAACCACGGGGGACGCGTTATGGATCATATGCCCGGTACAGCTGAGGTGCTTCCAGAAATTGCTAATGCGGTTGCTGGCAGAATCAAAGTGCTTGTTGATGGCGGTATAAGAGAGGGCATCGATATTTTAAAAATGCTTGCGTTGGGCGCGGATGCGGTGATGATTGGCAGGCCAATTTGTATTGCGGCGTTTGGTGCAGGGCAGGAGGGTGTATCGTTTTACCTTCAGGAAAAGATGAAGGAATTGAAAAAGGCAATGATCCTCACCGGTTGTGGTTCCATAGACCAGATCGACCCTTCCATAATTTTCAGGAAGAAAGGTGAGCGCTAATGAAACCGAAAAAATCTTCACTAAAAATTATGCCAGTCAAAAAGGCCGAATCTTTTCAGGCCACATTGGTGCGTTCTTTAAGAAAGCTGAAAAACGACCACGGTGCTTGTGGGTTAAAGCTTTCTACTGAAGATGCAGCGATGACGATCGACCAGATCAAGTTTTGGGCAGAGGTTTCAATATTGCCAGCCATTATAAAAATTGGTGGGCCCAACGCCAGAAACGATATCAAACAACTGGTCCCTCTCAATATCGATGGCTTGATTGCGCCTATGGTAGAATCTCCTTATGGCCTTGAAAATTTTATTGCTGCTGTTAGAGATTTTACGACTCCCATGCAGTTTGGAAGATTGAATAAACATATAAATATTGAAACGATTACAGCAGTAAAACAACTGGATGATATTCTCAATGCTCCCGAAGCAAAATTTTTAGATGAAATAACAATTGGGTGTAGTGATTTATCCGGCTCATTAAAAAAGTCGGGGCTGGATCGTTCGGTTGTCAATCGGGTGGCACGAGTAGTAAAAAAAATTAAGTCCAAAAAGATATCAGTATCGGTGGGTGGCGGAATTCAACCGGAGACAATTAATAGTTTTCTGGAAAAAGTCCAGCCTGATAAATTTAATACTCGAGTGGTGACATTCGATGTCGTTCCCGGACAAAATTACGGGCCGTCCGTTTCAGAAGCTCTGCGTTTTGAAATTTTGATGCTGGAGCACGATGCCAGTCAGGGGTTCATCACTCGCGATGAAGAAAAGTTCCGCATTAAAGAACTTAAGAAACGGTTGAAGTAGGTTGTTTTAGAAGGTCTTTTCTTACCTGAGATTTTTCCATCCTTTCCTCATATATATTCTCGCAGGATAATATTGACAAAAGAGCGAAATGTCATAAAATACAACCCTCGTTTTACGCTTAACCCTTGTAAAAAATCATATTTAGCCGATTCGACAGCAATCGGGTTTGTTGGCTATTGAGCTACCTCATTTCCATTTCTTTTTTTTAATTTTGGAGGACAGGAAAACAAAATGCAGATAACTGGCATGCTTTGGGGAAGAAAATTATTGGACCTGGTGGAATTCCCCCATTCAGAAGTCCGGGGTCCAGAACTGAGTGTCGATGAGATCAAAGACATGATCAAACGACATGGGCAGGTTTTTATTAAACCGTTATTCAAAGGTGGTGTTGGCAAGAAAGGCAAATCTGGTCTTTTAGGTCGAGTGGATAATATTACCGACGCCTTAAAAGAAAAGGAACGCCTCTATTTTGCTGAACATGTGGATGGATTCAACAAGGTAAAGTCAGATGGCGTGACGTATGAAGGTGCCGTTCCTGCTGATTATGAAGTGTATTTTTCTATTTCTGAGAGCACTGAGCATCGTTCCCCTGTTATGACCGTCACTCATCATGGCGGAGTAGACATTGAAGAGTTGGACCCCAGTAAAATGGCAGTGGTTCCCTTTGATCCGTTGACGGGTTTGAAAGCTTTTCATGTGTCAAATGCTCTGATGGATTTGGGTGCGCCGCCCCAAGTGATCAGTCCCTTGGTTCAGAATTTGCCAAAACTTTGGGATTTGTACAACAACTACGGAATGTGGATGCTGGAACTCAATCCCATTCGGATGCAGCCCGGAAAAGGTGGACGCTTAGCTCCCATTGCCTGCGATTTCAAATGTGCTTTTGATCAGGACGATCCGGCGTGGAAAAGATTGCATCTTCCTTCACATCTTTTCGCATCCGACTACTCCGAATTCGAACAAGAGATCAATCAGCTCCGCACTTATCAGGGGCAGAGCGATGTTTTCGTTATGAACGACAAAGGAAGCATTACGGCACCCACTTTTGGTGGTGGCGCAAATGCCATGGTTACCGAATTGTTGGGAGAAGAGGCTACCATCTCTTCAGATTTTGGCGGTAACCCTCCTTACGAAAAGATGAATGATATTTCAAAAATCAGTTTTAAATACTGGCTGCCACAGTCGAATGTCCTGTTCATCATTGGCGGAAAAGCCAACAACACGGATATCTATGAAACCTTCCGTGCTATGGGAGATGGACTGCGTGAGTTTTTCCAAACGCATGGTCCGATCCCGCTTTTCGTTGTTGTAGGTCGAGGCGGCCCCAATGTCATCCGTGGGATGAATTATTTGCGGGACATTCTGGATTCTTTGGGACTTCCCTACCGTTTCTTCGGTCATGACAGTGCTATGTCCGAAGTAATTAATTATGCCCTCGCGATCAACGAGTGGATGAAAAACGGTGGCAAGGATGAAATTAAAGCCAAATTAAAAATTTAACCTAACGAAACTGTTGGAGGTTTGAATGCATAAGCAAGGCGTAGGGGATTTCCCCTTTTACTGTGGCATCAACTCACTGTCTGAATTGGCAACCAAAGATGACAGATGCGTAGTATTGAATATTCTAGGTAAAGAAAGCTCGGGCGTTACCCCGATCAGTCATGATTATTCCGGCGGAAATATTGTTTTCGGGACAGGTCCGGGTAAATCAGGCAAGTCTCTGGCAACGAAAACCGGCAAAATTCCGGTTTATAACTCCATTAAAGAAGGATTGGAGGCGGGTCATAAATTCAACACCGTTGTAATTTATCTTCCCCCTTCAGGTGTGAAAGATGGACTCGCAGAAGCTGTACGCGATAATCCGGATCTCACCAAAGCTATTATCCTCACTGAGAAAGTTTCCATAAAAGATTCTCGTATCATGCGGGCTATTTGTCAGTTGAATGGAGTTGATCTTTTTGGCGGCAACTGCCTTGGGCTGGCGGACTCCTGGAATCACGTCCGATTGGGGGGTGCTCTGGGTGGAAACGCTCCAGAAGAATCCCTCATCAAAGGTTCGGTCGCTCTGTTTTCCAACTCGGGTAACTTCACAACGACAATAGCCGTTTATCTTTCTACAACTGGGTGGGGAACAACGACTTCCGTCTCAAGCGGCAAGGACGTCTATATTCAATACAGTGCAAAAGAGTTTCTGTATGCTTTCGATAATGATGATCGTTCTGAGGCAGCAGTCCTATACAGTGAGCCAGGTGGATATTATGAACATGGCTTGAAGTCGGATAAGCCTATCGTTGCATGTGTTGTAGGCCGTTGGAAAGCACGACTGACTAAAGCCTGTGGTCATGCTGGGTCTTTATCAGGGGCTGGTGACGATGCGCTCGCTAAGGAACAATGGTTCATGGATTATTTCGGAGTCGATGGAATTTACACTCCGGAAAAACCCATCTTTTCGAAAAAAGGTGCTCTGGTTACCAACATCGCACATATCCCGGAAGCCTTGACCAAGGTCATGGAACTCAATGGTAAGAAACCAGATTTTGAACCAAAAGGTAGCCTCGATTTAAAACCATGGTTTGGCAACAATCAGGGCTTATCTTTGCCGCCAGAATTAGATGTTCCCATAGTCGAAGCATCTACTCCTTATAACGAACAGATTGAAGCGCTCGATAAAATGGTGGGTGCGCAACATCGACGCGAAACCTTGAAGGATGCCAGTGGCGCTTCGATGATGGACCCGAAAACACAGGTGTCGAAAATTCATAATACTTCTATTCTCGATGCTTCCATGAAGTCTTTTGAAGCCAATCTAGTTTTCGCCCTCACGCGGCAATACACTTGTGAATACGGAGAAAAGATCGCAAACATCGTCTTGAATATGTATGTCAACCAACATAATCAACCGACGATGGCAGCGGCACAGGCAGCTCGTGATAACGGCAATTCGCCGAACACCGTTGTTTCTTCCGCGGTAGCAATTGTTGGAAAGAAAATGGTGCAAAAGGCTATGGATGCTTCGAGCGCGCTGTTAGAGTTGTTCCAATTCACCAAACTCGGCGGTCCGAAAGATACATTCGATTACGCTGCGCAATTAAAGGAAGCGGAAAAATATAAAGACGCTCTTCTTGCCGATGGTGAGGATCATTGCGCTACCAAATTGGCCGAATGTCTTAATAAGGCCGGTGACTCTGTGTTCATTAAGTTCGTGCAAGACTTTTCAGCAGCCAATGGCGGCAAACTCTCCAGCGATGCATTATTCGGAGCGGTTTGGGTCACTCTGGGCTGGGAAGCGTTGCGAGGTAAAAAGATATCTAAAGACACACTCACCCGTTTGCCCTGGTATTCACGTATCTACAGCACCATCGTTGGAGTCTCTGCTCCAGCTTCACGGCACACGGAAGATGCTATTGCCGGAGTCAAGCTGGAAGAGTTAATTCCAAATTATAGCTTCACAAAAACGGCGTTCGTTACGTTGTTAGGGCGCCAACCTTCGGAGTCTGAACTTTATGAGTTCCAGGTTCTACTCGGACTCATCATCACCAACGGACCCGGTACCATATCAGCACAAGGTGCCAAAGGTGCAGTCAGTGCAGATGGACCGGAACAGCCTCAGCGCGTGCAGGTGAACAAAGGTTTTATCGGATTCCTCACGCATACCGGTTTCGCCCATGGTGGAAACGGCTTTGAAGCGGCAGCATTCCTGATGGAAAACTTCAAAGACACGGGACTGAAAGATCCTGCTGATGGGAATCACGGTCTCGACCTCGATGCCATGGCTCTCAAGGTTGCTAATGATTATTCTGACTACAAGAAGAAACAAAAAGCAGTTGGTAATCTCGATTATGCCAAGCTGCCTTGTGTGAATCATCCTGTGTTCAAAGGCAAAGACGTGAACTACGATCCGCGTGAAGTTTTTGTAAGTGGACTGTTCAAGGAAAAAGGCATTAACAACGTTTTTCTTGAATTTTATCACAGCCTCGTTCAAGGCTTGTTCAAAGCGAAAGTCAGCAAGAACGTTTATTGTGTGAACATCGATGCGGTCATCGCCGTTATCCTTCTAAAAATTGTCTGGTCGGATTACAACGAGGGCAAGATGGAAGATGGGGATATCGAGTCTGCAAGTTTCGCAACCTTCCTGTTCGGCAGAATGATCGGTTGTGCAGCGGAAATCGATGACCACACTTCACGTGGTAAAAACATGGATACCCGAACCCCAGCGAGCAAATGCTCCTATGTCGGCTAACCGGGCCACGCCCGGTGGGAATAGGGCACAGCTTGCTTGCGATATTTAATTGGGTTTAGATAATACTCAGGGCCTTTACTCTTTGGAGTGAAGGCCCTTTGTTTTTCCGGCGAACCGCCGGTTGCAATAAAAAAATGGAACAACAGTCAAAGGGGCAGTAATGCAGGTCCGTTTGGCGAGCATTGACCTTTTCCCACCGGGCGTGGCCCGGCCAGCGTAACGCTGGAACCGGTTTTTAAAGCCGAGATAAAGATTTTCTAGTTACTAAATCCTATAGCTATTTGAGAACGGAGGCACTCCGTGCAGGCTCAAGAAGGGGTATTGAAGTCCCCATATCAGTATTCTCTGATTCAAAAATATATTTTTGACGATCTACCCCTGATCGCCATGAACGTGGCGCGCATTGGTGCGCAGACTCCGGGGATGGCTTACGAGATCGCCGATGGTGAGCCGCATTTTGTGACCATTGGGTTCGGCCCGATGAACTGGTTGCTCATTACGCCGGATGTCCCTGCTCCTGGCGGCTTTCGCGCTTTCGATGAAATTGATGTCGAGGATGAGGAAGTGCCTGAGTCTGAAGGAGATATGTTACTTTATTTTTCATCCGGCTACCCGAAGCTAAATCGCGAGTTGGCCAACCAAGTGAGAGAACTGTTTGGGAAAGACGGTGAACTGATCGAAGAAGTAGAAGTCGAAGGCGGCAAGCATTCCGATGTTTCCCAGGTGAAGAAGCAAGTGCTGATTGAAGACCCCAATTACCTCGACCAGGCGCAAAGCAGCTTTCTGAGCACACACCGTTTTTTAGCCAAAGATGCATCTGGCACAGAACTACCACAGCACCGTTATAGCTATAATACAGATGACGAATCGGGAGATTATATCCTGACCTTCGATAAAAATCCTTCCAACCTTGAAGAGCATAGCGAGTCTCTAACCCAACCGGCCAAAACCCGAGGCCTGTTTTTTATACCTTCTCTTGATCTATTGACCAGTTTGAGAATGGGTGGCATCCGCATGGGTTCCCTCGCCATCAACGCCCGCTGGAAACAGTGACCTGTTTTGGTAAAAGGTCAGGGCTCATTTCGCGAGACAGGATCACAGGGCTTATGAACCAGAAAGTTTTTCTTTCTTTTCCGATTTTTGCCCGGTACAATTTCTCATCCATTTAATAATTAAAATTTTAGCTCCGGGAGTTAAATTTCATGAAAAAAATATTCGCACTGGGTGTTCTTGTTTTATTCGGTTTGGTTTCTTTGGCAAATGCAGGGGTTAAAACAGAGGTGGTCGAATACAGCCACAACGGCACAAAATTGACCGGCTATCTCGCCTTTGACGATTCCAAATCAGGCAAACGCCCTGGTGTTCTGGTGGTTCATGAATGGTGGGGGCATAACGACCATGCCCGCAATCGCGCTAAAATGCTGGCGGAAGCAGGGTACACTGCATTAGCCTTGGACATGTATGGCGATGGGAAACTGGCGAACCACCCTAAAAAAGCCGGTGAGTTTATGAATGCGGCTTTTAGTAATTGGCCGGAATCTCAGGCACGATACAACAAGGCTCTGGAAATTTTGAAGGGACATAAAACCGTAGATGCCACGCGTATCGGCTCCATCGGATTTTGTTTTGGCGGTGCGGTATCTATCAAAATGGCAAAAGGCGGTGCTGACTTGAAAGGAATCGTTGGTTTTCACAGTGCATTACCCATGGAACCCGCAATAACGAAAAATTCTATGAAGGCGGCGGTGCTTATTATAAATGGATCAGAAGATGGATTCCTCAAACCCGAAACAGTGGCTTCTTTTACTCAGGACATGTTCAAGGCCAATGTTGATTTTACTTATATGAACCTCAAAGGGGTCAAGCATAGCTATACCAACCCTCAAGCCGATGAGTTTAGCAAGAAGTTCAATATTCCGGCACTCGAGTACAACAGAAAGGCGGATGAACAAGCCTGGGCAGCCATGCTCAATTTTTTCAAACGCGTATTTAATTAGCTGATCAAATAAGCAGGCTTGATTATGTTTTATAATTGGTAATCACCAATTTTTTTTTTCGAAGGCCTGTTGGTAGAGCTTTTGATATCCCTCGGCCATGATCTCTTTGCTGAAAAGTTTTGCGACTCTTTCATGACAGGCAGAGGTTTTGATGGAGGGTAGCTGTTCTATTGCCTGAATGTAGTCCTTCTTGCTGTCGCAGATAAATCCAGTCACGCCTTGTTCCACGGTTTCGTGGAAGGGGGGGATGTCGGATGTGATGGCAGGGGTGCCTGCCGCCATGGCTTCGATCACCGATAGCCCAAAACTTTCCCAAGATGAGGGATACAAAAGAGCCTTTGCATTTTTAAGTAAATGGTTTTTGATTTCCCCCATGGCTTCCCCATGATAGGTGATTTTGTCATTAAGTTTTTTACGCACTTTCTTGCAAAAATACCCAGGATGCCGCACGGGGCCAACAATTACCAATGGCATGTTTGTCCATTTTGCCACCTGGATTGCTTTATCTACATTTTTACGCGGATGGATAGCTCCCAAAAACAATAAATAGGATTCCTTTTTTTCAGTGAAGGAATATTCGTCCAGATCTAATCCATGATAGACAAAAGTTGAGGAGCCATTGGACTGGGCATCTGCACGGCTAGGATAGATGGTGTTTGAAACGGGTTCGAAGCGCTCGTTGTGGTGTGTTGAAACGGCGGCCTGTTCAGGATGCCGTAAACGAAACAACTGAGTAAATGTGTGGTCGTGAACGATGTCTGGTTTGAGACTAAGAATTTTTTGATAGGATTGCTGATAGGCTTCTTCTTCGTTACACCATAGTGGAATCGGAATTATATTTGCCTTTGTGGTGCTTGCCTCTGGGGCAACTACATGGATCTCATGTCCAATATCCATTTGTGCTTTGGATAGCCAATGAACCACCCGCTCGGTTCCCCCGTAACCTTCAGGAGGGACCAGATTGTTAGAGACGGAAATGTGGATAATTTTCATGTGAATTTTGGGCCAGGCATCGTTGAAGGGGAAAATCATATCCAAGTTTATATATAAAGTCAAAACTCAAAAGTTGGGGTTGTGATTTGAATTATATGAGACGTTTTACTTCAAAACGGAAGAGTTCGTAAGTGTCGTTTTCTTTGAAGCCACCTTTTTTCAAGCAGACTTTGAGTTGCTGGTTGGCGGACTTGATAATGTCGAGATCAGGCAGCAGCACTCCCTGCTTTCCTTCTCCACGGACCACAAGTCCATATTGTTTAATGTTGTGACCTTTCAGGTCTTCAATTTTTTCCAGTGGGGTCAGCACGTCTACCGAAAATGTCAGCCCCGATAGCTCTCTTTTTTCGACAGGATCAAAGCGCGGGTCTTCGTTGGCAGCCCGCACAGCGTTGTGGATGATTTCTTCAGCCAGGTTTTTATATTTTGGAGTCATGGTGCCGATGCAACCGCGAAGAGCCCCTTGTTTTTTTATAGAAACAAAGGTTCCAGCGGTTTGTTTCAGGGTATCGGGTAAAGGATCGGGGCAGGGGAGAGGCTTGCCGGTTTCGATGAAATGTTCCACTGAACGAATTGCCAGTTTGACGAGAGGATGTCTATCCACATGGACCTCCTGATTAATAGAGGCAGTATAGCTCGTTTAATGACTACTCCCAACCACTCCCCTTTTTTAAACAGAAAAAGGTATGAATGAGCCGTCATTGCGAACGTAGTGAAGCCGTGGTAATTCTCAACACTTCTCGTGCCCTGAACGGGCAAATCCAGAAAGCCTGGATCGCCACGCTCCCTTAGGTCGCTCGCGATGACGTGCGGAAGTGTAATGGTATTGCCCTTATTATTAATGTTGCTTGATGGGTAATGCAGTATACACAGGCGCAGGCCTGCTACTTTGCGGGTACGGCAGGTGCGCTGGGAGCGGTGTGCCTGCTGTGGATGTAGTCCGCAACGGCGTCAAAATATTCAATGTATTTTGGCTCTGGAAAATCGGCTTTTCTGAGATGGGACTTGGCCCGGTCGATGTAGTAGCGCGCGAGGTTGAGTGTGTAGTCTATAGACTTGTGTTTGTGCATATGACCGACAATGTATTGCACTTCTTCAGGCCCGATGTTTTCGTTTTTAATAAACCCTTCGATTTCTTTTTTCAGTCCCCGGTCCGCGTTATGATACAGGTGGTGTAAGGGAAGGGTGACATGACCTTCTTTAAAGTCGGTTCCTGTGGGTTTTCCCAGGACTTTTTCATCGGCATCGTAGTCGAGTGCATCGTCCATCAGCTGAAAAGCCATGCCGAAATCGTCCCCAAAAGCAATGATAGCGGTTTCCTGCTGTTCGGTAGCGTTGGCGAGCAGTCCGCCCAACCTGGCACTTACTGAGAGAATGGAAGCTGTTTTGCGGTAGATGACATCGAGAATATGTTTTTCGTTTACCTTAATTTTGCGGGCTTCGGCGTATTCAAGAATGCCGCCTTCAACGAGAATTTTTGTGGCTTCGGTGATGGCTTGAATGATTTTTCTTTCGCAATCATCTGCCAGAATGAGAATCGCGCGTGAGATTAAAAAGTCTCCAACCAGTATGCTGGCATCGGAACCCCATTTAGCGTTGACGGTTTCCTTGCCGCGTCTAACTGTAGTTTCGTCTACGACATCATCGTGCAAAAGAGTTGCTGCATGGATGTACTCGACAACGCAGCCGTGTTTGACAACGGTTTCATCCGCTTCGCGACCACAGAGTTTTGCTGCCAGAAGAGTTAGCATGGGGCGAATGCGTTTACCGCCACAGCTCATTAAATAGGAGCTGATCCCCGGAATCAGAGGTACATCGGATTTGTAATTTTCATTGATGGCTTTTTCTACTTTGGCGAGGTCGCTTTTTAAATCCTGTGTAACGTCTCTGAAATCCATATCTGACTCTTGTTGAGTGAATTTAAGATGAATGCGCCACCTTAACCAGGAGGCAATCATCAATATACATAATATGTAACCCTAAAACTTCATATGCTTGCTTAGTTTTAGGTCCCTACCTTTTCTTTTGGCTAGTAGGCTGTTTTTAAATCCGTTACTCATTGGAAAGCCCCTAGTTTTATGAGAAATTAGGGGGTTTGTCAAGGCATTTGTGCCCCACTTGCGTGGGAGGAAGATCTAAATTAAATTGAAATGCTGGACTCATTCATATTGAGCGTTCTGCTGATATTTGTTCCATAAACCCTGTAGGGTTTGCGATATGATTGGAATGGTGTACCTTATTGAACTTAGGGCGTTTTCGAGTTTGGGGGCTAAAAAAACCATTTTTTGCCCCATTTAAGGACAATTTCATTTAAGGATTGTTTCGATTATGAATCCACCTTTGGTTTCGGTCATCATTCCAACTTTTAACAGAGCCTACTGTCTTGCGGAAAGCATCCATTCTGTTTTAGCGCAGAGTGGATTTGAATTGATTGTGGTGAACGATGGTTCTACCGATGACACAATGAAGGTGCTCGCAAATTTTCCTTCCGTTAAGGTAATTCATTTGGATGAGAATCGCGGAGTTTCTTACGCCAGGAATAAAGGTCTTGAACGGGCACAGGGTTCCCTGATTTGCTTTTTAGACTCTGATGATCTATGGGAAGAGGGCAAGTTGCAAGCTCAAGTTGAATGGATGCAAGATCACCCGGACTGCAAGGCAGTTTATACCGATGAGATATGGATTCGGAATGGGGTTCGTGTAAATCCAATGAACAAGCACCAGAAATATTCCGGAGATATTTTCAGACAATGTTTGCCATTGTGCATTGTCAGTCCATCTTCGGTTATGCTTCGAAAATCGGTTTTGGATGAAGTGGGCGGTTTTGATGAGTCAATGCCTGTGTGTGAAGACTATGATCTATGGTTGCGAATTGCGGCGCACTACCCCTTTAAGTTTCTAAGCGATAAGTTGATCATCAAGCGTGGCGGGCATGAAGACCAGTTGTCGCGAAAATACTGGGGAATGGATCGATGGCGGGTTTATGCTCTGGAAAAACTTTTGCATGGTGACGATCTAAACATGTCGCAGCGGGAGTGGGTAACTGAAATGTTGATTAAAAAATGTGAGATTCTGATTCAGGGTTTTGAAAAAAGAGGTAAAGCAGAAGATGCTAAGATTTATAGGGATATTGTGTCTGCAAATTCAAATAAGGTCGATTCGATAAATTGAAAATTATGCTGAAAAAATGGGTCTGTTTACCGGTGGTTATTTTTTTCGGATTCCAAAGTTTTGTTATGGCCGCTTCCGAGACGGAAGGGGTTTTACAAAAGCTGCGCCAGGACTGCCAGGTATTATTAAACGAAATTTATAAAAATGAGAATTCCTTTGTGCGTGCAGCAGTGATGCGTGCAGCGGGGGAGTCTCATGATCCTGAGTTGATACCTCTTCTTTTTAAAGGGGTGGAAGATTATTACCCTACAGCACGATTGTTTGCATTACAGGGCTTGAAGGAAATCTCTTCCACCGCCGCCATTGATGCGGCTCGCAAGCTTACAAATGATCCGGATATTTGGGTGCGGAGTTCGGCGGTAGAAATGTTGGGGGATGAAGGTGGCGCTGAAGTGGTGGAAGAAGTCCGCAGCTATCTTAAATCGTATGATGTGCCGATGAAACTGGCCGCTTCCGCTGGACTGGTCAAGCTAGGGGAAAAGGGCTATATGGAAGAAGTGTTGGAGCCCCTGACGCATCCTATTCCTGATCGTCGCTATCAGGCCATTGGGCATCTTGGCAAAATTGGGGGTGAGTTGGTATTGCCGCATCTCGTTAAATTGTTCGATCATTCTGAACCGGAGATGATCTACTACAGTTTGAAAGCTCTGGAAGGAAAGGCAACACCGGATATGTTGCCGAAGCTGAGAGAACTGGCAAAACATTCCAATTCTTCCATTCGCCAGGCGGCCGCCATGGCTATGAGTAACTTAAAGAACGCAGAAGCGGATTTGATTCCATTATGCGCAGATGAAGATGGCCTGACCAAACTATCTGCAGCGGTAGCGCTAAATCGGATCGGCTCTGACGCTTGCCAAGTGGTGTTTGAGGAATTATTGAACCATGAAGATTTTAAGGTGCGTAGTTCAATGGCAAGAGTGCTGGGGAAAACCGCTATTCCTCAAAGACTGAAGATATTAACCGCAGCCTTGCGGGATTCTCATTCTCGTGTGCGTACGGCCGCGGTTAGAGGAGTGGGAATGATGGGCGGCCCCGAGGCGTTTCCTTTGCTGGTGAAAATGCTGGAAGACCCGAAAGAAGCCATCCGCGC
>Ga0114932_10002833_pt1 | contig 17713 bp, 16 predicted proteins | sample 2SBtaG_2_FD_87286 | JGI IMG/M metagenome (GOLD analysis project Ga0114932, IMG submission 87286) | Deep subsurface microbial communities from Kolumbo volcano to uncover new lineages of life (NeLLi) - 2SBTROV12_ACTIVE470 metaG | ecosystem: Environmental > Aquatic > Marine > Volcanic ... | reverse complement strand
AGTTTTTTAAGGATAAAAAAGTAAGATCAGTTCCTGCAAAAAGGAAATAAAAAAGGGCCTTATGAAAAAGGCCCTTTTAATTTAGCTACTTAATTAAATTTGGTTGTATGCATAATATAGCTGCACCATACAACAGAGAGTACTTGTTGGTTACTAAATAGAAAGAAAGTTCTTTCAAATAGCCTTCAAGGTAATTTTTCGAGCCTTCATGAGATATGATATCCTGTAAATCTACAATTTGATTGATAAACTCTTGCGTTGTAAATAGTTCTGGATATTCTTGAACAACAGTATTTGTTATATAAACACCACCATATGCTGCTTGAGCATATGCTGCGTTTCTTATAATTTTTGCATATTGTTGTACAAAAAATTGTACCGCGTCATGACAGCGTCCAGATGTGTGTCTATGCTTAAAAACATCTAAGTAGTTAGCATACTCTACAAAGGGATCATTTTTATACTTTTGCTTATCGGTTGGTTTTGCTGAATTATAAGCATCAAAGAAATTGTAAATAAGTTTTATTCCGCCAGCACCAGCTCCAAGAACTTTTCCCCAAGCAATATTACCTGTTTTTTCTTTCATATATTTAAAGAAAGCAAGTTCAACTTCTGTTTGCGCTCCAAACTCTGTAAAGCTGTAATTTAATTGAGATGGAATATATTGTGATAATTTATCATTCCATAGCAATAAACTTGCACCAAGTCCATTTCCTGCACCAATAACAAGTTTTATTTGTTTTGGTTGTTTTTTTCCATGTTGCAATGTTTTTAGTTGAGAACTGTCAATTGCTTGTGTTCCAAGAGCAGCAGCTTGAAAATCATTGATAAAGTATACATTCTCTAACTTTGTAATAGCTTGAAGATTGGGTTTGCTAATTCCTTTCTGTGATGTATCTGTATGTTGCTTTGGATCTGAGCTTGTATTCCAAGGTAGATGTGGGTGTAGAAAAAGTCCATTCTCTTTTAAGATACCTGGAATTGCAAAGCAAGCTGTAGTTATAGAGTTAATATTATGCTTAAGAGCAAGGTCTGTTAGAATATCATTCATATAAAGATATAAGTCTTGAATGTCATCTGTTGCTGTTTTGTATTCTAAGAGTAAGATAGGCTTTTGTTCTTCAATAGCAAAAATGCCTGTAGAAACGTGAGAAATTGTGATATCTGCTCCTAGCACAAAATGTACTTGAGAGGGAACATCTTTATGTTGTATTTTTGTTGTTTTCTCTGTGAGAGTAGCTGTCACAAATCCATGTAGAAAGAATATAAATACAAATATGAGCTTTTTCATATATGACCTTGTTTAGTTTTTTACATTAATAGATATAAATATTGTACTCGATCTAAATTCAAAATCAAAAGTTCGCCATATAAGCTTTATTCGCTATTATTTTGAGTTGATATCTTATCAAGAATGCCATTGACAAACTTATAGGCATCTTTTTCTGAGAAGCATTTTGCCAGTTCTACAGCTTCATTAATAATGATATTGTGTGGAGTATCTGTATTGAGCATTTCCCAGATGGCATATCTTAGAACGAGTAATGTGCATTTTCCTATACGTTCAAATTTCCAATTTTGAAGATGTGGAATGAGTGCTTCGTCAAGGGTTTGACGTTGTTGAGCAATTTCTTGAACAGATGATATAATAGAGTCATCTATGTCAACTTCGTATTCTTCATTAAGCTTTTCTGCAACACTTTGAGCAGTCGTTTCATAATTTAAAGCGTCAACAGCGTATAAAATATGAAATAGGAGGGAACGGTACTTTCTTCTTGATTGAATAATTTCGCTTAGGGTATTACAAGCATTTTCTGGTTGAGGAATAGAGTTTTGGTTAGAGTTTTTGTCATTTTCCATTATTTATTAACTCGTTCAATGTACTCATTGGTCCTTGTATCTATTTTAACAATATCTCCTTCTTCAATAAATAAAGGAGCTTGTAAGGTAAGGCCACTTTCTAATGTAATTGGCTTGGTAGCTGCACCTTGAGCTGTATTTCCTCGTACTCCTGGAGGAGCCTCAACAACTTTGAGTTCAATAAACATAGGAGGGTTAACCGCAATAGGTTTGTCTTGAAAGTAGACAATATTATATGTTTCTTGTTCTTTAAGGAGTTCAAGAGCTTCTTCAACTTGATTTTTATTAAAAGCAAATTGCTCATATGACTCAAGATCCATAAAGTGATAAAGATTTCCATCTTCATATAGATATTGCATATCTTTATATTCTAATCCTGGATCTGGAAATTTTTCTCCAGAACGAAATGTTTCTTCGCGCATAAGACCAGTAATTAAATTTTTCATTTTTGTTCTTACAAAAGCACCACCTTTACCTGGTTTTACATGAACAAAGTCTATAACCATGTACGGTTCGTTTTGAAAAAGAATTTTTCTGCCCTTTTTAAAATCTGACGTTGAAACCACGTTCGTCCTTATGAAAATATATTGCAAAATATCCTATCAATAAGTATAAAAAAGGAAACGTGAAAAAGCAAACATCTTTCCTATCAATAAGTTGATTTTCAAGATATCTTACATAAAGAGAGTTAAATAACATTATCATACAAAAGAAAGGGTACTAGATGAAAAACATAGCAATGAAAAAAATATACATGCTGATTGTTTTTTCTATGATGGCACAGCTAACAAAACCAGAAGCCTTTGGAGTAAAAGAACAGATGAATAAAAGTGAAGATGTTTTATTTCAGTTACTTGATAAAGAATGTAATAGACAAAAGCAGGGTATTAATCTAATTGCATCAGAAAATTATGCATCAGAAGATGTATTGTCAATGCTAGGTTCTTGCTTGATGAATAAGTATGTAGAGGGAAATGTAGGCGCTCGTTATTATAGTGGGTTTGAGTTTGTTGATCCGATTGAACAAGAAGTTATTGATAGGTTTAAAGAACTTTTTGGTGCAGAGCATGCGAATGTAGAGCCTCATGCAGGAACACAGGCAAATTTAGCGGTGTATCTTGCAGCCTTAAAGCCGGGTGATACTATTTTATCTATGAGCTTACCGCATGGTGGCCACTTGTCTCATGGTCATCCTGTTACGCTAGTTGGATCTGTATATAACATTGTCTCATATGGGGTTGATAAAGAATCAGAGCTTATTGATTACGATGAAGTTGAGCGCTTAGCATTAGAACATAAGCCTAAAATGATTGTAGCAGGAGCTTCTGCCTATTCAAGGCAAATAGATTTTGAGCGTTTTTCTCAGATTGCAAAAAAAGTTGATGCTTTGTTGCTTGCTGACATAGCGCATATTGCAGGACTTGTTGCAGCAGGTGTTCATCCATCTCCAGTTCCTTGTGCAGATTTTGTAACTTTTACAACACATAAAACATTTAGAGGTCCAAGAGGGGCAGTTATTTTATGTAAAAAAGAATGGGCAAAGAAAGTTGATAAAGCAGTTATGCCTGGATCGCAGGGTGGAGCTTTTATGCATGTGATTGCTGCAAAAGGCATAGCATGTGCTCAAGCGATGAAACCATCTTTTGTAGAATATCAGAACCAAGTCATTCAAAATGCTCAAGCAATGGTACAGGAATTTGAAAAACTTGGATATAGAATTGTTTCTGGTGGTACCGATAATCATATGTTTTTGATTGATTTAAGTCACTTGGGAATTACAGGGAAAAAAGCAGAAAAAGCTTTAGAGTCAGTAGGAATTTTTGTTAATAGAAATACAATTCCATTTGATACAAAGCCTCCAATGCAGGGTAGTGGTATTCGTATTGGAACAGCTGCAGTTACAACAAGAGGTGCACAAGTTTCAGATGCTATAGAAATTGTTCATCTTGTACATACGGTATTAGAGTCTTGTTCTAAAGAAGAAAAATTTGAAGAAATTGCCTTACAGGTAGGAAAAGTTGCAGATAAATTAGCATAAGCTTGTTTTTATTGCTGAGGCTTTATACGTTAGTAATGTATGGAAAAAAGGAGAGTCGTAATGAGCTTTACTATGAAGCGGATTGCGTTTATTTTTATATGTATTTTTGGAGGAGCTTTATTTCAAGGATATGCTCCTGTCGGGTATTTACAAAAAAAATATAAAACCGTTGCAGAGAAAACAAGATTGTTTGATAAGGTGGGTTGTCGCTATACTCATAAAGTAAAACTTCAAAATAAAAATTTATTGTCTTCTCATAAAAAATCTGAATATTATACGTTGCATAAAGAGATTGTAGATAAATATACAAAAAAATATGCAGAAAGCATTAAACACCAGAAAAATGCACCAGTATATTTAAAATGGATTTCAGATGTAGTAGGTTATGGTGTGTTTGCAGAGCAAGATATTAAATCAGGAGATTTTATAGGCGAATATTCAGGAATGTTACGCTTAGTAAAAGAGTCTGGGGATAATGTGGATTATGCTTGGTATTATACCTTAGACACATTAGATGGAAAACAGTTAGTTATTGATGCAAAAGAGCAGGGCAATGAGCTCCGTTTTATTAATCATGCAAAAACACCTAATACTTTTAGAGTTGATGCGCTTGGAGATGATGATGTATTTCATGTTTGCTATGTTGCGCAAGATAATATTGCCAAAGATCAGCAATTGACTGTGAGTTATGGCGATGGATATTGGCAGTCTCGAGGAATTGAGCCAGAAGCAATATAAAAACTATTTTTTTCGTTTTAGTTTTTTCTTTTCTAATTTTTTTTGTTGAACTTTTGCTTTGTGATGCTTTTTTATTCTGCTTGGAGATGCTAAAAAATCTTTAATAAGTTTGCTTGAAACTTGCAAATGACTACCAGGTTGATCACTCCATGTTGTAGCAACTTCTTGTATGTTTTTCTTCTCTAATTGACACAAGTAGAGAAACTCTAAATCACAAGCCCACCCTGTTTCTTGTAGATCAGGAGCAACGACTTTGATGGTGTCATAGGTAAAGATTTTTGCTCCGCACTGTGTGTCTTTAAAAGAAAGATTGAACTGTTTTCTGAGCACCCAGTTATAGCACTTGCCTCCAATTTTTCTGAGCCATGGTCTTTTGGGCCAAACATTAGCGCCGGGTACATAGCGACTAGCAATTGCTCCATCGCAATCTTTTGTACTTTTGATAAGATCATGAAAATACTGAGGTAGGGTTGCCATATCTGCATCAACAAATCCTATTAAATCATATTTCTTGTGTAAGGCGTGTAGATATCCTTCTTTAAGAGCAAATCCCTTTCCTCCTTGTTTAAGGTTTAAAACTTCAAGGTTGGGGTGATTTTTTTGAATTTTTTTACAAATAGGGACTGTTTTGTCACTACAGTTATTTGCAACAACTATAAAAGTGACATCGAGTTCATTTTTACAGTTTTCAAAATAGGGAAGATACGCGCCAAGCATTGGTTGTATGCGCTTTTCTTCATTATATGCAGGGATAACAATACACACTTTCTGAGGGCTGGTTAAGCAAAGCTGAACAGATAGAAAGCAGCATTGTGCCATCAAAAGAAATAGTAATTTTTTCATTATAAAGTCGCCTTTTGTCCCTAATAAACATGTTTTTATTGTATAATTTATTATATCAAGCTATTGAGCTATTTTCAAATAGGGCTATAGTTGGGTGGTAAAATATGAAAAAAGCCATTTTATGGTATAATTTATGTATAAAATTTCATTTTTGAATGCAAGGATATGAATATGGACAAGTTATATGCTCCATGGCGTGATTGTTATGTACAAGATCATATAAAGAGTGGCAAGTCTTGTGATGATAAGCTTTGTATTTTTTGTGATGTTTTTGCAAAAAATATGCCAGAATCAAAGAGTTTTATTTTGTATAGACAGCATGATTTTGCCATAATGTTGAATCTATATCCTTATAATGGTGGACATATTCTTGTTTTCCCCAAAAAGCATGTTTCTGAGTTTTATATGTTATCAAAAGAAGTTTTATGCAACCTTATGGATGCTGTTTCAAGAAGTATGAAGATAGTCAAAGAAGAGTTGGGCTGCGAAGGAATGAATTTTGGGGCAAATGTAGGAAGAGTTGCCGGAGCCGGTATTCCTGATCATGTACACATGCACATTGTTCCTCGTTGGGGAGGAGATACAGGATTCTTACCTGTCATTGGCCAGACCAAACAGATATCAGTTGATTTAAACAATATATATAAACAATTAAAACCAGTTTTTGATAAAGAATTTAATGGATAATATTAAAAGTTATTTTTGTACATTTTTTATTTGTATTTTTTTCTTACATGAAATAAAACCTGCTCAAACTATAGCTTCTTGCTATCAAGAAGATGGTTTGCAGGTTATGCATAGCCCTTGGCGAGATCAATATAATCATACAAATTCTAATAAAGTTTGTGAGGGTTGTCCTTTTTGTAGGCATTTTGATCAAGAAGATTTTGGGGAGTCAGAGTTTGTTTTGTTTAAGGATGACTCAGTTGTCGTCTTGTTGACTCTGTACCCTTATCATGACGGACATATAATGATTTTTCCAAGAGATCATGTTGTTCAATTACATGATTTAGAAGAAGATGTGTTCAATAAAATGATGCAGAGTATTGGTGTGTGTACCAGAATTTTAAAAAACGAGTTTGGTTATGAAGGGTTTAATGTCGGAGCTAACATTGGTGTAGCAAGTGGTGCAAGTATTCCTGATCATATACATATGCACATTGTACCTCGTAAAAAAGTAGATGTAGGTTTTATGCAAATCATAGGACAAGTAAAACATATAAAAATAGATTTAGTACGTATTTATAACAAGTTAAAGCCAGTTTTTGATAAAGAATTTAATGGGTAATATTATGAAATCTCAAGAATTACGAAAAAAGTTTTTTGATTATTTTGTTCGTCATGGACATGAAAAAGTAGCAAGTTCTTCACTTATTCCTGCACAGGATCCAACATTATTATTTACTAATGCCGGTATGAATCAGTTTAAGGATGTATTTTTAGGAAAAGAAAAACGTAGTTATACACGTGCTGTTTCTATTCAAAAGTGTGTGCGTGCTGGTGGCAAACACAATGATCTTGATAATGTTGGTTTTACGCAACGACATTTAACATTTTTTGAGATGATGGGGAACTTCTCTTTTGGAGATTATTTTAAAAAAGAAGCAATTCGTTTTGCATGGGACTTTTTAACAAAAGAAGTTTCTTTTAAAGAAAAAGACATGTATATCACTATACATCATACAGATCAAGAGTCGTATGATATTTGGCATAATGAAATTGGCGTGCCAAAGGAAAAGATTTTTAAATTAGATGAAGATAATTTTTGGCAAATGGGTGATACTGGACCTTGTGGACCTTGCACTGAAATTTTTGTGGACAGAGGACCGAGTATTGGTTGTGGAGAGAAGGATTGTTCTCCTGCTTGTGATTGCGATCGATATCTTGAAGTGTGGAATAATGTTTTTATGCAGTTTGAAAGACAGGCTGATGGAACAGATATGCCACTTAAGCAAACGGGTGTTGATACAGGGATGGGTATTGAGCGTTTAGCATTAGTTACCCAAGGCAAGGAGTCTGTGTTTGATACAGATTTATTTGCACCATGTTTTAAAAGGCTTGAAGAGTTAACGGGTTATGGATATCACAAATCATCTGAAGAAATAAAGTGTGCGTTCAATGTTCTTGGTGATCATGTACGTTCTGCAACCTTTTTAATTGGAGATGGTTGTGCTCCTGCAAATGATGGGCGCGGCTATGTTTTGCGTAAAATTATTAGAAGGGCAGCTCTTTTTGCTCAAAAGTTAACGGATAAAAACATTTTTCCTGAATTGGCTTTAGTGCTTATTGATTATATGAAAGATGCTTATCCTGAACTTGAAGCTCAAAAGGATAGAATTGCAGCAGTGCTCAAATCAGAAATTGAACGATTCTCTGACAATTTACATCGGGGCAAGAGAATTTTGCAAGGATATATGGATGAGATAAAAGGCTCTAAATCTATTACAGGTGAACAAGTTTTTACGCTGTATGATACATATGGATTTCCTGTTGAAGTTACTGAGCTAATAGCACAGGAACAAGGCTTTGAGGTAGACAAAGAAGGCTTTGAAAAAAATATGGAGCAACAGCGTACACGTTCAGGAAAAAAAATGAAACAAGTAGCACAGGATTTGCTATTTGATTCGTCAATAAAGACAGAGTTTACAGGGTATACTAGTTTATATGAGCAAGCAGAAGTAATAGCTTTGACTGTAGGAGATCAGCCTGTTAATACGGTAAAAAAGGGACAAGAGTTTTGGTTTGTACCAAATAAAACTCCATTTTATGTAGAGTGTGGAGGTCAAGTAGATGATCAAGGAATTATAACATTTGATGGTCATAAAACAGATCTTTTAAAGTTAAAAAATATTGATGGAGCAATTTTGGTACAGTGTAAAGCTCCAGTAGATATTAAAGTTGGTGATCATGTTGATATGCAGGTTAATAAATATTGGCGTGAACATACTATGAAAAATCATACAGCAACGCACTTATTGCAAGCTGCTTTGCAACAAGTTTTTGGTAAGCAGGTAAAACAAGCAGGTTCTGTAGTAACAAGAGATTATTTACGTTTTGATTATACGTATCATCAACCATTAACTTCTGATCAAATTAAGCAGGTAGAAGATATTGTTAATGAAAAAATTTGGCAAAATATGCCAGTTCAAGTCAAAAACACGACTTACAAGAAAGCTGTTGAGCAAGGCGTCATAGCATTTTTTGGTGATAAATATAATCCAGATAGTGTGCGTGCAATTATTATTGATGAGTTTTCAAAGGAATTATGTGGTGGAACTCACGTGCGTGCAACTGGTGACATTGGTATGTTTAAGATTGTTGAAGAAGTAGCTCTTGCTGCAGGGCAACGTCGTATGGTTGCTTATACTGGCGGCAAGGCTCTTACAGAATTCCAACAAGATTTTTCAGTTACAAAGAAGTTATGTCAGGACTTGAAAATTAAGCCTGAGCAAATTTTAACTTCGGTAGATGCTTTGCAGGGTAAAGTAAAAGATTTAAGTAAAGAGATTAAGCAACTTAAAAAGCAACAGTGGAAGCAACAAGTATCACAGTGGGTTGAGCAAGTTGAACAAGTTGGAAATGTTCCATACTTATATCTTCAGCTTGATGGTTATGGTGCAGATGATTTAAGAGAAATTGCTCAAACATTAAATCAGAAAAAACCCGGTTTTTATATATTATTGCAAAGCGATAAGAAAAAATCTATGTTCTTGGCAACGATAGATAAAAACTTAAAAGATGCTGTTGATATGAAAGAATTTAAATTATTTTTACAAAAAGAGTGCGGCCTACGTGGTGGAGGAAATGAAACGACACTGCAAGGTGGCGGATTGGCAGTTGATAGTAGTTGTAATGTAAAAATAAAGCAATGGCTATCAAGGTAGTAATGAGTATAAGAGGATATTTAAATATAACTGTAGTGCTCCTATGTATTCTTCTTAAGAGTCAATTAAATAGCCAAGATATGAGGGTGAGTATATATTCATCTATCTTGGGTAAGAATGATGTAAAACAAGTTTACAAAGATCTTGTACATAAAGCTTTATCGGATTTTGGATGTGCGAATCCTGAAAAAGTTGCAGTTAAAAGAATGAATAGTCTGGGTTCTTTAATAGCTGGAGTACAAATTTCTTCCTTTACAGCTTTTGGCATTTGGCTTGATGAAGAATATTTAGATGCTTGTACGATTGAACAGCAAACTTTTCAAATCTATCATGAAGCTGCTCATTATGTTAAAAATCATCATAGTAAGTTACTTGCTAAATTATTGGGATTAGTTGCTGTTAATGTTTTTATAGTACATTGTTTGCAGAGTAAATCCTCTCAAAATCATTTAGGTCAAGTTGCAAAAGTATGTTGTATGCTTTTTGCCCTTCTAGGGTCTGGAAAGTTAGTTTCTTGTATAGTAAAAAATCAAGAAAAAGAAGCCGATATATGTGCTGCAAAAAGGTTGAATAGATTGGGTGAAAGTGATGTTGTGAATGCTTACATTCAGGATTTATATAGTTTAACCGGTAATGATAGTTTGTGGTGGTATGCACCATTAGAGCAGGTTTTATATTTAAAAGATTCTGACAACGAATAATAGTTAGTATTTTGAGAAAAACTTGAAAAATATGAATGAGATATGTTTTTTAAAAAGCATAAAGAGCAAAATTTAATTGTAACGTTAGGGTGCATAATGAAGAAAACTATATTTATAGTAATATTGCTAGTGTTTAACTATGCTTGTGGAGCAGAAGAGAAAGTGAGAAAAAACTTTCCTAATCATATGTACCAGGTGCGTGATGAAGGCTTGAAGGTTAAATTAACTATAGGGCAGTGGAAACAGTGTGCAGGTTTTGTATATGCGCTGTTACACATGAAAAAAGATCAAGAATGCTGTGGTACAGTAATAGATCAGCTACTTCCTGCGCAACAAAGAGATAATTTTAAGCAATATCCAGTTTGTATATCTGTGCGCAAGGGAAATTGGATTCAGGCTGAGTATGCTGGTAATAATAAGTGGCGCGTTACAAGAATAGACGATCAATAAACTTTGCTGTTAAGCATGGTTATTATTGCTTGATCAATTAATTCTTTAACAGCTTCTTCTGATTCTTGAAAAGGAGCTGTAACAAAGTTTCCAACATGAGCTCGGTCTTCAGGACGTCCGACTCCAACACGGAGTCTTAAAAAGTTATCTCCGCCGTGTTGAATTAAAGATCTCAAACCGTTATGCCCACGAGCACTACCACCATCTTTTAGAGTAATTTTGCCAAAAGGATAATCAATTTCGTCATGAATGACTAAAAGATTTTCTTGTTTAATACCTTGTTTTTGTAACTGTGAAAGTATTTGGCCTGATAGATTCATAAAGGTTTGTGGTTTGACAAGAAGTAGTTTTTGATTATTGATTAAGATTGTTGCGATGTGCATATCTTTTTTTTCTTGCCAAGAACCATGATATTGGTTGCATAATTCATCAACAATTAAAAAACCAATATTGTGTGGCGTCCAATGGAATTTAGGCCCTGGATTTCCAAGGCCTATAATTGCTTTGATAGTTTTCTTAACCTCTTGCATGCTCAAGCTTGCTCATGATTTGTTCGTCTTTTTTAAGTTCTTTTTCAAGTTGCGCAGCAGATGTTTTATGAGAAGATTGATGACGATTATCTAATTCTTTAACTAAGACATCTGTTTTAGACGTAGATGGGCTAGAATAAATAATTGATTCTTCCATAAGAACAATATCCCAACCTTCTTTGATAGAAAGTGTTTTAATTGTATCTTTGATTGTTGCATCAAATTTAGACATTTCTTCTTGATACATTTGGCTCATTTTGCCTTCAAGGCGCTTTGCATCTGATTGAAAACGTTTGATTAATCGTTCGAGCTCTGCTCTGTCTTCTTCTAGTCTGCGAGCTTGCTCTTGTAGTTCGTCATACTTTCTTTGTTTTGCATCCGTTGAAAGAAGTGAGTTTTTAGAAACTTCTTCTGCTTCCTTATCAAGGTTTTTTTTCTTGCTTTGTAGTTCTTGTTCTTTTTTTATGATGTTCTTTTCATCTTCTTGTAGAGGTTTTGATAAATGATCTTTTTCTTTAAGTAATTTTTCATTAATTTCTTGTCCTGCTTTGGAAGTATGGATAACTTTTTGTCCGTTAATGGTGACTACCACTGTTCCAGAATGTTTTTGAGAGTCAGATAGAAGGTAATTAGAAGATGCAAATAGTGTAAAAGCACATAGCAAAGCTGTTTTTTTCGTGTTCATACAAAGGTCCTTTTGTTTTTAGCAAATTGATTAAAGTTTTCATTTTTATTGACAGAAATATATTATTTTTAAACAAATTCGTCAATTTTTATCAAGAATTAATCTTTAATGATCATATTTTTTTAAAAAATAATAACTATTGCATTAAAGTTTGACTGTTTGTTATATCACAGCAAAAAGGAAATATATGAATATATATAAATTATTTTGCATAACATCTTGTTTAACTGTTTGTATTTCGGCATCAGAACTGCAGCAAGGAAGTCGCTATAGGCATGATCCCTATAGTACAGCTGGTATTGTTTATGAGACAGGCGGTCCATCAGTAAATGGAGCGAGTAGTGTAGTTGAAGCAAGGCAAGCGCCAGTGCAGGTAGTCACTATGCCAGTAGTTTCAACTGTGGTTAGTTATCAATTTTTATCATATGTAGTACAAGATAATGGAAGATATTATAAAGATACTTATTTGTTGTTGAGTTATAGTAATGGAGAACAGATATGGCAGTCACATTCGAGAGAAGATGTACAAGTTGTTAATAGACTACAATCATTTCTAACACATGTTTGCTCCTCCATCATATCAATCTTTTATGAGTAAAAGGTAAAAATCAAAAAAATGTTAACTTTGTAAGAGGTCTTGTTTTATGTCTGTTAATTGATCTTTGAATTTGGCTAGAGATTTTGGATGATAACATGTAGCAAGCTCTTTGAGTAATTTATTCCATAAAGCACGCTCATTTTTTTGTTTTTTGCCAGATTGTGCAGCAAATAGAGCTGTTTCAAGAGGGTTCTTTGATTGTAGGATAGATTCAAGCATACCTCTTAGTTCTGTAAACTTTTTAATAGTGATAAGAAGGGGCATTGAGATTTTATTGTCAGGAAATTTGAAATGAGATAACAAAAACGTAAGCAAGTTGCTTTGATGTTCAATGTGCATAGCAGATTCAATAAGTCCAACTAGTAAAAGATTAGATAATTCAATACATCTAAATGTTTCTGGTTTTGTTAAAGGATCAATAAAGAAAACTCCATTACCCTTAGATAAAGAATCGTAAAAGTGCTTAATGTTTTCTGGAGAATATACAGAAGAATGGCATACAATATAATGAGTGTTTTTATCACATCCAATTGTTGCTACTGTGGTTGAAAGATGTGGAGTTAGTATAAATTTAATATTTTTTTTGGAACAGTGTTTAAATACTGTTTTTCTGATAAAAGCTAATACTTCTGGGTGTATATTTTCTTCAAATATAAACTCTTTATTTGTATTTTGAAACTCTTGTTCTTTAATCGTTGAGTATAACTTAGCAAGGTTATTATCAGCTAAATACATATCTAAAGTGTCAGGAGTTAATCCTACTTCAGATTCTATTTTTGAACAAATAGAGCCCCAGGTATTATCTAGTCTTTTTTGCCACATATTAATTAATTTTTTAAATTTTTCCTGTTTGAGAATAATTGGTTCATTATCATGAAATTTTAATATTGGAGCTTGAAAAAGAAAGAGGTCACTTTGATCAGAAAAAGAAAAAGAAAAATTCAGTAAAAAGAGTGAAGAGATAAACAGCTTTTTTAGCATTACTATCCTTAGTGATTTTTTTGGTGGAGGCGATGGGAATCGAACCCATGTCCGCACTATGTCAACCGACAAGCACTACATGTTTAGTTTTCAAATATACGAATCTGCGGCCTTGAAAACAGAGCATTGCAGATAAGTTCATTTGATATATCAATCCACACTATGAAATGACGAAACTTTGTGTAGAAGGGACTATTTTTTTATAAAGCTAAAGACAGTGAAGAATAGTCTTCTTCACGGCGTCTAAAGGCAGCAATCAATCCTGTGAACATTAAAGCTAATGCTCCAAAGAAAGTTCCTGCAACAGAATTATCTGATTCTGCATTTATTATTTTGTTGTTTGATTTACGAGCACTCAACAAAAGCTCGACATGCGCTTTTCGCTCTCTATAACACGTCGAAGCCAGTACGCCCCCGGCATTTTTTCAAAGAAATATTCTATTAAAAGAGTATCAGATTTAAATTTTGAGTCAAAGGCAAGGGGTATAATTTTTGTGTGGGTTATTGTACTTGAATATTGCTTTATAAGCTGTACAGAAAGGTTTTTATGAATGATGAATTACTTTTGATTTATGTATGGTAATTATCATACAGCTTATAAATTATGCTTTTTGAGGCAAAAAGAAGAAGTAACACTGAACCATAGTTTACAAATTGTCATGTGGTAATACATATAAATTGATTGAAAGTTTTATATTTGAGATTTTGGGCGTTGACTTTATTATAACTAGAGCGTACACTAAATAATATGAAATTACCGCGGGGTGGAGCAGTCTGGTAGCTCGTTGGGCTCATAACCCAAAGGTCGTTGGTTCGAATCCAACCCCCGCAACCAAAATTTCAAAATTCCCAAATTTTATTTAATTTATGGTTGTTCCGGATTCATGGTGCACTCTGCATTACAGCCATTTGCTCCTGGGTTTGCAAAAAGGCTAATGTTTTGCCATACACTTGCAACAAAGATGCTTGTCATGTCTCCATAGGTTGAATTTACAACAGGTAGTTGTTCGTTTTCTAGGCCGTACAAAACCTTGTAGTTAAAGGTTTGATTAGCATATGCGAGATTTTCAACAATGAGAGTTGTTGTGTCTAGTGCTGTATCATGTATTCCATAACCATTACCAATAACAGCTCCTACAGAGTTAACAGATTGATTACTAGCAGTGGTGTTTTTTCTGACTGTACTGCAGGTTGTTCCACTAAGAAGTATTCCATTACTGTCTCCTCCTGACCCTTCAATACAGCGCGCTGTGCTATTGGAAATAACACTGTTGACATCGTTTCTTGCAGGTGAGGTAGAGTCTTTGAGCCTAAAGCCAGCAGCAAGAAGTCCTGAGTCGTATGTTGCGTCTTGAAAGGCAAGATCTGCTGTTATGTTGTATGCTTCACATGCATCAAATACATTGCAGGTTCCTCCTACAGAGTCAAAGCCTATTGCTTGTGCTGAATCTGTAGCGTTGATTCGAGAACAACTAATTCCATGAGCTTTACATTGTTTTAAATTATTTGCGCTATTTGTATTTGTAGAGTTGCTAAGCTCAAAGAAAAATCCTTTGGAAATATTTTGACCTGTGATTGCTGATGCTTCACAAGATATAAAATTTTGGGATTTTGTGTCACATGACCAGTATCCGTATGATTCATCATTGCTGCTATGTGAGGTAGAGGTGCAACTATCTATGAGATTTCCTTGACTTACAGCAGCAAAAGAAAAGCCAATAGCAGCTCCTAAATTAACAGATGAGGCATTGGTAAAACAATTGATTAAAGTGCATCCTTTGCATTGATCAAGAGCAATTGCAACAGCTCGAGTTACGTCAGTGACTGCTGAATCAACGGTCGTATCAGTGACAAAACAATTTTTTAATTCAATGCCATGTCCATTGGTTACTCTGATACCATATGCATGCCAAGCAGTCGATGTTGAAACTCCATTGATAAAGTCTCTTTGGCCATCAGACAAGTTGTTAGCTTGCTCAATGAGATCACAAGCGATATCAAGACATGCTTGAAATTGTTCAAAAGCTTCAATAAATAGTAGATCTTCAGCTGTTGGAGAGCCAATTCCGCCAAATGCTGTCTCAAAACAGTCAATAGCAGTTGTAAAGGCAGCACTTGCTTTATACGTTAAAATCGCATCTATGTTGACTTGGTTTGGTACGGCTTTTGCTACATCAATAAGTAGAAGTAGTTGTGTGATGACCGGATTAAGAAGGGCTAAGCATGCTTGAATTGAAGCATCTACACAGGGTTGTAAGGCATTGAGGGTTGATATGTCAATTTTGTTTCGTGCTGTGCATAGCAAATCTACAATTTCATCATCAGTTGTTAAAGAGTTGTCAGTGAAAACATCACAAATTTTGATATTTTCAAGTGTTACCCCTGATGGTCCACTTGTTCCTGAGTAGTCAGATGTCCATTCAGGAGTGGTTGTATTATTATCTCGCAAGAATATTCCATAGACGTTTCCAGCTCCTGATGTAGAGCCTGAAATGCAGACATTTTGTATGGTGGAACATTGTAAATTTTGTAAAAATATACCAGCAATATTACAAGAGCAGATTGATAGATCATATATAGAGACATTGCTATTATCTTTGCCATAGATTCCATATCCTTGAGATCTTCCTAAACAACCATTTTTAATGGTGATTTGTTTTTGGGGAGTCGCTGTAGTGCTAGGATTAAATGGATTAATTCCTCCAACTTGAATCAATTTAAATTTAGAGGAGTCAAAAGAGGTGCTTTGCTGGATAGAGTGAGTATTCAAGTCTAGGGTGACACAGTCAGCTAGAATGATTAAAGCGGCGTTCCATGGATTTCCTACGGAATCAACATTGTTGGGCGCTGCTGGATTAAATACAATGTCATTAGTAAGAATATAATATCCAGGTTCTGTAATAACAACCGGGCCTGCGCTAAAGTCGGTTGGTTTAATTGATATGGCATATTGAGGTGATAATAATCCTGGTATTTGTTGTGTTGGACCTGCAATACATAGTGATGTAAGCAAGAAAATATTGAATGCAAGTAGTTGAGAAATGAGCTTCATCGTACATTCTCCTTTTTATTTTTTATCAAAGTACGCTAAAGAAATAGCAAAATGCTTTCGAGTTGTATAGAGCAAACATAGTAAAACTAATGACAAAGGTCCAGTCCAGAACCATATGCCAATTCCTTGCAAGAAAAAATGATTAGAAATTGTGATAAGTTGTACTTTTCCTAAGTGTATATTCCAGGTAAATGTATATTTTTCAATACATAGATATAGTAGATGAAATATAATCCAGAAGAATGAACAATGTAATAATAATTGAGCAAAATAAGCTACAAAAAATTGAAAATACTCTTTCCAGTAAAATGTAATTTTTAGATGTGAGTGTAAAAAAACAAGAAAAAATAAAGTTTGCACAATCGATGCAACCGATGATGCAAATGCGATCCCAGTAGCTTGATAAGAGTCAAGCAGTAAGCTGTTGAGAGTGTAGTTGATAATGATAGAAATGGTTGTTGCAATCATTGGTATAAATGATAAGCGCAGAGCATAAAAAATTGCTAAAAAGATTTTGTTTAAAGAAAAAGAAAGGAGTCCAATTAAGTAGGCAATGAAGATTGATTGTGCAAGAGGAACTTTGTTTAAAGCTTCCATATCTCCCATAAAAAGTGTTTGAAAAATTTCTTTAGAAAAAAAACATAATAGAAAGCAGATGGGAAGGGTGCTCCAAATGACAAATTTAATTGCTTCAAATACATGTCTGCTTAATTCTTCTGGTTGTTCAATATGAAGTTTGGAAAAGTGTGGTAATAGAACAGTGGAAAGTGAAGCAGCAATAATACCTACTGGTATGTTAACAAACTGAAAAGCATATCGTATTAACGTTAGAGATCCACTGGGTAAAAACGATCCAAATCCTGTATTGATAAAATGATTAATTTCTAAAATGCCTGTGCTAATAAAACATGGAAAAAACTGTAGCATAACAATTTTAAAATCTTTGAAACTTGTTTTATTTGGACAACTAAATGAAAACTGCATATAGAGATAGGCTGCAACATGAATGAGAACATATGCAATTGATGTCCCAATCATAAAATAGCAGAATGTTTCAGTAGAAAGTTTATAGTATAAACAAGCTATGAGTGATGAGACGTATAGTACATTCAAGATAGCAGGAGCAATGGCAGGAATGAAAAAATGTTTTTGTGCTTGAAGTGCTGCTGCAAAGATAGCTCCAGAAGAAATAAACAAAATAAATGAAATCAGTATTTTGAGAAGTTGTGCAGACCGTATAATTTTTTCTTGACTGAATCCTGGTGTAATCATCATCATAACTTGCTTGGCATAGAAGTACACAGTAATACAAAATAGAAAAATTGTTAATTCAATACATAAAAAAGCGAGCGT
>Ga0114932_10002829_pt1 | contig 17736 bp, 8 predicted proteins | sample 2SBtaG_2_FD_87286 | JGI IMG/M metagenome (GOLD analysis project Ga0114932, IMG submission 87286) | Deep subsurface microbial communities from Kolumbo volcano to uncover new lineages of life (NeLLi) - 2SBTROV12_ACTIVE470 metaG | ecosystem: Environmental > Aquatic > Marine > Volcanic ... | reverse complement strand
CCACAGGCGATCCCCACCGGGCGCTCCAGGCACTCCACCTGGCCCACGCCCTGTTGCCGATGGACCCGAGCATCCTGACCAGCCTGGGCGGGGTCTCCTGGCAGCTCGACCAGCCCCTGGCGGCGCTCGCGGCCTACGCGGCCGCGGCCGAGCTGGGCAGCACGGACCCCAGCGTCCAGGAGGCCCGGTTCCGCCTGCTGGTGCAGCTGGACCGCCTGGACGAAGCCGGGCAGCTCCTGGAGGGGCTGCCCCGGGACGACGTCCGGGCCCAGGCCCTGCGCCAGGAGCTGTCGCTCGAGGTCTCCCTGCGCTCCACGGCGGCGCAGCTCCAGGCCGGTGACGTGACGGGTGCGCGAGTCAGCGTCGACCGGCTCCGGCAGGACCACGAGGAGTGGCCAAGGGTCCAGGCACTGCACGGCGAGGTGTTGCTGGCATCTGGCGAGCCAGGCCCGGCGGCCGCTGCCTTCGAGCGGGCTCGGCGCCAAGACCCGGAGAACCCCTGGCACGCCCTCGGAGAAGCCCGCGCTCTGGGCCAGCTCGGACTCTGGACGCCGGCCCACCAGCTGATCGAGGGCTTGGGCACAGCGCTGCCGGCCGACGTCCTGGCGGTGGCGAACCACCTGCGCGAGAGCCTGCTGCGGAGCGAAGGGGACGCCCTGCGGGCCTCGGGGAACTGGTCGGCGGCCTGGGCTCGCTACGACGCCCTGCTCGCAGGCACGCCGGATGCCTGGACCCTGACCGGGGCTGGCGCCCTGTACTTGGCGGCCGAGCGCCACGACGATGCCCTCGCAGCCTATGACCAGGCCCTGAGCCTGGATCCGGACAACCCCGTCGCGGCGCGGGGTCGGGTCTGGGCCCTGCTGGGCCAGGGCCGCATCGTGGAGGCCGAAGCCCAGGCCGAAGCGCTGGTTGCCCGAGACCGGGACCCCGCCAACGACAACCTGCTGGCGCACGTGCGACGCCAAGACCTGCTCCAAGAGGCGCTGCTGCTGCGCTTTGGCCAGCAACCCGAGCAAGCGGAGGCCCTGTTGCTGGCAGGGCTGTCCAACGCGCACCAGGATCCGGAACTCCTCTTGGCCCTGGGCTGGCTCTACGAACAGCAGGGGCGCTTGGACGACGCCTGGTGGCGGGCCCGGGAGGTCCTGGTGCTGGACCCCACCCACCGGGACGCGCTGCACCTGCTGCGCACGGTGGGGCGTGGCCGGGCCGCGGCAGTCCACCGATCCTGGCAGGACGCCGCCGACGCCGGCGCCGGGCCAGAGGTGTCGCGCGCCCTGCCCGCCCTGCGGCTGGCCATCGAGCTGGAGCGAGCCGAGGAGATGGCGTCCCGCTCCCTGGTCGCGAGCGCCCGGGAGCTGATCGCCCGGTCCAGCCGGGAGCTGGCCGGCGGCGACGGCCAGGCGTGGCTGGCCGTTGGCGACGCGTGGGCAGCCCTGGGAGACGTGGACCAGGCGTGGGCGGCCTATGAACTGGCCCTGGCCCACGCGCCGTCGGACGCCCTGGCCGCCCAGCGGCTGGCGGGCTGCCTGGAGGCCAGCGGTCGGTCGGGTCACGCCGAGCGGGTGCTGGAGCGGGCGTGGCAGGACTGGCGCGACCCCCGGGTCGGCGTGGCCCTGGCCGAACTGCAGGAGCGGCGGGGCCTGTTGCGCCAGGCGGCACGGACCCGTGCCCAGGTGCTGTCCACCGCCGCGGAGACCGGGGCGGGAGGAACCGGCCAGACCCCCGATGCCGCCAGAACCGCCCAGGCGTTGACCGGCGCCGGCGGGGTCACCTGGCTGTCTCGCCCGGGGGAAGCGGGCACGTCGGCCCTGACGGGCTGGCTCGTCCCGGTGGCAGCCGCCGTCGCGCTCCCCGGGCGCTGGCAGCTGGACCTTCAGGCGGTGCCCTATCAGCTCTCCAACGCGGCCGAAGTGACGCGCCACGCCGCCCTGGGCCTGGGTGTCTCGACGCGGATCGGCGACCCCCTCACCCTGCAGGCACGGATCGGGACCGGACCGCTGGATCCGCGCGACCCGGCGCACTGGACCTGGGACGGCCTCCTGACGACCTCCTTGGGACAGCGCGGCGAGGTCTCGCTGGGCGTGCACCGGGCGCCGGTGATGGAGAGCCTGGCGTCCTGGTCAGGGGCCGTCGATGCGCTGGACCGGCCCTACGGCGGGGTGGCAGACACGTGGGTCTCCGGCCTCGGCGCACTTCGTTGGCGGCCGGCCACCGACCTGGGACTGTTGGTGCGCGCAGGGGCCATGGCCGGCGACCACGTGGCCCCCATCGGGTGGCAACAGCTGGTGTTCTGGGGCCACCGGGCGCTCCTGTCCGCCGACGACCGGATCCGCGTGGGCCTGGAGGGCCTGGCCTTCACCCACGACCGCCGGAGCGATGGCTTCACCGGCGGCGAAGCAGCGGCCTTCACCCCGACCCGCTTCGGCCAGCTCGCCGCCCGGCTCGAAGGCACCTGGACCCACCCCGAACAGAGCCTTCGCGTGTGTGGATCGGTCGGTGCGGGGCCGCAATACCAGGACGGGGAGACCCTGCGCTTCCAGGACCCGGGCTGGGCGATCACCGGAGACGGCACCCTGGCCGCCCAGTGGCGGGTGGCCGAGCACTGGCTGCTCGAGGGTCGCGCCTGGGGCCAGGCCACGTCGACCCGCTGGCACCAGGAGGTCGTCTGGGTGTCCATTCGACGCCTGGGCCCCGTGCGCACGGTACTCCCGGCCGCGGCGCCGTTCTCGTCTCCCGTCCACAGTCCCCCCTTGGTGCCCCATCGGCCCTGCGGGACCGTGCCCTGGGGGCCCCGATGATCCAGGCCCTGCTGACCCTGCTGTCACTGACGGCGGCTTTGCCCCAGGTGTGGGCCGATGACGCCCGGCCGGTGCCCGCCCTCCAGGAGACCGGCCCGACCGTGACCGTGGTCTCCCCTGCGCTCGAAGCGCCGGGGGGGCAGGCCGTGTCCGCCTGGACCCTCGCTACCGCCGACCGCGCCCAGCTCGCTGCCAGCCTGGCGTGGACACCCACTCGCCGCTTGCGCCTGCACGCCTCTGGCCTGACGACCTCGACACCGACCTGGGCGGCCAGCGACCTGACCCTGGGTGGCACCCTCGCTCTCCTCCAAGCCCCACGACAAGGGGTGGACCTGGCCCTCGTGCCGGAGCTCACGTGGGTGCCCAGGCTCGGCAGTGTGCAGTCCCTCGAGGCCCGCTTGGGCGTGGCGCTGGGGGGCAGGACACCCACCCTGGGCTGGAACCTGGTCGCCACCGGCGTGGCCGACACGGGCCAGGACGTCCGGGCCGAGGCAGGGGCGGTGTTGCGGGCCCGTGTGTTCTCCCAGGTCTGGCTGATCGGCGAAGTCCGAGGTGGGTTCGGTCTCGTCGGCCAGCCCGCCGGACTGGCGCCGATCGAGACCGCCCTGGCCCTGACCACCCGGACGTCGCCCCACGCCACGGCCCTGGTGTTCACCCAAGTGGGGATCGACCCCCAGACCCTGGCCTGGGAGTGGCGCCTGGGCTTGGGCATCCGCGCCCGCCGCACCGGCCTGCCGCCGGACCTGGATCGCGACCACGTCAGCAACCGCAAGGACGACTGCACCCGCACCCCCGAGGACGTCGACGGCACCGAGGACCTGGACGGTTGCCCGGAGCTGGACGACGACCGGGACGGCCTGGCGGACCGGGTGGACCAGTGCCCCACCGAAGCCGAAGACCTGGACGGCCACGCGGACGACGACGGCTGCCCAGACCCTGACAACGACCAGGACGGCGTGCTGGAGCCCGAAGACCAGTGCCCGAACGCCCCGGGCAGGCCAGCCCTGGGGGGCTGCCCAGACGGCGACGGGGACCACGTCGTGGACGGGGTGGACGCCTGCCCGGCCCGCAAGGGCACACCCGAGGCCCTCGGCTGCCCGGACTGGGACACCGACGGCGTGCCCGATCCGCGAGACCTGTGTCCCAGGCAGGCTGCGGGCCCGGATGCAGTCGCCGCGGTGTCCGATGGCTGCCCGGCCCTGCTGCGGCTCGCCGGGGCCCAGGTGAGCCTGGGCGAACCCCTGGCCTTCGCCGCCACCGACCCCGCGCTCCAAGACCCCGACGACCCCGGACTCCGGGCCCTGGTCAAGCTCCTGAGGAGCCACCCCGACGTCCACCTGGTGCTCCTGAATGACGGCACATCGCTCGGGCTGGCCAGGGCGGGCGCGGTCCGCCAGGTCCTCGTGGCGGACGGCCACCTGGCAGGGCATCGGGTCAGCATCGACGGGGCCGACACACCAGGGCCCCTGTTGGCCGGGGATCGAGCGGAGGTGCTGCTCTTCCGCGTCGAAGGACCCTGACTGTCGATCCGCATGGCTGGCGCATTCATGCCGGCCGCAGAAAGTTTTTCGATTGATCGATCAGCCCTTGCGCAGCTAAGCTTGCTTGCCGGGCTGAGCGGGTGGGCTCAGGGCACACCGGTGGGTGGTGGCGCTGAACCAGCAGGAAGTCTGGTTCGGACGTGAACCGAGGGGCCCGGCCGTGGTAGATCCGACAGGACGATGACGTCTCAGACCCGCCAGGACGGCCGGGTGAGGGCAGGCAGGACGCTCACCCCCCAGCGCCTGATGAGCGCAGCGATGATCGCGCTCGTCGGGGGGTGCCTCGGTCTGGCCGTGTGGATGGAGCTGAGCCTGCGCGCCCACGTGGCACTGTCCCTGGCGATGGTGGCCGCCGGCCTGTTGATCGCCCAGCGCGCCCAGCAGCTGCGGTTGCTGCTGGTGTTCCTGTCGGTCAGTGCTTCGCTCCGCTACATGGCCTGGCGCGCCACCGAGAGCCTGTCCTGGGGGTCCTTCGGCGACACCGCCTTGAGCCTGGCCCTGTTCGGTGCCGAGCTCTACGCGCTCATCTCGCTGCTCGGCGGGTACTTCCAGACCGCCATCATGCGCCGCCGAGAGCCGGTGGACCTGGGGCCCTACGCCGACGTGCTCCCTACGGTCGACCTGCTCATCCCGACCTACAACGAGCCCCTGGACGTGGTCCGGCCCACCATCCTGGGCGCCCTGGCCCAGGACTACCCCCACGTGCGCGTGGTCGTGCTGGACGACGGCCGCCGCGAGGAGATCCGCCAGCTCTGTCACGAGCTGGGCTGCGACTACATGACCCGGTCGGACAACCGCGGCGCCAAGGCCGGCAACATCAACGCCGCGCTGGCTCGCACCCGGGGCGAGCTGGTCGCCATCTTCGACGCCGACCACATCCCGGTCCGGACCTTCCTGACCAAGACGGTCGGGTTCTTCCTGGAGAATCGCCGGGTGGGCCTGGTCCAGACCCCCCACCACTTCTACAACCCGGACCCCTTCGAGCGGAACCTGGGGCTGGCTGGGCACGTGCCGCCCGAGCAGCACTTCTTCTACCACTCCATCCAGCTGGGCAACGACTTCTGGAACAGCGTCTTGTTCTGCGGCACCTGCGCCGTGCTGCGACGAGAGGCCCTGGACGAGGTGGGCGGCATCTGCGAAGCGACGGTCACCGAGGACGCCCACACGTCCCTGAACATGCTCGCTCGTGGCTGGGACAGCGTGTTCCTGGACATCCCCCTGGCGGCGGGCCTGGCCACGGAGTCCCTGGCAGACCACATCTCCCAGCGGATTCGCTGGGCCCGAGGCATGGCGCAGATCTTCCGGCTGGACAACCCCCTCACCAAGCGCGGGCTGACCCTGGCCCAGCGCATCAACTACTTCAACGCCAACTGGCACTTCTTCCACGGGCTGCCGCGGCTGGCGTTCATCGTGGTGCCGGTCGCCTATCTGGTGTTCGACCTGCACCCGGTCGACGCCAACGTGCGCGAGCTGCTGCTGTACGCGTTCCCGCACCTGTTGCTGGGGGCGCTCGGCGCCGCCACCATGCACCGCAACGTGCGGCACAGCATCTGGCCCGAGGTCTACGAGCTGGCGGTGGCACCCTACACCGCCATGGTCACGGCGCTGGCCATGATCGCGCCTCGCTTCGGTCGCTTCAACGTGACGGCCAAGGGCAACACCCGATCGGGCACGACCTTTGACCTGCGCCACGCCTGGCCGCTGGTGGTGCTCTACGTGGGCACCCTCTTCGCGCTCCTGGCGGCCCCGGCCCGAGGGTTCCTGGACCCCGTGCATGGCGAGGCCATCATCGTCGCGGCGCTGTGGTGCGTCTACAACCTGGTCATCCTGACCGCCGCACTGGCCACGGCCCTGGAGCAGCCCCAGCGACGCCAGCACCATCGGATCAACCGGCTGGGCGTGGCACGACTGCTGTGGCCGTCCAGCGACGGGGTGAACCCCTGGGACTCGGCCCCGGCCTTCTCGACGGACCTGAGCATGGGCGGGGTGCAGCTGACCCTCGAGGGCGACTGGCTCGCACCGGACCTCTTCTACATCGAGCTCTACGGCGACGGCCGGCGCCCGGTCACCCTGCCCGCGTCGGTGCTGCGTCGTCGCATGGACGGTGACAAGCAGCTGCTCCACTGCAGCTTCGTCGACGTGGATCCGCGGCGGCAGCGGGAGCTCTCGCGCCTGCTCTTCTCAGAGCCTCGCAGCTGGCTCGACGATCGCTATCGCCCTGACAGGCTGTTGATCTCGGCCTGGACCGTGCTCATCGCACCGGTCACGGCCTATCGCCGGGGTCCGGGACGGATCCTGGCCCGCCTCCTGGCCGAAGAACCCACCCAACACATCGTGCCTCGCAGCACCCCGAGCCACTGCCACGTCTGCCAGAGTCCCCTGGAGCCGGGCGACCTGTGCTGCATGCACTGCAGCACGGACACCCTGCACTCCTTCGGCGCCTCGGCACCCCTGCCGCGACCGGCTCCCCGCAAGGGCCTCCAGACCGCGCTGGCCCCGGGCCTATTGGCCGCCGCCGCCGTGGCGCTGGCCATCGGGTGGGCCCCGGTCACGTCGGCGATGTCGCTGTGGCTGCCCATGGAGCTGCCCGATCCGGTCGAAGAACAGGCCGGGCTGGACGCGACCCACGCCGTGCTGACGTCGCTGCGGCACGAGCTGGCGGCGAGCGTGGACGGCCACACACCCCAGGCAGCCGACTGGCCCCACAGGCTCCAGGAAGCGACCCAGGCCTCGCTGACCCGGCGGCTGCAGACCGACCGCTGCGGCCAGCACCTGGTCCAGGCCAGCCGGGCGCTGGCGTCGGCCGCCTATGAGCTGGAACAGGGCGTCGGCCAGCAGCACCTGCAGGCTCGCCTGACCACGGTCGACGACTCGCTCGACGCAGCGGGCCGCGAGCTGGAGATCCGCCGATGATCGGGGTCCTCCTCGTCGTGGCCGCGCTGGCCCAGACGCCACTGGATCCGCAGGTCGAGCCCGCTCCCTCCATCGGCGAGCCCGCCCCCGTCGAGCCCGCCCCCGTCGAGCCCGCCCCCGTCGAGCCCGCCCCCGTCGAAGACGCGCAGGTCCCGCCCCAGACCGAGACGATCACCTTTGGGGAGCACCTGTACCAGGAACAGGACCTGACCTTGCTGGGCCTGGACGCCATCAGCACGGTCCACTTCCCGCGGCCTTCGGCCTGGGTGCTGACCAGCGACCCGGTCCTGCACCTCCGCATCGACCACTCGGCCATGCTGGACCCGGAGCGAAGCACGCTGACGGTCAAGGTCAACGACGTGGCCCTGCACACCGTGGTTCTGGACCGGGCGAACGCCGTCGACGGCACCCTGGTCATCCCCATGCCCCGGCGGGTGCTCGAGGACCACAACCGGATCCAGTTCGAGGCCAGCCAGCACATCGCCAGGGACTGCGAGGACCCGTACGACCCGGCCCTCTGGACCCGGATCCTGAATGACTCCAGCATCGTGTTCGAGCGGACGCGGCGGCCGACCGAGGCGTCCCTGTCGAACTTTCCCGACCTGCTGCTGGACCCCACCGGCCTGGGCCCCCTGGCGGTGACCCTGGCGGGGCAGGGGCCCCCCTCCGACGGCACCCTGGGTGCGCTCGGCCAGCTTGGCCTGAGCCTGGGCCGCCACGCCGGCTATCGCGGCCTGGTCGTGACCGAGTCGGTCGGTGATCTGCTGGGCGCGACGACCCACACGTTGGTCGTGGGAACGGTGGGAGACAACCCGTTGGTGCGGCAGCTGGTGCCGGTCGACGATCTGGGGCCTGGTCAGGGCCTGGTCCAGGCCGTGCCCCACCCGGCCGACCCGGCCCTGGCGGTGCTCGTGGTCAGCGGCGCCGATCCGGTGGGCCTGGCCAAGGCCGCGAGTGCGCTGGCCAGCGGCGAGGTCCAGGAGCTCCTGAGCGGCTCCCGGGTCGTGATCGAGGAGTCCCGGGCGCTGGCGGCCCCCGAGCGCGACGAGGTGCCCAGGAGCGTGCCCAACGCCCTGAGCTTCACCCTCAGCGACCTGGGCATCCCGGATCAGACGGTCCGAGGCACCTCACCCCGAGCCATCACGGTGCCGCTCCGGCTCCAGGCCGACAGTCGGATCCGGCCAAACGGGGCCTCCCTGCGGCTGGACTACGCCTATGGCGCCCAGCTGGACCCCGATCGCTCCACCCTCGAGGTGCTCCTGAACGGGGTGACCCTGCGCAGCGTGGCCCTGTCCCGGTCGGGGGGAGACCCCGACGCCAGCCTGGAGATCGACCTGCGGGATGGCTTGCTGCACGCGGCCAGCGACGTCACCGTGGTCTTCCACCTGGAGCCTGCCAAACAGGAGGAGTGCACCCTGCACCGCCACCGGCAGCTGTGGGCCTCCCTGTTCGAGACGACCCGGTTCGAGATCGACCGGAGGCACACCGCAGAGCTTCCGGACCTGTCCCTGCTGCGTCACGGGCTGTGGCCCTTGGGACCGGCGCTGGACCAGGAAGGCGTGGCCATCCTGTTGCCGGACACCCCCACATGGTCAGCGGCCAGTGCGGCGTTCCAGGCCGCTGCCGAGCTCGGCCGCGTGAGCAAGGGGCCGCTTCCGGACCTGGTCCTGTCCGCAGGCGGCCCCGATGCCCTGGGCAAGGTGAACGGGCGGGAGCTGGTGGTGCTCTCGGACGGCACCGCCAACGAGCCCCTGCGCGTGGTGGAGCTCACCGGCTCGCTGAAGGCCCGGGGAGGCACCGTGCGGCAGCTGACCGGGGCGGACGGCACCGTGCTGGTCGACGCTGAGCTGAGCCAGTCCGCCACCACCCTCGAACAGGTCATCTACCAGCTGGAGCCCGTGCGCACGGCGCTGGTCCTCCAGGCTGGCACCCCAGAGGCGCTGCTCCGGCTGGCCGCAGCCCTTGGCGAGCCCGACACCCTGCGCCAGCTCGACGGGAGCGCAGCATTCGTGGAGTCCGACGGTGCCATCGCCACCCACGCCCTGGCCGAGCGGGTGGTGGTGGGACAGCCTTCGCTGTGGGGGCGGCTGCAGCTCGTCCTGAGCACCACCGGCCTGCCCCTGGCCCTGATCCTGGCGTTCGTCGGCACCCTGGTCACCATCGTCATCACCCGCTGGGCCGGGGGGCGGCACGGCCAGGTCTGATCGGCGCGGTCAGCTCGGCGCGGTCAGCTCGGCGCGGTCAGCTCGGAGGGAAGTACACGCCGCGCACGTGGGCGGTGGTGGGGTCCCGCAGCAGGCCGGTCGGTTCGATGTGGAGCTGGGTCGGCTCGGTGGGGTCGCAGATCAGGTGGTGCACCAGCCCGGCGTCGGTGTCGGAGCACCGGCCGCCGCGGCTCTCGACGGTCACGGGCGCCAAGGCGCTGACCGTGATGCCCCACTCCCCGGGCTCCAGGGGGAGGTCGATCCCGCCCTTGGGCACGGTCATGCCTTCGCGCACCAGCCGGGGCTTGCCCACGCGCACGGACACCTGGGCCGTGACGTCGCCGGCGGTCCAGGTCAGCGTGGTGCGCCCAGGGGTCACACCGAAGACCCGGGTGCCTTCGACCCGAGCGACCGATGGATCCGCCACACTGAGCGCCACCGGGACCCCTTCGACGGGTTCGCCAGCCAGGTCCAGCACCCGCCACGCCAGGGTGCGCCCTTGATCGCTGGCCGCCTCCAGGGTCAGGGAAGCGTGGGCCGGCTCGATGGCGGAGATGAGCAGGCAGCGCAGGTCCACCTGGGTCTGGTGGTCGCCCGCACCGAGCGTGATGGCCGTGGTGCCGTTGGCTTCGCAGCGCACGCTGCCGTCGTGTCCCAGACGGGCGATCGCGGTCTCGGCCACGGCGACCACCGCGACCGCCACGTCGGCCAGCACGTCTCCGTCTTGGTCGAGCGCCCGAGCGTCCAGCGGGACCCGGCCCGCTGTGTGGGCGACCAAGGGTTCGGAGACCTGGATCGACGCCACGCTGGGCCCACCGCAGCCGACCAGGGTCATCAGGGAGAGGATCAAGGGAACACGCGAGTCTAAGAGGCGGCCTTGCGGTAACCCACGGCCTGCCGCGGGCGGTCCCCCAGGGCGTAGTGTTCCACGTGGAACACCTCGAGCCCGGTCACCGCGGGGGGGGCCTCTCGGGCGGCCATCAGCAGCGCCACGCCCCCCGGCCGGAGCAGGCGGCGGGCATCGGCCAGGTAGTCGAGGGGCGGGCGATAGGCGCGACTCACGACCCCGTCCCAGACCCCGCCGGGGAGGGACTCCGTGCGCCCGTGGAACACCGTCAGCGCGGGCAGGGCCGCGCGCAGCACCACCTGGCCCAGGAAGGAGGCCCGGCGCTGGCGGGACTCGACCAGGGTGACCTGGGCGTCCGGGTGCCGCGCTGCCAGGGCGATCCCGGGGAAGCCGGCGCCACTGCCCAGGTCGGCCCAGGCGCCCGTCGCGGGGAGCCAGGACACCGCCCTGGCGGCGTCCTGGAAGTGCGGCCCCAGAGGACCCGGGCCCACCAGGTCCATCGCCTTGCGCCACTTGGCCAGCAGGTCGTGGTGGGCCTGTTCGGCCGGCAGCAGCGGGATCACGGGTCTGCCCGCTGGCGCGCCACCCACACCGCCAGCGCAGAGACGGCCGCGGGTGTGACCCCCGGCAGGCGGCCGGCGGCACCCAGGTCCGCTGGCTGAGCGTCGCCCAGGCGCAGCTGGACCTCGGTGGAGAGCCCAGGCACCCGGCTGAAGTCCACGCCCTGCAGGGACAGCCGGGCCAGGCGCCGGGTCTCGCCCGCACGGGCGCGGGCTTGGCGCAGGTACCCGGCATACTTGGCGTCGGTCTCGAGCCACGTGGCCACGCCGGCCGAGACCGGGGGCAGCCCCAGGGCCCGAGCCAGGGCGTCGTAGGACACCTGGGGGCGCCGCAGCAGCCCCTCGCCCGTGGACGGCTTCTTGAGACCGCCCAGGCCCTGATCGGCCAGCGCTGCGAGCACGGCGCCCGAAGGATGCACCGGGGCGGCGAGCGCCCGGCGAGCCCGACCGGCCTGGGCCTGGCGGTCCTCGAAGGCCCGCCAGTCCTGGTCCTCCACAAGCCCCAGGGCCCGTCCCCGAGGCATCAGCCGGCGGTCGGCGTTGTCCTCGCGCAGCAACAGCCGGTGCTCGGCCCGGCTGGTGAACATGCGGTAGGGCTCCCCACCGACCCCGCGGGTGACCAGGTCGTCGATCAGCACGCCGATGTAGGCGTCCTCTCGGCCCAGCACGAATGGCTCGCCGGTGGCCGCGCTGACCCCGGCCACGAAGCCCTGGACCGCGGCCTCTTCGTAGCCCGAGGTACCGTTGACCTGGCCCGCCAGGAACAGGCCCGGGAGCGACCTGTGCTGGAGCCCGTGGTCCAGGTCCCGGGGATCGGCGAAGTCGTACGCCACCGCGTAGCCGTGCTGGAGCACCCGGGCGTGCTCCAGGCCCTCGATGGCGTGCAGGACGCGCTCCTGGACGTCGGGGGGCAGCGAGGTGGACAGGCCGTTCACGTAGACCCGGTCGGTCTCCAGGCTCTCGGGCTCCAGGAACAGCAGGTGACGCTCCCGCTGGGGGAAGCGCACGATCTTGTCCTCGATCGACGGGCAGTAGCGGGGACCGGTGCCGTGGATCTGACCGGAGTACACCGGGGCCTGGTCCAGGCTGGCCCGAACCAGCGCGTGGGCGCGGGGGTTGGTGTAGCCCAGGTGACACACCACCCGGGGAAGCTGGGCGGTCGGCGGTCGGAATGAGAAGCGGCCGGGCTCGTCGGGCTGCTCGCGCAGGACGTCCCACCGGATGGAGTCGGCCGCCAGCCGTGGGGTGGTGCCGGTCTTGAGGCGGCCCAGGCGGACGCCCAGCGCGGCGAGGTCCCGGGACAGCGCGTGGGCCGCGGCATCGCCCAGGCGTCCCCCCTCCGTGCGCTGGGAACCGCAGTGGAGCAGCCCGCCCAGGAAGGTCCCGGTCGTGAGCACCACGGCCCCAGCGTGTAGCACCCGGCCATCGGCCAGGCGGACCCCGTGCACCCGCTCGCCGGTGCGCACCAGGCCGGCGACTTCGCCCTCGAGCAGGGTCAGGCCGTCGATGTCCTCTAGCAGGGACCGCAGCACCGCGGGGTAGCGGCGCACGTCGACCTGGGCCCGGCTGGACCGGACGGCCAGGCCTTTGCGGGTGTTGAGCCGGCGGAATTGCAGGGTTGTGGCGTCGGTGACCCGCGCCATCAGGCCCCCCAAGGCGTCGAGCTCGCGCACCAGCTGCCCCTTGGCGAGCCCGCCCACCGCCGGGTTGCACGACAGGCGCCCCACGTGGTCTGCCCGCAGGGTGACCATAGCCACGCGTCGGCCGAGCCGTGCCGCTGCTGCCGCGGCCTCGCAGCCCGCGTGCCCGGCACCCACCACCACGATGTCCCAGGGTGTGTTCACGGTGCCTCCTCCTATCCCTTAGGCTGCGCCGGTGACGCGCATGTGGACCGCGGCGGTGCTGGTGATCGGACTGGTGTTGCCCTTCGTCTCCAAGCCAGTCCACGTGGACGACGCCAATTTCCTGCGCCTGGCCCAGGGCGCGGCCCAGGACCCCTGGCGACCCCACGACGTGGCGATCAACTGGCAGGGCACCACCGAGCGGGCCTTCGACGTGCTGTCCAATCCCCCCGGGATCGCCTGGTGGCTGGCCCCTGTGCACGACGCCAGCGAGGTGGTGCTGCACCTGTGGATGTGGCCCTGGCTCCTGCTGGCTCTCTGGGGCTGCTGGCGGCTGGGCCAGGTCCTGGTGCCGGCAGCGTCGGGGGGTGGGCAGGCCACCTTGCTGGTGCTGGGGACCGCGCCGGTTGTGCTGCTGGGGGCCCAGTCCCTGACGCCGGACCTGCCGCTCTTCGCCTGTACGGTCGCCGGGGTCGCCGGGTTCCTGGGGGCCCGGCGGCACGGGTGGGCCTGGGCCCTGCTGGCGGGCTGCGCCTTTCTGTTCCGCTACTCCGGGCTGTGCCTGGTGCCGCTGCTGCTGTTCGCCGGCTGGCAGCGGGGCAGGCTCCGACAGTCGCTGGCGGTGCTCGTGGCGCCGACCCTGCTCGTGCTCCACGACCTGTCGGCCTATGGCGAGATCCACGCTGCGGCGATGGTCGGCTTCCAGGCCGTGTCGGGCTCCGGGGTGGACCTGGGTCGCAAGGCTGTGGCGAGCATCGCCATGCTCGGGGCTGCCGGACTGCTGCCCGTGGTGGCCTGGAATGCCCGCGGGACCGGGGGACTGGCCGCCGGCCTGGTCCTGGGCGCCGGGGCTGCCGAGGTGAGCGGTCAGACCGGCCTGCCGTTGGTGGCGACCCTGACCAGCTGCGCGGCCGGCGGCGTGGTGTTCAGCACCCTGCGCCAGCACACCCGGGACGACCTGCTCCTGGCGCTGTGGGCCGTCGGCGGGCTGGCCTTTCTCCTGGTGCTCCGGTTCTCGGCGACCCGGTACTGGCTGCCCTTCCTGCCGGCCTTTGCCGTGGCCGCCCTGCGGCTAGGGCCGTCTCGGCGCCAGCTGACCCTGCACGTGGCGCTGGCGGCCACGCTGTCTCTGGGTCTCTCCATCGACGACCAGGCCCTGGCCCGTGCCCAGCGAGACGCCGCCCGGACCGTGGTGGCCCTGGGCCCGACCGGGTCCTTCGCCGGTCACTGGGGCTGGCAGCACTATCTCGAGGCCGGGGGCTGGCAGGCCATCGAGGACGACGGGCCGGTGCAGCTGCCCTTTGCCGTCGCCGAGTCGCCGTGGCCCCAGTCCCCGGAAGCTGGCGCCTGCCTGCGCCGGGTCCTCGAATTCGAGATCGAGGACCACTGGTGGGGACCCCGGGTGCACACCGCCCAGGGGGGGGCGAACCTGCACGCCTACCTGGTGGCCGGAGAGCCACCGGTCGAGACCTATGCCCCCTGGTCCTTCAGCAACGAGCCCTATGAGCGGGTCGTCGTCTACGGCGCCTGCCAGGACTGAGACTTGTCACACCGCTTGCTCCTGTTGCTGTCCGCGGTGCTCCTGGCCACCGGGTGCGTGGCCGTGCGCGAAGCCCGGGTGCTTCCGGGCCCTGCAGACGCCGCTCTGGGGCCGGCCAGTGACTGCGAGGCCTGGGCTGACCCAGGGCTCGCGGCGACTCTGGACCGCCGCACGCACTCGACCGAACGCAGCGGTAACTACTCGGAATTACTTGTGAATGGCGATGCGGCCTTCACCCGGCGCTTCGAGAACGCCGCGACCGCCGACGTGATCCTGGTGAAGACCTTCATCTTCGCCGGCGACGAGCTTGGGCGTGAAGCTGCGCGCATTCTGTCCGAGCGAGCCCAGGCCGGCGCCTTCGTGGTCGTGCAATACGACCTGCGGGGCAGCATCACCGGGGCCGACGACGTGGGCGCTCTGCTGGCCGACGCGTCGCTCAACGGCTTGCTGGGCGAGCTCCCGCTGTTCAAGGAGATGCGCGACGCCGGCGTGGTGGTCGTACCCACCAACACCGTGCTCACGGCCGACGAGCTCGAGGGCTACGGCGCCTGGCTCGCGGGGGCCGAGGTGGACCCCGACAAGGCCCTGGAGCGGCTCTGGAAGGTCCTGGACCTGGTCGATCACCTGGACCACGAGAAGTACTGGATCACGGGCACCCGGACGCCACAGGGCGGCCTGGCGCTCCAGGCCATCCTGGGGGGCATGAACATCGCCAGCGAGTACGGCTACGGCGGCACCATCGCGGTCGACGAGGGCACCGGGCGCGGGGGCTGGCGGGACACCGACGTGCTGCTGACCGGGCCTGTCGTCAACGACATCGTGGACCGCTACTTCGACGTGCTCGAGTACCACCTGGACCACGCCCTCGAGGACGGCCTGCGCGAGCGCCTGAACCCGCCCCAGCAGGTGACCGGCGACGCCAGGGTGCGCTTCGTCTGGAACCAGCCGCGGCACGGCAATCGCCGCAGCATCGAGCGGCTGTACCAGGCGCTCATCTCGGCGACCCCTCAGGACCAGGTGATCCGGCTGGAGGCGGCGTACTTCGCCCCCGGGTTCCGGGTCGGCCGGCGGCTGCGCAAGGCCGCGCGGCGGGATCGACGCCTGGCGGTCATCACCAACAGCAAGGAGAGCGTCGACGCCCCGTTCATCGTCGACGCGAGCTTGTTCGAGTACCGGCGTCTGCTCCGGATCCGCCCGGACCTGGCGCTGTACCTGTGGCGGGTCAACGCGGCCGAGGGCGAGGCCACCCTGCACTCCAAGGTCGCGAGCTTCGGCACCTGTGGCCCCGTCATCATCGGCTCGGCGAACCTGGACGCCCAGTCCAGCGAACACAACTCCGAGTCGGTGGTCATGATCACGGACCCCGGGCTGCGGGTGGCCTTTGACGCGATGTTCGACGACGACCTGTCCCGGGACTCGGTGGACCGGGTGTACCGCGCGGAGCTGGAGCGCCAGGGGTTCTGGCAGAGGTTGAAGCAGAGGGGGGTCTATCGGCTGGGGTGGTACTGGTTGTGAGGTCAGACACCGACATGCCCGAAGGGGGCTTCGACAGCCACCTGACCCTGCGCGGCGGCAAGCTGTGCGACACCTGTCCCGACCCGGTCTACGCCACGCTCCTGGGGGCGAGTGACACAGCCGGTGTGGGCATCTGGGACGCGTCGGCGTCCCAGTGGCGGTCCGCCAACGGAGACCCCAGCGGCGCCAGCTTCCTGCACCAGGACGTGGACATCGGCGCCCACGACATCGCCTGGGTCGACGACGGCAGCGCCGACGGCCTGTTGCTGGTGCTCACCGGGGTCCCGGCCCAGGACGAGACCGACCGTGGCCTGCGTGGCCAGCTGCTGGCCAGCAGCGACGGCGGTGACAGCTGGACCCCGCTGGCCAACGCCCGCAGCGACGCGGGTGGGGACCCCTCGTTGGCGGCAAGCCGTCGCCTGGGGCCGTGGGGCAACAAGGATCGGCCCGGCGGGCGTCTGATCCAGCCGACCGGATCGGGCCAGGCCTTTGTCGGCAGCCAGGTGGGCGAGCAGCCCTCCCTCGCTCTGCTCGACAGCACCGCGGCCCTGTGCACTGTGGGGGACACGGTGCTGCCCAAGACCACCGACTACTACGACTCGAGCACCGGCGTGTACCAGAAGACGCCCGACAACGTGATCTCCGCCATCGCCTGGATGCCCGACGAACACAACAGCGGCGCGTCGAGCATGGTCCTGGCCGGGTACCGTCAGCGGGACATGAGCACCACGACCGGCGAGTCCGCCCTGTTCCGCTGCACCTTTGGTGGCGATCCCAGCTGCGGGAGCACCCCTAGCTGCGTCGAGATCGCCGGCTCCGAGGGCATCGACGTGGCCGACATCGAGGTGTCACAGGCGGCCGATGGCTCGGTCTCGGCCTTTGTCGCCGACCACGGGCGGCGGGCTCGCAACGACGGTGGCGTGTCGCCGGACACCAGCAATTGCCTGGACCTGACCGAGACGCCTGTCAGCGGCGACAGCTGCGGGCCGCGGGTCTGGCGGTGGGACATCGACCTGACCGATGCGACCGGAGCGTCGGACACCCTCCAGGACCTGGTGACCCCGGCCGGCATCCAGCCCGACGGTCTGGTCTTCGACACCCGCACAGCGCAGCCCGTGAGCGGACTGACCTTGTCCCCAGACGACGTGTGGCTCTTCGCCTACACCCCGACGGGCGCCGGCAGCTGGTACTCCGCCGAAGCGGCGGTCTGGCGCATCTCTGTCTGCGAGGCCCTGGCCATCTCGGACTCCGGCTACGACCCGACCGGCTGCACCCACGACAAGGGCTGGCTGAGCCTGACCGACGACAAGTTCATCGTTCCTGGCTACGGCATTGGCGGCCAGGACATGGACGGGGAGTACCTGCGGGAGACCGAGCTCGACCCGGGCAGCACCTGGATGGCCGACCAGGCGCCCCAGTCCTTCTGGTCCAAGATCTGGGACGGGGTCTTCTACCAGGCCGATGCGTCGGTCCCTCGAGAGCTGGTCGGAAACAACCTGTTCGGGGTCTGGTCCTGGCACGAGGACAGCACGGGCACCTATGGGCCGGAGTCCGACCTGCTCGATGGTCACAACGTCTCGACAGTCGACGAGGACACGGCCATCGGCGTCACGTTCTTCGACAACGCCGGCGATCTGGGGAACACCACGTGGCAGGGCACCGTGGCGCGGGACATCTCCATCGGCACGACGGGCCGTCTGTGGATCGTCGATGGGGACAATGGGTTCGTGTTCGAGGACGAAGGGTCGGCGACGCGAGCGGAGCGTCCTGGGCAACTCTCGACCTTTGGGGCGGGGGGCATGGCGGTCACGTCGGCGCCCACGAACACTGGGGAGGACGCGGTGTGGATCGCGCTGCACCACAAGAGTCCGGGGGACACGCCTCCTTACAAGCAGGGGATCTTGCGGTCGGATGACTCGGGGGACTCGTTCTGCTACCAGGGGGCGATCGAGGAGGATGGGGCGTTTCGGTCGTTCT
>Ga0114932_10002823_pt1 | contig 17778 bp, 15 predicted proteins | sample 2SBtaG_2_FD_87286 | JGI IMG/M metagenome (GOLD analysis project Ga0114932, IMG submission 87286) | Deep subsurface microbial communities from Kolumbo volcano to uncover new lineages of life (NeLLi) - 2SBTROV12_ACTIVE470 metaG | ecosystem: Environmental > Aquatic > Marine > Volcanic ... | reverse complement strand
TTTAAAATGGACACCACCATTTATTGTTCCTATTGTTGAAACACTATTAAAGATATTAAATCTTGCTGGATTAATAGATATGGTTGTTTCTTTATTGATAACAACAATAGGTAAATTTACTGCAATAATTCCTATGTTACAATCACAATTAATGGCTATTTTAGCACAATGTGCAGGACAAGTTGCTGGTGAAATGAATAAAGAGGATTGTTTAGAAAGTGGTGGAGTTTGGATTGATCCTGATGAAATAAAGGCTTTACAAGATATGTATGATAAGATAGTAAGTGAGACATCAGACCTTGATTATGATGATGGTTCTTCTGTAGGGTTCTGTTCAATTACAGAACATTTAGATAAGGAATCATGTGAAGCAGCAGGTGGTACTTGGACGGATTTAGATACAGATACAGATTTTGATAATGTAGATACTTCTGCATTATCTAATGAATTGTCAAAACAATTAGAAGAATTGGATAGGTGTTTTGCAGACCCACAATTAGATGATTATTTAAAAGGTTTATAAAGGAGATTATAAAATGAAAAAACAACAGCTAATAAAGATAATCGAAACCATAGTTCGTAAGGAAGTTAAAAAACAAATGAATGAGATATTTATTAAAGATAATGACTCATCTTCACTTACCGAATTAGTTTCACAACCAATAACCGAAAAAGAGTTCAAAGAACCTATTAGGAAGCAATATAAAGCTAAACCTAAAGAGGAAGTGAAATATACTTCAAATGAGGCACTTAATAAAGTTTTGAATGAAACCGTTGGTGGAGTTCCACAAGGAGAAAGTAGTGAATATCCAACTATGGGTGGTGGAATCTACGATAGTAGTAAGATAAATGATATTCTTGTTAGAGAATCAGGATATGGAACTACAGAATCCGTAAAGGAAAAGAAACGAGAAATAGCAGCAGTAGATACTATTAAGAAAGCTGGTGTTTCAGTTGACCAAGTTCCAGACCATGTAACAGACGCTTTAACTAAAGATTATTCTAAAGTGATGAAAGCGATTGAACAGAAAAAGGGTGGTGGAACGAACTATCGTCCATAAGAGGTGAGTAATGGCATTAGATAAAAATTTTTTAAAGTATAAACTTGAGAAAATTAAAAATGATAGAATTTTTAAAGACCAAGATACTGAAACTAAAAAGAAAATAAGAAAAGAAAATGCTAAAGTATCAGCTGAAGAGGCAGACGCAATACATTCTTATTTAACAGGTGAAGATGAAATAGATAGACTTGATAATAAATCATATTTAGAAAATAGATTACCTGGAAGTCTTTTTATAGGTAGAGGAAATCAGTTAAATATTAGACAAGTTCAGACTAATCCTAAATCTAAAAAATCAAGATTATCAAGATTATTAAAAAGATTTAAAACAGTTGCTAAAGCAAACATTGACGAGTCTAAACAAATAATAGTATTAAAAAAAATATTTGATAAATTAAATCTTAATTTTAAGTTTGGTGAAATAAAAACAGATGGAACTTTAGTTGCAGGTGGATATAAAACACACGATAGTAGAGATGAATACGAAGGAATTACAGAAGATTATATTGTAACTGATGTTGTTGAAAATGCAGATGGAACTTTGACATACATTAGAAAAAGAATTATAGTAAAAAATGGCTTGATAGTTGGTCAAGATATAATAAGTCAATAGGAGAATATAAATGGGAGCAAGAGAAAAAGATTTAAATCCAGATATACATATTGGATTAAAACTTCCTATGGGATATTCTGATTCTGGATACTTTAAACAAACTAAAACTACACTTCAACAAGCAAAATATAATATTATTAATTTGTTGAAAACTATTCCAGGTGAAAGACTTGGACAACCAGAGTTTGGTTCAAATTTACATTCAATATTATTTGAACCAATGAATGAAGATTTTAATGATATATTAGAAGATTCAATTAGAACATCTTTAGGAACTTGGTTGCCATATATAAACATTAAAAATATAGAAATTACAATGCCAGATTATAATATTAATCAAGTTAATATAACAATAGATTTTGGATTGTCATTTGAACCCGATAGGTTTGGAACTGTATCAGTAAGTTTTGACCAATTTGAATCGGCTATTAATCAATAAGGGAGAACGAAATGGCTACAAAGGGAGTCAGTAAAGACGTAAAATATTTAAATAAAGATTTTTCTGCATTCAGAGATGGTCTTATAGAATTTGCCAAAACATACTTCCCAAATACATATAATGATTTTAACGAATCAGACCCAGGTATGATGTTTATAGAAATGGCATCATATGTTGGTGATACATTGTCCTATTACATGGACGAACAATTTAAAGAAAGTATGTTAGCTTTTGCAGAAGAAAAGAAAACCATATATGAAATTGCACAAGGATATGGATATAAACCAAGACAGGCTTCACCTGCAACCGTAACTCTTGATGTATTTCAAACAGTTCCTGCAGTAGATACAGCAGATGCCGATACTGGACTAAGAGGACCAAACGAAGATTATTGTTTAAATATTCCAGCAGGAATGCAAGGTACTGCAACTAATGGAACGGTTTTTAGAACTCAAGAAAATGTAACATTTAGAGATTCAAGTTCGTTAAGTCCAAGAGTAGATGATATTTTTGAAGTTGATGATGAAAGTAATGTTACAAAGTGGTTATTAAAAAAACAAGTAAAGGCAATAAGTGGAACTGTTACTACTGAATATGTAACCTTTGGAGACGCAGAAAAATATAAAAGAATTGCACTTTCACAACAACCCGTATTAGAAATAATTTCAGTAACAGATGGTGATGGAAACAAGTGGTATGAAGTTCCTTTTTTGGCACAAGATACGGTATATGCAGAAATGGAAAACACTACAAACAATTCTCCAGATTTAGTGGGTGGTAGAAATTTTGCACCATTTCTTTTGAAACTTAAAAAGACATCTAAAAGATTTAAAACTTATGTTAGACCAGATGGTAAAACAGAAATGAGATTTGGTTCTGGAGTAGCTACAGGAGCTGATGAAGAGATAATTCCAAATCCAAGTTCTGTTGGTTCTAATTTACCAGGAACACCAAGTTTTCTTGATACGGCTTTTGATCCAGCAAACTTTTTAAATACTGAAACATATGGTCAATGTCCAACTAATACAACTCTCACAATTCAGTATTCATATGGGGGTGGAGTTGAAGATAATGTTGCATCAAGCACAATTAATAATATTACATCACATACTCCAGAATTTGATAGTTCTTTATCATTAGATACAAATATAAAAACATCTACATTGGATTCAACTGCAATAACAAACGCAGATTCAGCAACTGGAGGTGGTGGTGCAGAAACACTCGAAGATGTAAGAGTAAATGCAGCAGCTTACTTTCAAGCACAAAGTAGAGCAGTAACAAAGGATGATTATATTACTCGTGTGTATTCATTACCACCAAAGTATGGTAATGTTGCAAAAGTATTTATGTTACAAGATGAACAAGTGGCTGCTATGGGACAAAACGAAGGTGATCCTACATTTCAACCTAATCCGTTAGCATTAAATATGTTTTTGTTAGGTTATAACAATGATAAAAAATTAGTTGGTTTAAATAACGCAGTTAAAGAAAATATAAAAACTTATTTAAGTCAATATAGAATCATGACAGATGCAGTACAACTTAAAGATGCTTGGATATGTAATATAGGAATTGATTTTGCAATTTATACCAAAAGAGGATTTAATAAAAATGAAGTTTTGTTAGGTTGTGTTGAAAAATTAAAAAGATATTTTATGATAGATAAATGGCAAATAAATCAACCAATTGTTTTAGCTGATATATCTTCTGAATTGTTATCTGTAGAAGGAGTGGCAACCGTTGTCAAACCTTTTGAAAATAGCACAGAACTCGTTCAAGTTTCTAATAAATTTGGAACTATAGGTGGAGTAGATTATTCTGATAATATTTATGATTTACATTCTGCAACTTTTAATGGTGTTGTTTATCCGTCAGTAGATCCTGCAATATTTGAAGTTAAATATCCCGACTCTGATATACGAGGTAGGGTGATGGGAGACTTATAATGCATTATTTTGAATACGCAACCAAAGATACAACATTATATGAAGTAAGTCAAAGTTTAAATACTGGACTTGATGAAATACTTGAAATTAGAAAAGATACTAATCCAGATGGTTCTGTAGTAAATGTTTCTCGTGCCTTAATTAAATTTGATATGACTTATATTTCCGAATCAGTATCGTCTGGATTGATTACTTCTGGTTCAAAAACTAAATTTCATTTAAATTTATATGATGCAAATTCTAATGAGTTACATATATCACAAACATTATATGGATATCCAGTTAGTCAATCTTGGGAAATGGGTTCAGGAAGAGCACAAGCAAATCCACTTATAGAAGATGGGGCAAGTTGGAAGTATAAAGATAATAATGATGATGCAACAAATTGGTCAGCTGCAATAACAGCATCTGGTGGAACTTGGTATAGTGGAAGTGGATATGAAGCATCTCAATCATTTACTCACGAACCAAAAGATTTAAGAATGGATGTTACTGATATTGTTTGGAAGTGGTTACATGGAACTGTTCCAAATGAAGGATTTATGTTAAAGAGAAGTGGTAGTATGGGAAATGCAGATTCAAATGTAGAAGAGGGTAATAACACAAAGTATGGACATTTTGTATTCTTTGGTAGAGATACCAATACAATTTATCAACCTAAATTAGAAGTAGTTTGGGATGATTCAACTTGGGCTACTGGTTCATTAAGTCCACTAACATCTGATAATTTACAAGATATGGTTTTGTATATGAGAGGATTACGACCTGAATATAAAGAAAAATCAAAAGTAAAATTTAGAGTTATAGGTAGAGAAAGATATCCTGAAAAATCATATGCAACAAGTGGATATAGTACAGGATATACAACTGTAAAATATCTACCAAGTGGTAGTACATATTATCAGATAAAAGATGCATATACAGAAGATATTGTTGTTCCATATGGAACGGGTTCAATAGTTAGTTGTGATTCAACAGGAAATTATTTTAATTTTTGGTTGAACGGATTACAATCAGAAAGATTTTATAGAATTGAATATAAAATTGTAAGTGGAAGTGGAACATCAGATGAAACAGTAGAGTTTTATGATGAGAAACATTCCTTTAAAGTAGTGAGATAAATAATGGCATTTATAATAGTAGAACCTTGTGTGGGAACTTGTGATACAGCCTGTGTGGATGTATGTCCAGTAGATTGTATTCACGGCCCAATCGATAAAGATGGAGCAGGAGCAGAAGTTCCTACATTAGATACAGTTGATGGATTACAATTATATATTGATCCTGAAGAATGTATTGATTGTGGAGCCTGTGATCCTGAATGTCCAGTAGAAGCAATTTATGAAGAAGAGGAAGTTCCAGATGAATGGAACAAATATATTAAACTTAATTATGATTTCTTTGGTAGGGAGATGACATAATGCCATATACAAAAGATGAATTAGATAATCTTCCATTTTATCAAGGACTTGTAACAGGAGATGAATCTAAGTATTTAGAAATGATAGAAAAAAGAACTGAAGCTGGTAATGTAGAAGATGGTATTCTTAGAGATTCAAAATCTAAAAATATTATTTTGTTTGAAAAAATAAATCCAGGACAAGGAACTGATGGAACAAGTTATACTGAAAATTCTTCTCTTTCATATCAACATGGATATTTCAAATACGAAGAAACAGAAGAAACTAAAAAAATAATAGATAGAGAATTTACGGAATTCTAATGAGTAAGAAAAAACAATTAACACTTGATTCCAATACAGGAAAATTATCAAGATTACAACAGAAAGATTTACCATTAATTGCAATTGATGGTTTAACTGATGGTGATATATTGGCTCCTTTTGGGACGCTTACTTCAGATATAATAGAGTATTGTGTTTATGATACAAATGATAATTATCTTGCTTCTGGACAACTTCAATATCCACTTCCAAATAATTTAGATATTGGTTCTCATGTTAGAGGTCTTGGTTATGAACGAGGAACATATAAAATAGTATATAATTTTCTAAGACAAATAGGTGGTTCTAATAAATTTATATTAACTAAAAAGCGTGATAAGAGTATCTATACTGGTCAGTATATGATAGAAACAAATGGTAAAATATATGCTAGTTATTTTGTAGAAGGTGAAGTAGAAGCTCGTTTACTTGACGACAAGGGAAGAGATATAGAACTACTTGTTCAAGATGATAAGTTTTGGTTACAAGAAATTTCACCATCTCGAACTGAAATAAGATTAAGACCAAATCCTGCTATTGTTGATCCAGATTATTTTGAACAATTTAGATTGTTGGGTTATACTTGTTTGTCATATTCAGATGTAAGTGGAGAATCTAATATAACATTTAATATAGATGGAAATGTTGCAACTATAAATGGTGGAAATATAACATTAGATAGTGCAATGGAAGGTGGAACTCTTAAACTAAGAGATGCCTTTGTTATAGATTATGATAAAGTAGATGAACAAATAACAAGATATACTCCAGTAGTTGATAATGAAATAATTCCAGCTATTCAAAACTTAGTAACCAATGGTGATTTTCAAGAGGGAAAAGATATATCTGAACTTGGAGTTAAAAGAGATAATTATGAAATTCGTACAGAAGCTAATCCAGGTAATAGTAGATATGTTTTAGAACACATATCAAATGAAACCGACAATGTTTATCAACTCTTATTAAATGGTATTCCAGGTGAAAGTTATATAATTAGTTGTTGGGTACATTTTTCCCAAGATTGGCCAGAACTTCAAAAAAGATTATTTTTTGGACAAGTAGAATCTGACGGAACATTTATAAATTTTAATGATTCTACATTAGTTAATGATACTAAAGAAGTTGGAATGACTACTTGGGAACAAAGATATTCTATAATAACAATACCAACAAATTCTAATGGAAGTATAAAATTAAATTTAGGTCAAACTGCAAGTGAAACAACAATTGGTGCTAGGTGGATTACGAATGTTCAAGTTGAAGCAGGAGCAGTTAATGGAAAACCAACTCCATTTGTATCTAAAGAAAGAGTAGAAGAAGAAGATTCACCGACAACTGGATTGATTACATTTATAGAAGAGAATAAAGTTCAAGCCACATTTGCAACAGAAGATAGTGGATTTACATCATTAATGAAAGCAGACGAAGAGGGTAGGGGAAATGGTATCTTAACAATTAAAGATGCATATGTTATAGACCAAACCTATACACAAAATGACGAATTGATTGTAATTGATGATATTCCTTTAAAGAATCCAGATGGATCAGATATTCAATATGGTGAAAGAGAACATAAGGCAAGAATAAGTCCTTATCATGGAACAGGAACTGCAAATAGAATTACACTTAGAGTTGATAATAATTTTACTATAACTTCTTTTGATGAAAATGGAAATGAAACAGAAGTAGGAACTTCATTTGGAGAATCAGGAGCCTATCTTAAAACTTATGATTTTCCACTTCCAAGTAATACTGCACGATTAGAAATTTTAACTCGTGAAAACAATGGAGCGGCAGGATTTATAGGAAAAATTACTTGGAATGGTCAAGTATATAGAACAGGAGATGGACAGGCTTCTTATTCAGACGAGGAAGATTGGAAACGTGACCATTATGCCGATTCAGGTCAAGAAGATGTTCCAGATGAATTAATTACTTATTCCGATTCATCAGGTCCATTTAAAATTATATCAAATTCTACAAACCCAGATGATTTAAATTGGACAGAGACAAATGCAAGTTCACTAAAAGCTGGTGGTAAATTAAAAAAATCAAAATATATTTGGGCAACTGAAAAAACAGACAATCAAGATTTAGTTTGGGAATGGACTCCCGAAACTTCTGTAACTGATTTTATATGGAAATTTCCAGATCCAATTTTAAGGTCTGATGCAGTAAAACCACAGGGATGGTCAGATGGATTTAATTCATTTGATTGGGGTGGTAACACAGATATAATAAATGAAAGGTCATTTTGGCATAGTGGTTGGATAGGACATCACGCAAAATGGGTAAATGGTGATGGTGAATTCGGTGGAGTTGCTATGAAGTTCATCGACCAAAATTCTCAGTATGGTACACCTAATCATATAGATTATGAAGGTGACCATAAAACAGCAAATACAAGTAATGGACCTACTACATTAGCACATAGATGGATGGGTATTTCACAAACATTACCACATTCAATGATAGCACAAGGAATCAAACCAGGCGACCAAATTACAGTTAGTTGGTCTCAAAAATCTGATACACCAAGTAAAGGTGCAATGGTGGGATTACACCATTACAAGAAAAGTGATGGAAATGTTACTTGGGGAGAAAATATTGGAAACAACCAAGATTCAATGGGAGAAGGAAGTAAAACAGCTTTTGAACGAGAATTTTTAAGATATAAAGCCGTTTCTAAAACTGGAGAATGGGAACAAGTAAGTTGGACTGGAACGGTTGAAGAAGATTGGAATTTAAATAAGGCCACTACTCTTTATGTATATGGTCAATATGGTCCTGAAGGAGTTTTGTGGGTAGAAAATGTTCAAGTTCAAATAACAGAATTTGATTCAGTTGTAAATGCCAAACCACTAACAGCAGATTTAGTTGGGGAAATTGTAGAAATTAGTGGAGATACTGCTACATTATCTAATACATATAATGAATTAGCACCTAATGGTACAATATTTGATAATGAATCTAATATACAAAGATGGAATACATTTACAAATTTCTTTGTTGATTATACATCATCACTTGACGAATCAACTCCTGTATATGGTACATTACGAGGTGATATTGAAAGTATAGAGAATAATATTATTACTCTTAAAAACACTTATGCAGAACTTGGACAACAAGACGGACATGATTTTGAAAATACATTAGATATAAATCAAGGTTCTACATTTAATAAATGGTTTATACAATATCCAAATGATAATCAAAATGATTTAAGTAAATTACTAAAAGTAGGTCCTAATGATTATAGTTTAGTAACGAATTTTAAAGTTGATACCCAAACTTATCCTGAATATCCATATTCTGTAGCTTATAAATTATATGAACCTTTACCTGAAAAGATTAATGAAAAAGATTTTGTTACAGTAGTAAGAGAAATGATTCCACCTATAGAGGAAAAGTTTACTCTTGTTCCATTTGTAGAAGAATATATTAGTGATGTAGTTTTAAGAACTCCAGAATTTGGTAATGTAAATAGTCCAATAGGAGCAGGACAAACAGAATTTAAAAATTATACTCAATTGGTATCATCTGATACTGCTATGAAAGAGAACTTAGAAAATGAACTTTTAAGTGGAAGTTTAAGTGCAGATATTAATGTTGAACATCATTTGTTTGAAAATTTTGTTCATTTTAGTTCAGCCGAACAACGAGTTAAAAACTTTAAATATAAATTAGATTTAATAGAACAATATACAGATAGAAGTGCATCTTTAGCGGGAACTAATAGTGGTTCAATAGGATTACCAATTGGTAAACTTAGTGTTAAAGCAGATCCAGGAGCTGGGGGATATTTAAATATTTCTGGTTCTGAATCAGCACATCCACCATTTACTCCAGTAAGTGGTTCATTAACACAAATTCAATCTTGGGAAGCAAAACGTCGTGAAGTTATTAATAACTTTGATAAATTTGAAAAATATATGTTTAATCAAAGTTCTTCTTTTTCAAGTCAATCTATTGGATTATTCCATGATAATGCGTGGCCAAAAGAAAGTGGGGCTGGAACATATTCAAATCCATATGTTCTTTATAGAACTTCACAATCAATTGCAACAAATTGGTATACAGAACAATTACTTTCTGCATCAGCATATGACAAGTCAAATAAAAATAGATTACGAGGACACTTACCAATGTTTGTCCAAGATGATAGTGAAAATGATGTTTTTCTAAAGTTTGTTGATATGATGGGACATCATTTTGATGATATGTGGGTGTTTGTTAAATCAATGACTGATGTTCATGATAAACGAGATAAATTAACAGAGGGAATGGCAAGAAATTTATTAGAACCAGTTGCAAAATCACTTGGATGGACGGTTCACGATGGTAAAGATTTAATATCATTACCACAATATATGTTTGGAATGCAAATAAGTGGTTCAGAAAAACCACAAGAATATTCGATAACTCCAGACAGAGATATATCAAGAGAAATTTGGAGTCGTATTGTAAATAATATGCCATATTTCTTAAAGACTAAGGGAACATCACGAGCAATTAAAGGATTAATAAGTTGTTATGGTATTCCATCAAGTATTTTACGAGTTATAGAATACGGAGGGACTAAACTACCTGGACAAACTGCGGCACATTTCTTAACAAGAAAATTTACAAAGGCTCTCGATGTTTATGGTTCTACTAATAATACATATGTTCAATATAATGCTTGGAGTCCTGTAATATCTGGTAGTGCACCAACTAATAGAGTTCCAGATACAATAGAATTTAGATTTAAAGCAGCAACAGGTTCAAATCAAGTATTGGTAAGACGAGATACAGATTGGGCAATTAGATTAAAAGATAATGGTTCTACAGATAATCGTGGTTATGTATCATTTATGTTAAGTGGTAGTGATGGATATAAAGAAGTTTCATCTTCTAATCTTCCTGTTTATGATGGAGAATTTTGGTCTGTAATGTTAACGAGAACTCTATCTGGATCTGGAGCATTTGTAGCAAGTGATGCTGTAAATCAAGATGTAGCTTATAGTTTATATACTAAACAATATGATGCTGGACGAAGTAAAATTGTTTATGAATCAACCGAAACTATGTATATAACTGGTTCGAGTGATGCGGTTCAACAAACATATAATTTGGCATATTCTGGAAGTGCTAAAACAGTAACACTCGGTGGTCCTGAACAAAATACATTTTTTGGTGAATCATTAAGTGGTTCTATGATGGAATATAGAAATTGGACAACAGCTTTAAATACTGCATCATTTGACAATCATGTTGCCGCTCCAATAGCATTTGATGGTAATACACCATCCGCATCTTATATAGATTTAGTTACTCGATATTCATTTGATGATGATAAAGATTTAAGTGTATCTGCAAATCAATGGTTTCAAGATGTAACAGCAGATACATCATTTACTGCATCAGCAACACCATATAATTACACAAGTGGACTTAAAAATAGTGGTGGGACACATTTTTCATCCGTAGTAGATGAAACAAAAATGAAAGTTCCTAATTTGGGTCCAAGTGGTAGGTCATCAAGAAAGGTAAGAATTGAAGCAGATGAAAGAATTGATAAAGTTGGTAATCCGATATTAAAGTTTGGTGAGAGTATAACGATACCAGCTTACGATAAAGCTCCTGTAGATTCAAATAGACTTGGAGTATTCTTTTCACCATCAGCAGCAATTGATGAAGATATTATAACTTCAATGCCTAATATTGATTTTGACCAATACATTGGTGATCCACGAGACCAATATAAAGAAACTTACACAGGATTAACAGAGGCAAGAAATCTATATTGGCAAAAATATTCAGGACCTAATAATTTTTGGGATTATTTAAGATTATTAAAATATTATGATAGTTCATTATATAAACAAGTTGCAGATTTAGTTCCAGCTAGAGCTAATGCTACAATTGGTATTTTAATTGAACCTACGGTTCTTGAAAGAGATAAAATAATTGTTGGTAAAAAACCTACATTTGAAACACAACATCACAAGACCGTTATAGATACCATGACATATATTTCTGAAAGTTCAGAGTATAAGAATTTTGAAAGAGCTATAAATTACTCTAATCCATTTGGTATCAATCCACATTCACAGACGACAGGTTCTTATATATCTCAATCTGCTGCATACGAAACAATAGAAGTATCTTTAACTTATACAGATCCGTTTAGAGTTAATTATTATACACAACTTAGTGGTTCAGAACCAAGAGGATTTATTTCTGCGTCATCCGAATTATTAACAGAATGGGGATTAGAGACAATGCCACTTAACTTATTTGATCCACATAGATCAAATAATAGAAAACAAGTTACTGGATCTTCAATAGAAATTTCAGCAACATTTAGTTCGTTTAACGCTCCAAGTCATACTTTAAGTCAAAATGCAGCTGGAACGGGTTCATTTGTCTTGAAACATATTTTAGAAAGACCATCAATATATGACATTGGTGATTTAGATACAAGTGGGTGGTATGGAGCTGATTATTATAATTCAACTATACAATTAGGAAGTGTTAAATCTATATTTGAAGAAGTGGTAATGCCACGATATGAGAGAAACGTAATATCACAATTTAATGATGAAATAGAGTATTTTTATTCATCTTCTTTAAGTGCATCATTACATAAACCATATTCATCAAGTTTTGTTAGAAGTGATTTAGATAATAGATGGGATGAATCAATAGGAACTGATAGATTATTTTATGTAGGGTGTGTTCAAACAGAAACATCAACGGTATCTGATACAGTTGGATTATATGCTGATAATACACCAGCTGTAGATGTGGTATTGGTATCACCTACAAAATTAACAACAACGGATAAAACAACTACTAAGATGGATGTTAAGAATAAATAATGACAAAAATTGAAAAGGATTATATTTATAAGAGAAGAATAACAAGTTTTATTATGTCGATCTTATAAATTATATAAAATCCGAATTATTACATAGGAGAAAAAACAATGGGATATTTAGATAATTCAAGCCGAACATTAGACGCTATTTTGACAAAGAAAGGTCGAGAAATTCTGTCAAGTGGTGGAGATTTTACGGTAACAAAATTCGCATTAGGTGATGATGAAGTAGATTACGCCTTATGGGATACTAAACACACCAGTGGAACTGATTATTATGGTGCAGTAATTGATAATTTACCAGCACTTGAACCTTTTAATGATCCTTCAGAGATTATGAAGTATAAACTCGTAACAAGAAGTGAAGGATGTAGAGCAATGGTTAAGTTACAAGATGGTGGTGGAACTGCAACTGAACTTGCAGCATTAAAATATTATCAAAATCCAGGAGCAGGAGATGGGTATAGAACATTAGTTGTAGGTAATGCTGATGTTTCAACAAAACTCGGTGGATTTCAAAATGGCTCATCAATAATAAAAGTATCAAGAGTGAATAACGAAGATTTAATGGGTAATGTTGATTGGTCTGCATTAGTAGGTGAGTCTTATACAGTAACTTTATTGGATTCAAGTATTGGTGTTTTAGCACCAGCCGCAGCAGCTCCTGATAACGAGTCAAATCCTGTAATTACTACTCAATCTGCAGTAGGTCAACCACTTACAACACAAGATTCATATTGGGTCCCGTTTGTAGATAATGTTCAACATATATCTCAAACCATAAGGGATTGTAAAATAGTTTCAGCAAATACATTAGAGTTTGGAACAGGCACAGTAGGAGAAGGTGGTGGAAATCTAACATTTTATCCTAAGAGTATTACACAAGCTTCTACTACTACTTCTTTAATAGTAACTGGTCAAAGTTCAGGAGCAGTCATAGAGTTTGATATAACAATTACACTTGATACTACATTAACATAAGGTAAATCATGGGATTTATAAATAATACTTCATACATATTAAATGCAGTATTAACCAAAAAAGGTAAACAATATCTTGCAAAAAGTGATGGTAAATTTAATATTACTAAATTTGCTTTAAGTGATGATGAGATAGATTATACCTTATGGGATACAGCACATCCAAAAGGAACTGATTATTATGGTGCAGTGTTAGAATCTACACCAATGTTAGAACCTTGTGTAGATCCTGAAGTAGTAATGAAATATAAATTAATTACTATGCCAGCAGGAACTAAGGCGTTACCATATATTACTAATGTAAATCCATTGAACGGAACTGATAATTCTTTAGAAAGTTCATATAATCCTACTCAAATACCTGAGTGGAATTACGATACATCAATGATACAACCAAATACGAATGGAGCAGATGGTAGTTTTTCAGCAGAAAATTATAGTTTTTTGGTATTGAATAAAAATGTAGTTGATATAGCTGGTGGAAGTGGGGGAGGCCAGCTAGATAATTTTGATGTTGGTGCAGTCTATAATGAAGAAAGTGGTAGAACAAGTAAAAAGGTTGTCGGTAGAGAGGCTTTAATTAAAGCAGGTGCAGGTGGATTTGGAACATCAAGAGAAACTTCTATTATAATAACTGGTCAAATGTCAGGAGCAATATATGTTCTACCTGTAAAAGTTAATTATGTAGATAATACACCATCGGAGTAAGATTATGGGATTTATAGAAAAAGATACTTTAGCTGTAGACGCAGTACTTACAAATAAAGGTAGGGATTATTTAAGAAAGGCAGTATTTGGTGAAAATCAAAATGGTGAGCATGTAATTACAAAATTTGCATTAGCAGATGATGAGATAGATTATAGTTTATGGGATATGACTGTAAGTGGTTCAAATTTTGAAAAACCATTTGGTCAAGTAATTGACAATCAACCATTGACAGAACCAAATGTAAATTGGAAATCTCCAACAGATAGTGAGATTATGAGATATTTTTTATTTAAAACATCTATAAGAGAGAGCTAAAAATGGGTGTATTAAACGCAACACAAACAGGAAAAGACGGAGTTGGTAAAGTAAAAACTTTAAGTGGTTTATCAGCAGTTCGTTTAAAGGCAAAAGAAGTTTCTTCAACAAAAAATACTACCTTAAAGGTTACTGGTAATACAACAGGAACTTCTTGGACAATTGGTGTAGTAGTAGAGACTGGAAATTTAGTTTCTGGTTATACTCCACCAGCTGTAAATATGAATCCATCACCTACTTCTGCTTTTACTTATACAATTGATGAATTTGGAGTATAATGTGGGATATATAGATAAAACAACACAAACCGTAACAGCACATTTTACCAAAAGAGGTAGAGAACTTTTAGCAGAAGCTTTATCGGGTGATACATCAGGAAGATATGAAATTACAAAATTTACACTTGGAGATGATGAGATAGATTATCAATTATATGATGAAACACAAACGACTAATTTGAGAGGTAGAGTTATAGAGAATATGCCAGTAATTGAATCATTTGTTAATGAGCAAGAAATCATGAATTATTTTATAACTGACGCACCCGAAATGGCATTACCATATCAATTATCAAATATACCTGCAGAAATTAGATTAACAGGAAAAGATGATGTGGTTGATATTACACCACTAACAGAAAATTTAAACGGAACAGAAACATATGAGTTTGTTCTTGGACATGATAATTTAGTTGAAATGTATGATATGGATAATCCACCAATATCTGATTTTACATTTGCAATATTTGATCAAGGTAGTCCACCAGCTGGAACAGCACCAACTGCAAATTTTAATTATCAAGTCGGTAGTTCGGGAGTATAAAGGAGAAAATAAATGCCAGTAACACAAAATATAGCACCAGTTACTATTAATTTTACAGATACTTCATCTGGGGATAGTTTAAGCTATCTTTGGAATTTTGGAGATGGTGGAACATCCACACAAGCAAATCCAACACATACATTTTTAGCAGGTGTATGGGAAGTTACCTTAACCGTAACAAATTCTAATGGTACAGATACAAGTTCTACCGTAATAGTTGCTTTACCAAGTGGTGCAAATGATACAATGAATATGGGTGGAAGCGGAAAAGGTGGAAATGGTAAAGGTGGAAATGGTAAAGGTGGAAACGGAGAAGGTGGAAATGGTAAAGGTGGAAATGGTAAAGGTGGATTCGGTAAAGGTGGCGGAAACGATAACTTCGACCTTTAAAAAAATTAATGAGAATATATTAAGTGTATATTTATACACAACAAGGAGATAAACAATGAGCGAAATAGACAACTTTTTCACAATCTTACAGGATAACGATAAGAGGACAAATGTTCCAACTATCATATCTTCACCTGTTTGGTCTGGTGGAACAGCGACTTTAACTGCGTTCTATACAGGTTCAACACAGAGTGGAAGTAGTGGTGATTATTACTATGATATCTTTGATAAAGCTGGAACTGATTCAACACGAGAAGTTCAATTCGCGGTAGCTTATGGACATTACGATGGAAGTGGTTCATTATCTACTTCTGCAGGAAATAATCCATCTATGGCTGTATATCGTCAGTTTAGAAATATAGGTATAAAAAATGCATCAAGTACTGATAAATTTGCATTTCCAGCCGGAAACACAAATAGTCCGACAGCCCATAAAGATATTTATGTATTAAGCATAAATAGAGCACGATATAGAGAAAAGTTAGATCCAGGTAACTGGGAACTTTGGTTAGGTAGTGGTGCAAACCGAGTCAAGCTAATTGATGATAGTGGAGCAACCGCAGATTCATCAGTAAAGGCATCTGAAAGAGTATTCAATGTAGTTAGTGGTTCAATTGCAACAGGAACTGCAGTAATTAAGAGTGGTCAAGATGCAACAACATTAGCTAATGATGCTACAGGAACATATGGACTTGTATATCCTGAGTTAGGATTGATTGTATTAAACGCTACAGCATTAGATGCATCACCTTTATCACTTGCAACAGCAGAAACTGCAAATGTTAATGAAAATAACGCTTACAAGTTAGTTTCTAAAATTAGTGATGGTGGTAAGTTTCAAGCAAGAAGAGAAGAACAAATAAAATCTTCTCATTATTTCTGTAGAGTTCAATCCGACAAGTACAATTGGAGTCAAAATCCAACTTACTTCACAGGAACTAACGCAGAATTAACAAATACAACTTTCATTCAAGATCCTAAATCATATATAACTACCGTTGGTCTTTATAATGAACAGAATGAATTGTTAGCCGTAGCGAAATTAAGTCAACCTTTATTGAAATCAAGAGATAGAGAAGCAGTAATCAAAGTACGATTAGACTTTTAAGAGGAGAAAATAAAAATGGCCTTCAAATTATTTAATCCTGACCAAAAGGTAGAAAATTTGTATAGTACTAAGGCAGAACCAATGTGGACTGACGATTCAGGTACTTTAACAACATTTTTTACTGGGTCTACGCAAAATTCTAATAGTGGTAAATACTATAATGATGTATTTAAAACAACAGACCAAACATTAGATGTTCAGTTTGCCATATCTTATGGTCATAGACTTGGTTCTGGATCTGAAGCTTCTACTACTACTGGAACAACTAATCCCACAAAGGGAATTTATTCTCAGTTGAGACAAGTTTTATTACCAGCACAAACTACTCAGTTTAATTTTAAAGGAGATGGAACTCAAAATTATTATAGTGATGATGTTTTTGTTATAGCTGTTAATAGAGCACGATATAGAGAAAAGATGGATCCAGGTAATTGGGAATTACGATTAACAAGTGGAAGTAGCACAATTAGTTTGATTGACGATAGTGGGGGAAATGAAAACCCAGAAGCTGGATGGACAAAACGAGAATTTAATGTAGTTAGTGGTTCAGTAGCAAATGGAGTACACACTACTGCTTCCGCATCAGCAGCCGCTTCAAATTCAGGTTCACATGGTTTGTTTTATCCTGAATCGGGTATGATTATTTTAAATCCGAATTCATTGGCATCTGGTTCTGGTAAAGTTGCATCAGCAAAATACATTGAACCACTTACAAAAAGTGCAAGCACTAACAATTATGAACACAGAAAGTTATTTACTTCAATAAAAAGTGGTTCATATTTCGCAGCTCGTAGAGAAGAAGAA
>Ga0114932_10002822_pt1 | contig 17780 bp, 19 predicted proteins | sample 2SBtaG_2_FD_87286 | JGI IMG/M metagenome (GOLD analysis project Ga0114932, IMG submission 87286) | Deep subsurface microbial communities from Kolumbo volcano to uncover new lineages of life (NeLLi) - 2SBTROV12_ACTIVE470 metaG | ecosystem: Environmental > Aquatic > Marine > Volcanic ... | reverse complement strand
TAGAAACTGGTTCTGCTATTACTTGGAAATATCCAAGCTGTATTTTACAGGGAGATAACTCGGTTGGAGAATTTTATTCGGTAGCAATAACAAATAATGCTCAACAAGCCGATACGGGTACTAAGATGATACACATAGGTAAGAATACTAGCTCTAGAATAATTTCTAAAGGTATTTCTGCTGGTCGAGCCGATCAAACATACAGAGGCCTAGTTCGTATGCAGAGAGGTGCAAATGGTGCCCGTAACTACACCCAATGTGATAGTTTATTAATTGGTGATAATTGTGGTGCCCATACGATACCATATATTGAAAGTCAGAACCCTAGTGCCCAAGTAGAGCATGAAGCGACGACAAGTAAAATAAGTGATGATCAAATGTTTTACTGCCGACAGCGTGGTTTAACTGAAGAAGAATCAGTTTCGTTAATTGTAAATGGATTTTGTAGAGAAGTTTTACAAACGTTACCGATGGAATTTGCTGTTGAAGCCCAAAAGTTAGTTGGAATTAGTCTAGAAGGAAGTGTCGGCTAGGAGTCGTCAAGACAGGGACAATAAAATGGCTTTATTAGAAATACGAAACCTGCATGCGAAAGTTAATAAAAAACCCATACTTAATGGTGTTGATTTAACAATTGATGTTGGTGAAGTACATGCCATTATGGGGCCTAATGGCTCCGGGAAAAGTACTCTATCTTATATTCTTTCCGGTCGGGAAGGCTACGAAATTACAGAAGGAGAAATTATTTATAATGGATTAGATATACTTGATATGGCAGCTGATGAGAGAGCACGACAAGGAATATTTTTAGCATTTCAATATCCGGTTGAAATACCAGGTGTAGCAGGTCTAACTTTCCTTAAAACAGCTGCTAATGCGATAAGAGTTCACCGAGGGATTGATGAACTGGATGCTATGGACTTTCTTAAATTTGTTAGAAGCAAAGCTAGTTCGCTTGATATTAGTGATAGCATGCTAAAACGGGCAGTAAATGAAGGTTTTTCGGGCGGCGAGAAAAAGCGTATGGAAATTCTTCAAATGGCAGTACTTGAACCTTACCTTGCAATTCTTGATGAAACTGATTCTGGACTAGACATCGACGCTCTGAAAGTTGTTTCTGACGGTGTTAATAATCTCCGTAATGATAAGCGCAGCATACTATTGATTACTCATTATCAGAGGCTCTTAGATTACATAATACCAGATAAAGTTCACGTGCTAGCCAATGGACGAATAGTTCAAAGCGGAGATAAAAACCTAGCGCTTGAGTTAGAAGAATATGGTTATAGCAAATTTTCTGAAGTAGTGGAGTAAGAGGATTGCCGGACGGTACTGGATATATGCAACCCTTTCTTGAACAAGCAATCAATGGTGACAATATCATCCCCGGTGAAAATGTTGCATGGTTGGGAGATCTGCGTGCAATGGGGGCCAGTGTGTATGCAGATCACGGCTTACCTAGTCGTAAAGATGAGTATTGGCGCTACACTAACTTAAATAGCCTTAATAAATACGATTATAAACTTCAAAATCCTGGTCGTTTAATTGATGTGCCGAGTTTACCGCATAGGGCTGTAGCCGAATTAGCTAGTTATCGTATAGTTTTTGTTAATGGGTGTCTGCGACCTGACCTGTGTGTTTTAGATGATATGCCGGATGGAGTATTAATCTCTGGTCTGGGTGACATGATTGCTGCGGCCCCTGAAAGATTAGAACCATATTTAGGCAAAAACATTGATTTTATAGATATGCCTATGGCGGCGTTAAACACAGCATTTATTCGCGATGGTCTATTTTTATCTGTTGCTTCAAATGTGGTGTTAGATAAGCCAGTTCACTTACTATCTATAATTGCACCTGATGATTCACCTATGATGATTCAACCACGTAATTTGGTTGTTCTTGGATCTGGATCCAAGGCAACGCTAATCGAAAGTCATATAGGAAATCCTGGGGTTGGTTACTTTAATAATATTGTTAGTGAACACACATTAGGAGATGGAGCACAACTTAACCATTATACATTCCAAGAGGAGAACGCTTCAGCAGTTCATATAGCTGGCTCAGCATTAAAATTGGGGGCTAAATCAAGTTACGATGGTTTTCTACTTCAAAGTGGGGGGCTAGTTGGTCGGGTTGAAACACGTGCTGTATTAAATGGTATAGATGCAGAGTGTCGTCTCGATGGAATATATTTAGGAACTAACAGTCAATTATTAGATACAACTACTTATGTTGAACACGCTGCCCCAGACTGTCGCTCCCGCCAAGTATATAAGGGCGTCCTGGATAAAAATTCTAGAGGTGTCTTCCAAGGTAAAATTCATGTATGTCCTGGAGCACAGAAAACTGATGGGCATCAACTTAGTAGGGCTTTACTGCTCTCAAATAGAGCTGAACTTGACGCTAAGCCAGAATTAGAAATTTATGCAGATAATGTTAAGTGCAGTCATGGAGCTTCGGCCGGTGAACTAGATTCAGAGTCATTATTTTATTTAATGAGCCGCGGTATTTCTTTTGAAGAGGCTCGTCGTATTTTGATAGAAGCTTTTGTAAGTGAAGCATTATCTGAAATACGTCTCGAACAAGTAGCAGAAGACTTCTCTGCTCATGTTCGCAATTGGCTTCAGACTAATATTAACTTTACAGAATTAGAATAAAGGCTTCGGATATGCAATCAGTCTCTGATATTAAAGAGAACACTGAACCTTTAGACTTTAATAAAATTAGAGAAGATTTCCCTATTTTTAGGCAGTCTATGAACGGGTCTCCATTAGTATTTCTTGATAGTGCCGCTTCTGCTCAGAAACCTCAGCAGGTGATTGATACGATTCGAGAAGTCTATGAAAACGAATATGCCAATGTGCATAGAGGCTTATACAAAATAAGTGAATTACTAACGCACCGATATGAGGGTGTTAGGGATATAATTTGTAATTATATTAATGCAGCAAATAGTCATGAAATAATTTTTACGAGAAATGCAACAGAATCAATTAATTTAATTGCTAATAGTTTTGGTCGTTCTTTTTTAAAAAAAGGCGATGAAATTGTTATCACCGAGTTAGAACATCATGCTAATATTGTTCCTTGGCAATTGCTTCGAGAAGAAAAAGGAATAGTTATTAAAGTTGCTCCGATCAATGATATTGGAGACATTATTATGTCTGAATTTGAAAAAATTCTTGGACCACGCACTAAACTAGTCGCAGTATCTCATATGTCTAACGTTTTGGGGACTGTATTACCGGTTGTTGAAATCACAAAAATGGCCCATTCGGTTGGAGCAAAAGTACTAATTGACGGCTGTCAGTCGGTAACCCATATTCCTGTAGATGTAAAAGAAATTGGCTGTGATTTTTTTGTTTTTTCTGGTCATAAGTTATATGGTCCTAGTGGGGTAGGTGTTTTGTATGGGCGTGAGGATCTACTAGAAAAAATGCCGCCATACATGGGTGGCGGAGATATGATCTCATCAGTAACATTTGAAAAATCGACCTGGGCTAATTTACCTCATAAATTTGAAGCTGGTACACCAGCCATAGTTCAAGTTATAGGTCTTGGGGCCGCTATTGAATATATAAATTCGATTGGTCTTAAACAGATTAGTATCCACGAAAATAATCTATTAGAATATGCGACGCCGAAACTACTTAATATTGATGGACTGCGTTTAATTGGAAAATCGATTAATAAGGCCAGTGTTTTGTCATTCACACTGGATTTTGCTCACCCCCATGATATAGCTACCATTATCGATCGCTCCGGAGTGGCTGTAAGAGCAGGACATCACTGTGCGCAACCGCTCATGGAACGTATGGATATTCCAGCAACGGTTCGGGCTTCGATTGGTATGTATAATGACTATAATGATATAGACTCACTAATAGAGGCAATAAACGTAGTACATGAGATTTTTAACTAATGGATGAACTTAGAGAACTATATCAAGAAGTAATTCTTGATCATGGAAAGCATCCCCGAAATTTTAAGTCTATAGAAGATGCAACCTCTAAAGCACATGGGAATAATCCTCTATGCGGAGACCAACTGACCATTTATATAAAACTGAGTGATGATGGGTTGATACAGGATATAGCATTTACAGGCCGGGGTTGCGCTATTTCAATGGCTTCTGCTTCTATGTTGACGGAGTTAGCTATAGGAAAAACAGAATCTAGGATGAATGAAATATTCACTGCATTTCATGAAATGTGTATAGGTTCTGGTAATTCTATCGAATTAGATGAAGAACTAGAGAAATTGCAGGTGCTGTCAGGAGTGAGGGAGTTCCCAACTCGGGTTAAATGTGCAACCCTTTCGTGGCATACGCTTATAGCAGCACTATCCGGAGATATTGAAGTAACAACAGAGTAGGTAATGGTAATGAATGAATTTGGAGGACCTAGCCTTGCTGACTTTATGCCAAATGCCCCAGAACCTGGAGAACCAGTTGTAGCGAGAAGAGGTTCGCCTTTGGATCCCGGAGTGAAAGTTGCTGATAGATCAGAGGTTATTCAAGCTTTGCGAACGGTTCATGATCCCGAAATTCCAGTTAATATATATGATCTTGGTCTTATATACGATATAGAAATAAAAACTAATGGATCTGTAAATATTAATATGACTCTTACAGCTCCAGCCTGTCCAGTAGCTGGTGAATTACCAATTTGGGTGGCGCAAGCAGTGGGTGATCTTAAAGGCTGTGGAGAAGTTGAGGTCTATTTGGTCTGGGAACCAAAATGGACCATGGATCTCATGACCGATGAAGCAAAACTTGTACTTGACATGTTTTGAAATATCTAAGACTAAGTAGGAACAAGGATTATAGATATATGACTAACCCTATAATAACTATGACTGAAGCGGCGACTGCACGAGCGAGATTATTAATGTCGGCTGCAGATTCTGAAATAATAGGATTAAGGGTTGGAATCAATTCTCGCGGTTGTTCCGGTTTATCATATGTAGTTGAGTATGCAAGTGATCGCCGCCAATTTGAAGAAGTAATAGAATACGAGGGTTTTTCTGTTTTTATTGATCCTGCAGCAAGCATGTTTCTAATTGGATCTGAGATGGATTACCAGGAAGGACAGTTCCAAACAGGATTTACCTTCAATAACCCCAATGCAAAAGGCACTTGCGGCTGTGGTGAATCATTCCACGTATAGTGGTAATTACGGTAATATTCAAAAATAATTTTAAGGCTATATTTTTATGGCGACAATGACTTTTGTTCTACCTAATGGAGAGAGTCATGAATTCGAGGCTCCTTTAGGGCATTCAGTTCTACAAATAGCTTGGGATAATAATATTGATATAGAAGGCGCATGCGAAGGAGCTATGGCTTGCTCAACATGTCATGTGGTGGTTGAGCGTAAGTGGTTTGATTTACTTGAAGTGCCTACTGAAGACGAAGAAGATATGCTAGACCTCGTCTTTGGACTTAAAGTAACATCGCGTCTAGGATGTCAAATTATTATTACTGAAAAGCTAGATGGTTTGACTGTGATGATACCATCTGACACACGAAATATTTTGTTAGAGTAGGGCATGACTAAAGAAACTAAATCTAATTATAAGCTACATACTAAACTGCGGGAGGCAAACAAAGACCTTTGGAAAGAATATGTCACTCACCCGTTTGTTGGAGAATTAGCAGCTGGTACATTATCTATCTCCTGCTTTAAATATTATTTAGCCCAGGATTATTTATTTCTTATTCAGTTGGCGCGTGCCTATGCTTTGGCAGCTTATAAAAGTGACAACTTAGACGAGATAAGGTCTTGTGCTTCAGGTATGTCTGCAATTATTGATTCCGAAATACAGTTGCACATAGATTACTGTGCTAACTGGGGTCTGGATGAAAAGGATATATTAGCGACTAAAGAAGCTTTAGCAACTATAGCTTACAGTCGCTATGTGCTGGATAAAGGGATGCAGGGAGATTTATTGGATCTATATGTAGCTCTATCTCCTTGTATAATTGGATATAGTGAAATAGGTGCCCGTATAGCTAATGATCCCTTAACAACACTAAGGGGTAATCCATACCTTTCATGGATCGAACTATATTCAAGTGCTGATTATCAGTCAGTTGCGCAGACCCATTCAGTAATGATGGATATGTTATGGAACCAACGTGCAGGTGAAAAAAGACTAAACCAGATAAATAATAATTTTAGTCAGGCAGTGCAGCTCGAAGTTGATTTCTGGCAGATGGGTTTAGATGCAGATAGTTAAATATATATTTATTAAATTTATCTTTAAGTTACTGTCTTTAACTCTAATTAAGTATTTCAAAAATTATATGTTCATTGATACTGCGGATACGCCCATCATCCCATAATATTGGCATGGCTTCTGGCCCTTGTTTCAAGCTATACCGTTCAGGAGGAAATTTAGAAAGTTTTAAACCAGTTTTTGTCTGATCAAATAATTCCTTTCCTGTATATGGATTACCCCTGCTTAGAGCTGTTTTGGCTCCGTGAACAGTTATCTTCAATTTCCAATTACTGCTCCCATTCAGCGCTCTACTTATTCTTAATATTAACTTTTCTACTTCACGGGACGCCATTGTAGAACGGCTAATTTTCAAATCACCACTTACATTTAGGCGAAAAGTTAGGGGTCTTATTAACAAATCTGAATCGAATCTAAACTCTCTTTTTATAGCGTTATGTTGCTTTAAGCTAATATTTTGAAGTTTTCTACTTTCTGATTTTGCTAATTTGTCATAGCAAGTAAGCCGTTCAATCTTGTTATTGACCAATTTGCATAAGATAATTTTCTGACTAATATTTGCGAAGCATGGTATTGAAGTAAAAGAAATCACAACGGCTACAGATGCTATAACTATGTAGATACGCATTAATATTCCCCGTAATTAACTAAGTTATTATACATTTATTAAATGAGTTCTCAATTTATAGACGTTAAGAGTTAATTTTTTTTAAAATAAAATTCTACTATTTGATATCCACGATATAAAGCCTATATTGCTCTATATGGTCCAAACAATAAATAGTCTCGGTTTAGCTAAAAAACCAAAAGAAACAAGAGTGGTTGTTGCTATGTCCGGGGGAGTAGATAGTTCTGTCACGGCAGCGCTTCTTCATGAACAAGGATATGATGTAGTTGGTATATCGCTGCAACTGTATGATCATGGTGCTGCCATTAGTAAATCTAAAGCTTGTTGTGCAGGGCAAGATATTTATGATGCAGGCAGAGTAGCTGACCGTCTTAATATTCCTCATTATGTACTTGATTATGAAGATAAATTTAAAAGCGACGTAATTGAAAAATTTGCTAGTTCATATGTGGAGGGTGAAACTCCAATACCTTGTGTATTATGTAACCAGACAGTTAAATTCCGTGACTTAGTTAAAACCGCCCGTGAAATAGATTCTGATCTCCTCGCTACAGGACATTACATTCGTAGAGTGGATAATGATGGAGTGCAGCAGTTGCACAGAGCAGTTGATCACTCTCGTGACCAAAGTTATTTTTTGTTTTCGACTACACCTGAACAAATTGATTTTCTTCGATTTCCACTTGGAAGTTATACTAAATCTGAGGTGCGTGATTTGGCGCGTCGTTATGATTTATTAACTTCTGAGAAACCTGATAGTCAGGATATATGCTTTGTACCTAATGGTAATTATGGTGATATTGTCCAGAAATTGCGGCCAGAATCTGGTGAACCTGGAGACATAGTGGATAAATATGGAAACATTTTGGGCCGCCATAAGGGTATAATTCACTATACAATTGGTCAGCGCCGAGGTTTGGGTATTGGTGGGCGTTCAGGTATATCGGATAAGGATTCTATATTATATGTAACAAGCATAGAAGCAGATACCTGCCGAATAGTAGTTGGAAATAAATCTGATTTATCTTTAAACACGGTGTTCGTAAAAGAAATTAATTGGCTTGGTTTTGGTGAGACGCCTCCTACTAATGGAATAGACATTTTAGTTAAAGTACGGTCCACACAAGATCCGGTTCCAGCAACACTTTACGGAGGTTTGAATGGTCATGGAAAAATTGAGTTAGTAGAACCAGAATTTGGAATTGCTCCAGGACAAGCGGCAGTTTTCTATGATAATACTAGGCTTCTTGGTGGAGGATGGATAATAAAAAGTGAGTGTCTTTCAAAGGAAAGAGTATGAGCACTTTCATTCTAGTGCATGGTGCTTATCATGGAGCATGGTGCTATTCAAAATTAGTGCCTTTTTTGAAGGATGCGGGACATGCAGTTATAGCACTGGATTTACCAGGTCATGGCAATAACCCTAGGCCTATTCATCAGATTACATTGTCTAATTACGTTAAACACGTTTGCGAGATAATTGACTTGCAATCTGACCCCGTTATCTTAGTTGGCCATAGTTTAGGTGGAGTTACAATCAGCCAGACTGCGGAAAACAGATCAAATAAGATAAAATATTTAGTCTACTTAACTGCTATGATGCCAAAAAATGGTGAATCACGTATGGATATTTCTGCACGTGTAAATGAAATTCCAAAGGTTGCAGAAGCAAGGGTTTCCATTATGGGAGGGGAGGCTTCAATCATTAGAGATGATAGCATAAAACCTCTGTTCTATGGAGACTGCCTAGAAGAAGATATTTCTTTTGCTAAAAAAAACTTAGTTCCTCAGGCTACGCAAATTCTACACACTAAAGTTAATTTATCAAATAAGAGCTATGGAACTGTTCCTAGGGTATTTATCGAATGTCATATGGATGAAGCTATCCCGTTGCAAATGCAACGTCGTATGATTGCTGATATGCCTTGTGAGAGAGTATTATCTCTGAATACTTCGCATTCACCTTTTTTTTCTGCACCTAATGAACTTGCTGTTCACTTGCTGTCATTAAGTTAATTAATTTTTTTATAAAAAGGAGATTAAGCATGTTGAAGACACGTAATCCATCGAATGTAGCCCCTCCAGGAGGGTTGTATAGCCATTCTGTTGAGGTTCCTGCTAACGCTCGTTGGCTATTAACAGCAGGCCAGGTTGGTGTAGCACCGGATGGCACTATTCCTGAAGGTTTTGAAGCTCAGCATGATCAGATTTGGCAAAATACTATAGCAATCTTAAATGATGCAGGGTTTGGTGTAGAAGATATCGTGAGGATAAATGTTTTTTCTACTGAGCCAGCAGGTCTACCACATGTTATGGAACACCGTAAAAAATACCTTAAACCTGATCATACACCTGGTTCTACATGGTTGGTAATAAGTCAGTTAGCTAACCCTAAATTAGTTGTCGAAATGGAGACTATTGCGGCTAAAGTAGATTAGGCTAGTTTAAAACAGATTTAGTTTATATATTAATAAAGAATGTATGACACTACAGAGAGCCGCTTTAAATCGGGCGCTTGGCCTTACGTGCTGCTTATTGCGGCATCTTTTATTTTAGCAACAAACCATATTGTTGGTCGGACAGTACAAGGTTCTCTCCCACCTATGGGGCTTGGTTTTTGGCGTATAATAGTAGCCTCAACTGTTTTACTACCTTTTTATTGGAAACCATTTATTAAATCTTGGCCTATTATTCGCAGCCATTGGAAACTCTTCCTAATAATGGGCGCTGCGTTAGCTCCATTTGGTAATGCTGCAGTTTATTTAGCTTATAATTTTACTAGTGCCATAAATGGTGGAATTGTGGCTACTGTCCAACCAATGGCAACAGTAGTTCTATCATATTTTCTGCTTTCTGAGTTAGTTAATAAGGTTCAGGCAATAGGTATTGTAATAGCTGCTACGGGTGTTCTTGTAATTTTGTCGGCTGGTAGTATTGATGTTTTGTTGTCTTTTAAACCAAATATAGGCGACGTTATTATGCTTGCCGCTATGTTTGGCTTTGCAGTGCATAATGTTCTTTTAAGACGTTTGCCAAAGGGTTTAAGCGGACCAGTTATTTTACTTGGCGTACAACTGTTTGGAGCCTTAGTAATATTTCCAATATATGTAGTAGAAATGATTGTCTATAAACCGATACCATATACTGTCGAAGCTTTAAGCACTATTATATGGATAGGTGTAGTTGTAGGAGTGTTTGCTGTGGGTTTTACAAACTCAGCAGTACTTTCATTGGGTCCAAATAAGGCAAGTATGTCTAATTATTTTCGTGCAGTATTTACCACTGTATTAGCAATTTTAGTTCTGGGTGAAAACCTGCAGCCATTTCATGCAGTGGCTTTTTTACTTGTGTTTACAGGAATTTTTCTTATGGGCCGCCAAAAACGACATAAAACTTATTTATAAAACTATTAATGGTTTTAATTCACTTTAGAAAAGTATAATTAAGTATAAAAATATGCTATAGTTTGTTCTATTGCAGTGAGTCACTGCTTGACACTTTTAGGGGGGCTAACTATATCCGGTTTTCGTAAATTTATGGCGGAGTAGCTCAGGTGGTTAGAGCAGGGGAATCATAATCCTCGTGTCGGGGGTTCAAGTCCCTCCTCCGCTACCAAATCACTGCTAAACTAAAAGAAACTTCACTAATATAATTGTTCATATAATGAATTGATGATCTAATTTTAATATCATCTAAAATTATTAGAATACAGTTCTAAAAATATTCCTTTAATTATTAATCAGCGTATATTTAGCTGTTTATATATTAGTGTTGGTTTAATATTCTTAATAAGTTTATGCACTAAAACCAAAGAAGAATACTTAGGTTGCTATATTTTTAAATGTTTAAGAAGTAATTTATAAGTTTACTTAGTAATTTTAATTCCATTGGGAGAGTTCTATATGAACAAGCAGAATTCGTTTGGGAATTATAAAAAGATCCGTGATTCTTATAATCTTGAAATTCCAGAGTTTTATAATTTTGGTTTTGATGTAATTGAAAAAAGAGCCCTAGAGGATGATAAAACTGCTTTTATATATGTTTCTAGAGATGGCAGTAAAATTGAGAATCATAAATTTTCTGATTTGAATAATGACTCTAACAGATTTGCTAATGTTTTATGTCAACTTGGAATAAAAAAAGGTGACTTTGCTTTTGTAATGATACCCCGAATACCAGCCTGGTATCAGGTTATGATTGGTTGCATAAAAACCGGGGTAATAGCAATGCCTGGGACTAATCTGCTTACATCTAAAGATATAGAATACCGTATCAATAAATCTCGCGCTAAGTTAGCTATTGTTACTTCAGAATCTGCTGAAAAAATTGATGATATTGTATCTAATTGTCCAAGCATAGAGTGTTTGATAGTTATTGGAGGGGATCGTAAAGGCTGGATTAATTATGACAAAGTATGCGCAGAATCTTCAACACAATTACTACGAGAAGATGTTTCAAAAACTCGTGCTGATGATACTATGCTTGCTTATTTTACTTCAGGCACTACTGCCTTTCCTAAGATGGTCCCAAGAGACTATGGTTATGCAATGGCACATTCCATAACTGGTGATTATTGGATGGATTTGAAAAAAGACGATATCCACTGGACTCTTTCAGATACTGGTTGGGCCAAGGCTGCTTGGGGGATGCTATTTCCACCATGGTTAATTGGAGCTACTATAGTTCTTTATGATGGAGACCTTCGTTTTGATGCAGAAAAACATTTACAATTAATAAAAAAATTGTCCGTTACTACATTTTGTGCTCCGCCAACGGTTTATAGAGTCTTTGCACAGACTGATCTATCTAATTATGACTTAAGCTCTATCCGTCACTCTATTAGTGCGGGTGAACCTCTAAATCCTGAGGTTATGCGTGTATGGAAAGATATGACTGGCACTGATGTTTATGATGGATACGGGCAAACTGAAACTATAAATATTGTAGCTAATATTCCAGGTGTGGAGGTGCGTCCTGGTTCAATGGGGCGTCCTGTGCCTGGAGTAGAAGTTGATATAATTGATGATAAAGGAAATGTGGTCCCTGATGGAGAAGTGGGACATATAGGAGTGAAAATTACTAGTCCTTATCCACCGGGACTCTTTAGAGGCTATTATGATGATGAAGTAGCTAACGCTGAGTGTTTTCATGATGGTTATTATTTTTCTGGGGATACCGCGACAAGAGACAAAGAGGGTTATATCTGGTTCGTTGGTAGGTCCGATGATATAATATCTTCAGCTAGCTATCGAATAAGTCCCTTTGAGGTTGAAAGCGCCTTACAAGAGCATCCAGCGGTAGCAGAGTCGGCTGTAATAGGAAAGTCTGATAAAATACGAGGATCGATTGTAAAAGCCTTTGTGATACTTGCTGAAGGATATAAAGCTTCTACTGAATTGGAAAAGGACATACAAGATTTTGTAAAAGCGCATACAGCCCCATACAAATATCCTAGATCAATAGAATTTCGTGAATCTTTGCCTAAAACTGTTTCAGGAAAAATTCGAAGAGTTGAACTGCGGGAGCAAGAAGAGACTAAGAAATAGATCAATATTGCTTTTTGGAATTATAAATTTTAAAAGAAATTAACCTTAATTTTATGAGATTATTATGACTAATAACGCGCAACTGACGATTAGATTGAATGCAAATGATAATGTGGTTGTGGCTCGCACTGAGATTCTTCCTAATACTTTCATTATGGGAGAAAATGTAACAACTAACCTCCCTATACCACGTGGTCATAAGATTGCATCAGTTCCTATTACTAAAGGAGACTTGATTAGAAAATATGACCAGATTATTGGTTTTGCTATGGAAAATATTTTGCCAGGTGATCACGTACATACTCATAACTGTGAATTTAGAATGTTTGATCGTGATTATGCGTATTCAACTGAATTACGTGAGACGCTGTATTTACCTGAAAGTAAGCGGCGGACATTCCAGGGATATAAACGAAAAAATGGAAAAGTGGGAACTAGAAACCATATTGGAATTCTAACGTCAGTTAATTGTTCGGCTACTGTTGCTCGTTATATTGCTGATACATTCAATAAAACTGATAGACTAAATGAATTCTCTAATATTGATGGAGTTTCAGCTTTTGTACACGCTACTGGGTGTGGCATGGCTGATTCTGGCGAGGGCTATGAGAACTTACAACGCACTCTTTGGGGGTATGCACAACATCCAAATTTTGCTGGCGTATTGATTGTAGGGTTAGGTTGCGAAGTTAATCAGATACCATTCTTACTTGATGCATACGGGCTTGAATTAAACGATACATTTCAGACTATGACGATACAAGAATCTGGCGGCACCCGTAAAACTGTTGAAGAAGCTGTTGAAAAAATTACTAGTATGCTCCCTTCGGCAAATAATGTTTGTAGAGAAACAGTATCTGCTAGTGAGCTTACAGTTGCGTTGCAGTGCGGTGGTTCGGATGCTTATTCTGGAATTACTGCAAATCCTGCATTAGGTAATGCTGTTGATAGATTAGTTGAAAATGGCGGTACAGGAATTTTATCTGAAACTCCTGAGATATATGGTGCCGAGCATTTGTTAACGCGAAGGGCTGTTGATCATAGCGTTGGCGAAAAATTAATTGAGCGTATTCGTTGGTGGGAAGATTATACGGAACGTAATCATGGATCTATGGATAATAATCCATCGCCAGGAAATAAGGCTGGGGGCTTAACTACTATATTAGAGAAATCTCTTGGAGCTGCGGCAAAGGGTGGTACGACTAATTTGGCCGGGGTTTACAAATATGCTGAACCTGTTGATACCAAGGGGTTTGTTTTTATGGATAGCCCAGGTTTTGATCCGGCTTCTATAACTGGTCAGGTGGCTTCAGGAGCTAATCTGGTATGTTTTACGACTGGGCGAGGTTCGGTATATGGTTGTAAGCCCTCTCCTTCAATAAAATTATCAACTAACACAGCAATGTATGAGCGGATGTCTGATGACATGGATATAAATTGTGGAGTTATTGTAGATGGAGAAGCAACAGTTCAAGAAGTAGGGGAGAAAATTTTTAATTATTTTCTCGAGATTGCTAGCGGTCAAAAATCCAAATCTGAATATTTAGGTTTTGGGGATAATGAGTTTATACCATGGCAAATTGGTGCGGTTATGTAAAAGTTAGATTGTTTTCTTCTGATTTATAGTCTGTTGATTTTAAGTGTCATAAATTATTAACGGATAAATTGATCAATATATTCAGTACCTAATCCAGATTTTTCATACCATGACCTGCAAAGATCGATCTTAGTAAAAACATCGTCATAGCCAACTTGTTTGCCGACTTCATCAATATAGATTACGGGACCTGCATTATTGAAAAAGGTTATCATCTCATCATCGCTATCTATTATTAAGGTATGTGTCTCACCAGGAGGTTCATATACATAAGAGCCAACCGTTGCAGTCCAGGTGTGTTCAAGATATCTCCAACTTCCTTTTATAACATACCCATGTACAGGAGCTGGATGACGATGACGACTTAGCATTCCTGCTCGTCTAACTCTTAGAAGGTCTGTAAAACTGCCAGACCTTGTGTCCAGCATGAGCGGGCGAAACCAAACATTATCTGATTGTGGTACCCAAACTCTTTCATCTTCTGGTTCTGCTATAGCTATAATTTCTTTTGCGGCGTTTTGATGCGTTGTATTACTAGTTAAATTTTTCATAATTCATCAACTCATAATTATGCAATAACGTCGTCATTGCCTCTTAGATTGCCATACATAAATCTATATTGTTCAAAAATAACTTTAGTTTTATTAATAATAACAGTATCTAGATAGTCTGATAGATGATTACGAGAAGTTGTTTCCGTGATGTTCGTGTTCGTGCCTTCAACTAAGATTGCCCATTCGATATTTTGTTCAGGGTCAGAAATTTGGCTAAATGCATTTGCTAGCCTTTTGTCAGCTTCAAGATCAACTGAAGCGACACATGAACCTGTTATTCCTGGCGATCTATTAAGCTCCTCTAGGACACTGTTTTTTAGCCAATCCAATAACATCACTACTTTATTCGGATCAGGAAAAAATCTAATAAGAGTTAGAGCAGAACCCATTCCATGAGTTTGGTCAATTAATACGTTACATGTCATGCGATGCCACTTTGTAAATTGCGGCATAATAATTTGGCTCAAATCTGATGGACTTTTAAGTACATCTAGATAGTCTTTAGACGCTATATTATTTGAATCAAGTGCTTCGTAGGTTGTTAAGTATTTAATATTGGCTTTGATCGCCTCATAACGGCGCGCTCGACGAAAACCAGGTATATTAATGCGTTCATCTAGATGCTCATTATTATACCATTCGTTAAAGTCGTGCTCAATTAAGGAAGGCACTTCGGTAAACGTCATTAATAAACCTTTGCCGTAAAGTTGCATGTTGTTCTTCCTTGCTGCTTATTCTAATTATTAAAATCTTCGAAATGTTTGTAAACACGATTCATATAGGAAGTATGAAATTCTTGAAAGGAAACCGGTTCGTATAATGGTGGAGTGTCTATCTCTTTGCACGTGGGTATGCAAACAACCTTCTTTTCAAGATTAGGGCTGAAAAAAAAGGGCATAGAATAACGATGTTCATTTAATGGAGGAATTACCCGATGTGGTGTTGCGCGAACAAATCCATTGCTCCAGCGTTCCAATAGCTGACCAAAGTTAACCATTATACCTTCATCCGGTATCTCGGGCCAAAACCATTCATTGTTAGAATCCAAGATCTGAATACCGGGTTCATTCTCTTTAGGTAAAAACGTCATCATGCATGTATCTGAATGAGCACCTAGCCCATATTCATTTTTTAATAAGTCTGCCTTTGGTGGATAATGAATCAGTCTTACATAACTATGTGGATTGCTAAAGTAAGCTGAGAAGTAATCAGAAGATAAGTTAAATACTCTTACCCATAAAGGTAGCATTTTCAGTGCTAGATTTGTCATTTCGTTGGTGTAGGTAAGGGCAGCTTTTTCTAGCCTAGGTGTGTTAAGAGGCCATCTATTCGTTCCAAATAATCGAGTTCCAGCAATTACGTGTTGATTAGTAGAATGGTAATTAGTGCCATAATTAAATGCTTCATAATTATCAATTTGTTCTTCAGAGTGATACCTTGATTTTCTGACCACCGTTGATCTATAGGGTAAGTAACCTCTCTCATGCTTATCAACTTTTAACGCCAACTTTTGAGATTTTGGAAGGTCAAATAATTTTTTTGCTTCTTCTTCTATATTTCTCATAGTAATGGGTTTTATGCCATGATTGACGATACACATAAATCCTAGGTCTTTGGAAACATCATGCAGTTTTTTCTGCAATTCATTTATTTTTAAAGAATTATTAGATAAGTATGGTCCCAGGTCGAGTACAGGCAAAGGGCGTTTTTTGATACTTCGAACGTTATCTGTAAATATTTTATTTACTTCGATAATCGTTTGTCCTGACATGCGTTTTACTTCTTTTGATTATAACTTCTTCAATTCATAAGGCGACATGAAAGTTAATAGTTCAGCACCATCACTGGCTAGGTTTTGCCAGTTATTACCTTTTAGTTGAAAGATAGCCATGGCCGCTGTTGGAAAACCTTTTTGAAGACTTTTAACTGCTGCACTATTGCTTCCTTTGGCTACTAAAGATTGAGCTAAAATATCTAGTCCCGGATTGTGACCTATTATCATTACTGTGTTATGATTGTTGTGTATTTTGGAAAGCTGATCAAGTATTTCATTAGGTCCTGCTAGGTACAAGGCTTCTTGGCTGTGTATAACTGTTACCCGACCAATTACATTTTTAATTAATTGCCAGGTTTCTGTTGTTCGTTGAGCTTTAGATATAAGTACTATTTCGGGCAGAATTGAATTATGTAGCATCCAATTTGCTATTTCTAAAATTGCACTATGTCCTTTAGGTGAAAGCGCTCGTTTAATATCTTCCTGGCCAGGTTTATTTGCAACAGACTTGCCATGACGCATCATAAGTAATCGTTTCATTGCAGCGCTTTACCTTTAATTAAAATTACAGAATATCAGGTTTTAGGTGGCTAATACTAACATTTAGGAGGCAATAGGCCCACTTAAAGCCCCTGGTTTTTACTGATTAAATGTAACCGTTCAGTTGGCTTCACGATTCGCCTTAGAATTTTATATCTAATTAGCCTGATTGGTCTATAGCTAAAAACCCCTGTGAGCTTGGGATTGGAGATTTTTTTATAAGATATTATAGTATATAAAAAAAGGGTTTGACACCTCTGCCAACCGGGCGTACAAACCCCGCCACCGTTTGTAATGGTTAGACCGTTGCAATGGTGTTTCCATAAACCCGTTTTTGGTGCTCTTCAATGAGCGTCGTGGGTTTTTGTGCTGTTTGACATTGTAAAGATGAACGAAGGGATGCGCAGGCGGCGGTGCGTTTTAATGTACGCCTGCTTGCGCATTTAATAATACGAGGTCAAATTTATTGAATAATAATTTTGACTTCGCTTGTGCAAGCAAGGCTTTAAGTCAAATCCATTAATTTTTTTAAGTAAATTTTGATGGTAAAATCAAACCTAAGAGTTTGATCCTGGCTCAGAGCGAACGCTGGCGGCAGGCTTAACACATGCAAGTCGAAGGTGAAGTTAGACTTCGGTCTAACAGAAACTGGCGCACGGGTGAGTAACGCGTGGGGATATGCCCAAAGGTACGGAATAACCGTTGGAAACGGCGGCTAATACCGTATGCTCCCTCAGGGGAAAAGCTTCGGCGCCTTTGGATTATCCCGCGTCCGATTAGCTTGTTGGTGAGGTAAAGGCTCACCAAGGCTCCGATCGGTAGCTGGTCTGAGAGGACGATCAGCCACACTGGGACTGAGACACGGCCCAGACTCCTACGGGAGGCAGCAGTGGGGAAT
>Ga0114932_10002821_pt1 | contig 17784 bp, 18 predicted proteins | sample 2SBtaG_2_FD_87286 | JGI IMG/M metagenome (GOLD analysis project Ga0114932, IMG submission 87286) | Deep subsurface microbial communities from Kolumbo volcano to uncover new lineages of life (NeLLi) - 2SBTROV12_ACTIVE470 metaG | ecosystem: Environmental > Aquatic > Marine > Volcanic ... | reverse complement strand
TACCTCAAGTTGAGCCTTGTCAAGATCCTGAATTGAGATTATATCCTTATTGAAGAAATCGTTCATCCTTCAACCATTTATAGAGCCAGATATACAAACCATACTAATGGAACAGTCTGACCTCATTGTTAGGCGTATCAAAGATGGTACAGTTATAGACCATATCAACGAGGGTAAGGGTCTTCAAGTTCTTCAGGCTTTAGATATTGATGGTAGAAGAGGAAATGTCATTACTATTGCTCTTAACATGCCTAGTGGCAAGCTGAAAAAGAAAGATATGATCAAAGTTGAGGGAAGATTCCTTGAAGACGATGATACAAACAAACTTGCAGTTATTGCTCCATCATCAACTGTGAATATAATCAAAGATTACAAACTTGTAGAAAAGAGACGTGTCTCTTTACCAAATGAAATTGATAGAATTTTTAGGTGTTCAAATCCTGATTGTGTTACAAATAGTAATGAGCGAATTGAATCAATTATGGATGTTATTGATAAAGAAACTCTAATACTAAAATGCAGATATTGTAGTCGATTGCTGGATGTAAGTAAAATAAAATATTAGAATAAAAATTAGTATATTTCTAAAATCAAGTCAAGTTTTTTTCTTTTTTACTGGATTTGGTTGTTCAAACTGAAATTGTTCTTTGGTAAATTTACGTAAAGAACCAAATGGTTGGAATTTTCTTCCATTTCCACGATAAAACTTTGAAAAGAATTCAACATAAATTAATCTAGCGCCTTGAATTCCTGGTTCAAATACACCTATTATTGTATTAAATAAATGTCCTACAATCAGTATGAATGTACCAAGAATAATAAACGGTATTGAAATGTCTAGTGCTTTTAGGAAAATAAAATCTATAGTATGTGCAAGAATTACAGAAGCTAACAGAATTCCAATTAATCTTGTGTATGAAAGTATGTGACTTACTATAGTTGGCAGTTCCATTAAAGCTCGTATTCCCTCACCAACAAACATTAATCCAATTCCACCAAACAGTAATCCAAAGTAAATAAAACCCATCGGGTTATCCATCGGGTTCATACCTTCACCACGAATTATTGCTAGACCAAATGTAACAACACCCCAACCAAATAACAACCAACCCATTTTTCCCAAGGCTTCACGTTTCTCGCCTTCACGTATGGCGTTCAATATACCAAAAATCAAACCCAAAGAGACCATAGCAATTCCAATGTACCCACTCCATAGTAGAAGTTGTCCAGCATTGTGAACTGGATCTAGAAATGCTTGTGAAGGTCTGTTTAGATATTCACCAGCTTCTGGAACCCATGAACCAGATATTCCCACAGTTGCAAGAGCATCAAACACATACCCATTTAGATGGAATCCAAAGTGTAAATCAAATACTATGCCTAAAATTATTCCAACAATACAGCCTGGAATCATAGATTTTGCAAGTTTCAACATTTGTCTTTCTCTTAAAATTAAAAGCCCAAACTCTTTCAGCGCTTTTGGCATGATGTTGATTTTTGATTTATACTCAATACGTCTAATTACCCAAACGCAAACAAGAAGTATTACAAGACAATAACCAGTATCACCAATCATTAATCCATAAAAAACTGGAAAAACTAATGCAAAAATCAATGTAGGATCAAATTCATTACCTTTTGGAACTGAATAGAATCGTATGAAAGACTCAAACAACCTATACCATTTTGGATTATGAAATAATGTTGGTGGATGTTCATCTGTTTTCATTTTATATATTGAAGACCCATCATCAGATTTTTTCAATGTAGTTTCAATTTGTTCAATTTTTTTCTTTGGAGCCCATCCTTCCAATGCAAAAGCATCACTAGTTACACCTAAACTAGAAATTACTTCAAGTTTTTTATTTTCAATTTGTAATTGTTCCTCAGCTATTACCAAGTCTGCATAGTGTTTTTCTGAGATTTTCTTTAATTCATCATCAATATCTTTTAATTTCTGGTTTAGATCTTTCAAGTTAGATTGTTCACGAGTTGTAATTTCTGTTGGTGTTCCATCTAGAATTGGTACTGGTTCAATCTTAGCATTATGTTGTTGTATAATATTTGCAAAATCCTGCTGTGAAATATTAGGGAAAACAGTAATAACAAAGTAATCTGTTTTTTTATCTTCTTTTGAATATAGAAAAATATCATTTTTATGCTCTGAAATAACTTTTTTAAACAGTTCAAATTTTTTGGCTTCTATACTACCAAAATAGGAATTTGTATTTTTTAATTGTAAAACATTAAGATTCTCAGGGAAAAAATTAAATTTTTCAACAAGTTTGATATTATTTTCGGTCTCTCTAATTTTTGTTAGAAGTGATTCTTTTTCTTTTTCTAGTGATGCTACCTGCTCATCGATTTTAATTGAATCAGCAAACTCAAGAACCTTTTCTATTGATTCAAATACTTTGTTAGATTCAACATTTATCTCTGGAACAACTGTCAATAATGCTCTAATTCGTAATAATTGATCAGAAGTCTGTCTTGTTAATTCATTATCACGCTCATTTCTTAGATGTGATGATGCATCTTTTGATAGTGGTTCGATTTGCAAAACCTCAAGATCGTGTAAAACTGAAATAACAGTTTGTCTATTTTTTCTTAAACCTACAATGGCTATTTTTTCCATTGAAACAGGTTTTAGAACCATTATTTCACACCTTTTAATAAAATATCAATTATTTTCTGATTGTTTTGTGCATGTATTTCTGAGACAATGTTTTCAGCTTTTGTTTTAGCATCTTCAATGAATTTGCTTGTTTCATTATTAGCTATTTCCCTTGCTTTCTCAATACTAGTGTCTACTAATTTTTCGCCTTTAGCTTTTGCATCTGTAATTGCAGTTTCTAAATCTAACTCTAATTTTTTAATTTTTATTTCAGATTCTTTTTTATAATTATCTATTTCTTTTTGTGTTTTATCTTCAACTTGTTTTATTTTTTTTATAGATTGTAGATATTGCTCTTGATTTTCTATCGTTACCACCCTCCTAGATACGTTTTAATTAAATATACACCTAAAACTACAGCCGCACCTATGTTAACCATTTTCAGCATTCTTTTAATATAATAAAATTTTTTTTGTTCTGGATTTGCAAAATTATTCTGCAATTGGTAATACCTCCTTATTAGATTGTTTTTCTCTTTCACCCATCTTTCGTTTTACAGTTTTAAGCATCGTAAATGTATCACGTTCCATTTCTTCTAGTCTAAATGTAATAAATTTAACAGCAGATTGTAATCCTGGAATGAAAACATTCTCTATTGCATTAGCCTTACGTTTTGTTTTATCAATCTCATGTAGAAGCTTTCTTAGTGTAGTTTCCTTTTCTGCAACATCTAAAACAATTTTATGAATTTCTTGAAATGCCTTCATTGCTTCACTTATTGATACTGGAATTTCTAGTAGATATTCAGTAAGTGCTTGTTCTCTTGTACCACCCTCTAATTTTGGAATACTAACGCCCATTACATTTTTTGGTGTAATTAATAATTTTTTTAGTTGAGGAATTTTCATTGCCTCATTTTCTAATCTCATTTCTCCATCAAGCATCTCAGCCATGCGAATACTTTGATATCCCTTATTGAGTTCTAATTGTAATTCACTTCTTAGTCTAGAAGAGGCTTTGTTAATATTAAAAAATTCCAAGATTAGTGCTTGACGTTTAAGTTTCAAGAGCTTTAATCCTTTTTCTGCAATTTTAATTCGTCTTTTTGCACGTAAATATTCAAGACGTGTTGGACGGATATCCGCACTGGATGGAATTTTAATTACCTCCTATCATGTGGTTTCTTCCACCATTGTGTATCTAATTTTGCATATTTTGCAATAAATTCTGGTTTAATTCTAGTTAGTTCATTTTCTGACAAGTCACTTAACAATTCCCATCCAATAGAAAGAGTTTGTTCAATAGGACGATTTTCATCAATTCCTTGATTGACAAATCTTTGTTCAAAATTGTTTGCTACATCAAGGAATTTTCTGTCCAAATCACTTAACGCTCCTTCACCAACAATTGCAGCTAAGGCTCTTGCATCCTTTCCTTGTGCATATGCTGAATAAAGTTGATCTGCAAGTTGTCTATGATCCTCTCTTGTTCGACCTTCACCAATTCCTTGATTCATTAAACGTGATAGACTTGTTAGAACATCAACTGGTGGCTGCACATTTGCTCTGTGTAATTCTCTACTCATTACTATCTGACCTTCAGTAATATAACCAGTAAGATCTGGAATTGGATGAGTGATATCATCAGCTGGCATAGTTAAGATTGGTAATTGAGTAACTGAACCTTTTCTTCCCTTAATTTTTCCTGCTCGTTCATAGATAGATGCTAAATCTGTATACAAATAACCTGGATAACCTCTTCGTCCAGGAACTTCTTCTCGTGCAGCAGAGATTTCTCTTAATGCCTCACAGTAATTTGTCATGTCTGTTAGAATAACAAGTACATGCATTTCACGTTCATATGCAAGAAATTCTGCAGTAGTTAATGCAAGTCTAGGAGTAAGAATTCTTTCCATAGATGGATCAGATGATAAATTTAGAAATAAAACAGTTCTTTCTAGCGCACCACTTTCTTCAAATTGTTTAATGAAAAAGTTTGATTCCTCACTAGTAATTCCTATTGCAGCAAAAACAACAGAAAAGTTTTCTTCTGTACCAAGAACTTTTGCTTGTCTTGCAATTTGTGATGCTAGTAAATTATGTGGTAATCCAGATGCAGACATAATAGGCAATTTCTGACCTCTTACAAGCGTATTCATTCCATCAATGTTTGATATTCCTGTCTGAATGAATTCTGATGGTTCTTCTCTTGAATATGGATTAATACCAGAACCTACAAGATCAAATTTTTCTTTTGAGATAATCTTTGGACCATTATCTCTTGGATTTCCTAATCCATCAAACACTCTACCAAGCATTTCATCAGAAACAGCTAATGTTGCAGTTTCTCCAAGAAATGTTGTGGAAGTACCAGTAGTAGTTAAACCAAGTGTCTGACCAAATACTTGAACTACTGCTAATCCTTCACTTGTATCTAGAACTTGACCTTGTCGTCTTTCGCCATTTGGAAGCTTTATTTCTACCATTTCACCATACGCCGCATTATCTACTCCTTTAACGAAAATTAGTGGTCCTGCAACTTTGTCAAGTGTCTTAAATGAAACATTAGTCATTAGTCAGAACTCTCCTTTGAAAGATTTTCAGATTCTTCTTTCATCTTTGTTTTTATATCACTGACTAACTTTTCTAACTCATCTTCTTTTGTCCATTTCATTTTTGGAATCATTCCTCTTGACTCAAGTGAACTAACCTTTGCAGCAGTAATTCCTTTCTTAATTAATTCATCCTCCATTTTTCCAAATTCTAAAATAATTGATAACATCTGATATTGTTTTTGTATTGATGTGTATGTATCGACATCATCAAATGCACTTTGTTGAAGATAATCTTCTCGGATTGAACGTGCTGTATCTAAAATTCCTTTTTCTGGTTCTGGAAGTGCATCATATCCGACAAGTTGAACTATTTCTTGTAACTCTGCTTCTTTTTGTAAAATATCTAATGCAGATGTTCTATTACTAATCCATTCTTTAGATACATTAGATTTGTACCAATCTGCCAAATCATCAATATACAAAGAATAACTAGTTAGCCAATTAATTGATGGAAAATGTCTTCTTGATGCTAAACTTGCATCCAAACCCCAGAATACTCTAGTTACTCTCAGTGTATTTTGTGATACTGGTTCTGAAAAGTCTCCACCTGGAGGCGATACTGCACCTACGAGTGATAATGAACCCTGACGTGATTCAGGAGATATAACAATACATTTTCCTCCACGCTCATAAAATTCTGCTAATCTTCTTCCAAGATATGCAGGATATCCTTCTTCACCTGGCATCTCTTCTAGTCTACCAGATATTTCTCTTAGTGCCTCTGCCCATCTTGAAGTACTATCGGCCATAAGTGCAACACCGTAACCCATATCACGATAATATTCACCCATGGTAATTCCAGTATAGACACTTGCCTCTCTTGCAGCTACTGGCATGTTTGAAGTGTTAGCAACTAGAATTGTTCTTTCCATTAAAGGTCGTTTTGTCTTTGGGTCTTCTAGTTTTGGAAATGAAGAAAGAACATCACACATTTCATTTCCTCTTTCACCACAACCAACATACACAATTACTTCGCTATCTGCCCATTTTGCAAGTTGTTGTTGTGTAACAGTTTTTCCACTTCCAAAAGGACCTGGAATTGCTGCAGTACCACCTTTCGCAACTGGGAAAAATGTATCAACGACTCGCTGACCTGTTAGTAATGGTTCCTCTGGAGGAAGTTTTCTAAGCACTGGTCTTGGAATTCTAACTGTCCACCAATGTGATAGTGCAACATCTGATGTTTTACCATTCTTTACTACTCCAACTATTTCATTGACGTTGAATTTACCTTCTGAGATATCTGATAATTTTCCAGAGATGTTATGTGGTATCATAATTTTATGCTTGATTAGTGGAGTTTCTTGAACTTCACCTATTATGTCACCTGGTTCTACATCATCACCATTTTTCTTAATTGGAATAAAATCCCATTTCTTTGTTTGATCTAATGCGGGAATTACTTTTCCTCTACTGATGAAATCACCACTCTCCTCTCTTAATTTATCCAATGGTCTTTGGATACCATCATAAATCGATGTTAGCAACCCTGGACCAAGCTGCAATGATAGTGGTTTCTTTGTATTAACTACATTTTCTCCAGGCTTTAGACCAGTAGTATCCTCGTATACCTGAATCATTGCACTATTTCCCTCTAAACGAATAATTTCACCTACAAGACCCATCTCACCGATTCTAACAATATCAAATAATTGAGCGGCATCAAGATCTTTGGCTACCACGACAGGACCAGAAATTCTTGCAATTGTAGCATCTACCATTTTTTCATCAACCTACCTCTATCTTAATCCCAAGAATACGTTTTGCCAAAGAGGCAATTGATTCTTCTTCGCCAGTATTTACTTTTTGTGATGGCATGAATAATACTAATGGCTCAATAGATTCCTCAATTTGTGATAGAAAATTTGAAGGAAGTTTGTTTCGAACAGAATCACTTGTAATAATTAATCCAAAATTTCCAGAAGAATAAAGTTCTTGAATCTTTTTACTTGCATCTTCATTATCTATTATGAAAGTATCATCAATTCCAATTAGACGATAACCAATAACAAGCTCACGATCTCCTACTATTGCTATTTTTCCGGAAACATCAGATTTGGATTTATGAGATTGTTCACTCATAGCAAAAGCATCTCCTTAATTTTATCTGTTGAAAGATCGTAACGCTTTCCATACATTATTCTTTTTAAATTTTCATGTTCATATTCTGCATTATACATAAAATAGAAAATTGTGCCAATAGATAATGCAATGTTTTTTAATTTTTTAACAAACAGTGTATTGATTAATTTTGTTAGTGCAATTTCAAAGACAATTAAGCTTTTTGTTATTTTGTATTGCTCTAGTGCTTCGTTTAGTTTAAAGTATGAATCCACTCTTCCAATAATTTCTGTAATATCCTTAACCTCATAGATATCAAGTAGGTCTTTTGTACTAATTCGTCCACTATTAACAAGATGTTTAGATAAAATTTCTTTATCAATATTTGATTCTTTTGCCTTTAAGAGATTTAGAATATTTTTCTTATCAATCTCTGCTCTAATTAATTCTCTAATTGTACCTTCATCACCTTGAAAGAATTTTAATGATTCAAGTAATTTTTGATAATAAGATTCATGTACTGCAGACATCATTGGACCAAGATCACCTGTCTTTTGAAACTCATCCAAATGTTTCATCATTATTACACCGTAATCGTATTTTGTGAGTTTGTTTACAACACCTTCAACATTTGTTTCGGCAAGAATTATTTTGATTTCATCGTGTGGAATCACACCTGCAGCAATTCCAGCAGGAACATTACGACTGGAAACAAGAAGTGATTCTGTCTCTGTTATTGGTCTTCCCATCATTTTTGATGATAAAATCAATTCAATATTGAAAAGATCCCATTTTGAAAGAAAAGTTACTACTGCATTTTTTCCACTAAATGGAACTGCTTCCAAAATTATTTTATTTGTTTCAACTAGATGACGATTTAGTGCTACCTCCAAAAGTTCTGCTCCTTGATATACAGATGCAGAATTTTTTATACCTGAACTATACCATGTAGATTCTAACTGTTTAATCATATCATTAACATCATTTGCTTTTAGAAGATTCAGTACAAATTCTTCAGAAAGAAAACTTATTGAAATTGATTGTAATCTTCCAAATGAAGATGAATATTGTGATGTTCCCATTATAGAATCTTCTCCAATATTGAAGATTTTATTTCATCTTCATTGCTTCGCAATAATTCTTCAAAAGTTAAATCAAGTTCTTTTGTACCATCATCATTTTCTGCAATTATTCCACCCAAAGTATGGATAGACGAACCTATCGTAATATCTGAAATGTTAAGAAATTGTTTATCTTCTTCCTTACAATGAACCGTAATTTTCTTATCAAGTCGTTTTTGACATGTTTTAATCATTTGTTCTAATACAGTTTTATATTCTGATTTTTTTGTGTATTCAACTAGATCTTGTCTTATTATGTTAAATGTTGAGTCTAGATTTTTGTTTATTGCATCAAATAGAATTTTCTTGGCTTCAAGTTTTCCACTTTCAATAATTCTTGCAGATTCTCTTTCAGATCTTGTTTTTGATTCTTTATCATAGTTTTCAGAAAGATCTTTAATTGTTTCATTTTTTTTAGTTTCTATCTCAGTTTTTTTGTCATTAAATTCCTTTTCAAAAGATTCTATCTCAGTCTTTTTCCTACTTTCAATCTCTCTAATGAAAGACTCTATGCTCATAAATTATCTACCTACAAAATACCGAGTAGAAGAATTATTCCTAATACGAAACCAATAATCCAAAGTGTTTCTGGAATTACAAAGAAGAAAAGAACCTGACCAAATTTCTCTGGTTTTTCTGCTATAATACCCATGCCAGCAGCACCTATTCCTTGCTGTGCGTTACCTGTACCAATCAATCCACCAGCTATTGCAATTGCTGCAGCAAGTGATAAAATTGGTTTTGTCAGATCACTACCACCTGTTGCGGCCTCTTCGCCAAATACATCTCCAGGTGCGATAAATGCAAATAATAAAACGACCCCACCAAGAACACCTAAACCTATTCTAGAAGATTTTGATAATGAAAACATGTTGTTGTAGATCTTATGGATGTTTATAGCATTGATCATTCCTGAAAAATTTAAAACTATCTTATTACATACTCCCTCTTTGCGAAAAAATTTAAAAAATTGCGATCAGAATCTAATGAAAATTTTAGAGAAACTAATTTGATTATTGTCCTAATATAATGAACATCATAACTATACCATAGATGGCAATTGATTCTACCATTCCGATAAAGATGAATACTTTAGATTGTAATGCTGGGTTTTCAGTAATTACTGCAAGACCAGCTGATCCAACATAACCCAAACCAATTCCTGCACCCATGGCTGCTAGACCAAATGCAAGACCTGCACCGATTAGTTTTGAACCATCAGACATTCCTCCTACAACTGCTTCCTCTGCATATGCTACACTTGTTAAACCTGAAATAGATATTGCAAGTGTTGCGAGGAGTAAAATTGGAAGCACTTTCATTTTCATTTTTGCTTTTTTGAGACTATATTTAAACCAACAGTTATTTTATTTAGATCTGATCTAAAGTTTTCTTTTTGAATAAATCAAAGTCTTTTTTGATACTAGCAGAAAAATCATCATGTTCTTTTTCTAAATTTTGTTTAGATTTTTCCAATAATTTTTTAATTTCCTCTTTTGCCATTATTTCCTTTTCTCCATTGATGCTTTCACTTTTTTTAATCTTGCGAATTCCTCTCTTTCTCTTTCTTCAAGTGTTGCCAAAATATATCTAACATTTTGTGTATACTGAGGAATAATTATGTTTTCTAATGCATTTAGTAATTTCTGAGTTTTTTCTAGTGCTTTTGCAAGACTAAAAATTGAATTTTCAAACTCAGCAGCTTTACAAATTTTAGGAAGTAACTCCTTGATTTGCTTGGCACCTCGGTCAATTGATGCGTTGGTATCTGCAAATCCATATGGCATCGATTTTGTATCTTTTTCTGTAACACTTAGTACAGGAATTGTCACATCTACTACACGTTTTATATCAGATTCAACTTCCATTACAGCAGGAGTTGTTTGTGCTACAGAATCTACAGTTGAAACTCCAAGTGACAGATATGATTCATTAACTGATTGATAAATATCTTGCAAAGGATCCCAAATACCGCCTCTAGTTTTCTGAGCCTCTGTAATCATCTCTTCAATACTTTTTAGTAATACTTTTCGCTTATCATCAAGAATTTTTTGAACCATGGTTGCAACTTGGGTTGAACGTTTATACTTGAATAATTCAATCTTTGTTGCAACTACATTTTGTCCAAATGACATTGAAAATTTCTACTCCTTGTAATATTGTTCTATGAATTTGTCTTTAACCTTTGTAAGTTCGTTTTTAGGTAAATTTGAAATTGTACTCCATTGTAATGCTAGTGTTTCTTCAATAGTTCTATTCTCATCAATTGCTTGTGTAAGGAATTTGTTTTCAAATTCATCACCAAAATTCATATAATTTAGATCAACTTCAGTAAGTCCTGCCTTACCAACAATTCCTGCAAGTGCTCTGACTTCTTGTGACCTTGAATAAGCATCATAATTTTGATTTGAAACTTCCTGATGATCAGCACGGGTTCTTCCCTCACCAATTCCATCTTTCATAATTCTACTAAGACTCATTAGGATGTTAACTGGTGGATAAACTCCTTGTCTAAACAGATCTCTTCCAAGAACAATTTGTCCTTCTGTAATGTACCCAGTGAGATCAGGAATTGGATGTGTAATATCATCTGATGGCATTGATAAGATTGGCATTTGTGTCACACTTCCATTTTTGCCTCTTAGTCTACCTGCTCTTTCATAAATTGTTGAGAGATCAGTATAGAGATAGCCTGGATATCCTTTTCTTCCTGGAACCTCTTCTCTTGCTGCACTAATTTCTCTTAATGCCTCAGCATAGTTTGTCATATCGGTTAGAATTACAAGTACATGCATTCCAAGATCATATGCAAGATATTCCGCTACTGTCAAAGCTACACGTGGAGTAATAATTCTCTCAATTGCAGGATCATCTGCTAAATTTAAGAAAAGTACACTTCTTTTTAGTGCGCCTGATTCTTCAAGACTTCTTCTAAAATATTCTGCCTCACTATATTGCACACCAATTGCTGCAAAGACTACTGCAAATTCATCATTTGTTCCAACAACTGATGCCTGTCGTGCAATTTGTGCTGCTAAAATATTATGAGACATTCCAGAACCTGAAAATATTGGAAGTTTCTGACCTCTTACAAGAGTAAGCATCCCATCAATAACTGATACACCAGTTTGGATGAAATCTTTTGGATATTCTCTTTGTTCAGGATTCATCGGTGCACCATTAATATCTAAAAATGATTCTGCAACCGGATCTGGTAATCCATCTTTTGGTCTACCTAATCCATCAAAAACTCTTCCTAGAACTTGTTCAGAAACTGGCATTTCCATTACTTTTCCAACAAACTTTGCGTTTGTTCCAGAAACAGATAGTCCAGTTGTACCTTCAAAAACCTGAACTATTGCTTTACCATTTCCAACTTCAAGTACTTTACCAAGTCGTTTTTCACCATCATTTGTTTCAATTTCAACTAGTTCATCAAATGCTGCATTTTCAACACCATCAACAATTACTAACGGTCCTTTAATTTCTGCAATATTGCTATATTGTACTCCTCCTTTTGTGCTCATTTTGAAACTTTAACTCCTGTAACACTTTTGAATTGTTCGACAATTTCCATTTGAACTTTTTCTAGTTTATCCATTTCATCATCTTTTACTTCCATTCTTGCTTTTAGTAAACTTGCAATTACTGGCATTGCACGAATATCTGCTAATGCTGCACCATCTTTTAGTGCTTGCTGTCCTTGATTGTAAAAGTCAACTAGTAATTTCATAAGTTTGAATTGCTTTTCAGGGCTACAATATGTATCTACATCGTCAAATGAGTTTTGTTGTAAAATTCCAATCTTAATCATTCTTGCAACTTCTAGGATCAATTTTTCTTCATCTGGAAGTGCTTCTGGTCCTAAAAGTCTTACAATTTCTTTTAGTGTATCTTCTCTTTGTAAAATTCCATAAGTTTCACCCCTCAACTTTAGCCAATCCTCACTGATATTCTCAGACCACCATTTTGCAATATCTGCAAGATATCCTGAATAACTATTCATCCAGTTAATTGATGGATAATGCCTAGAATACGCAAGTTTGGCATCAAGTGCCCAAAAAGTTTTGATAAATCTCATTGTGTGCGTTGTAACAGGCTCAGTAAAGTCACCACCAGATGGGGATACTGCACCAACTAAAGATACAGAACCATCACGTTCTGGACTTCCGTTTGCTCTAACTCGTCCTGCTCTTTCATAAAATTCTGCTAACCTAGATGCCAAATATGATGGATAACCTTCTTCTGCTGGCATTTCTTCTAATCTTCCCGACATTTCTCGTAATGCTTCTGCCCATCTACTTGTTGAATCTGCTACAAGTACAACGTCATATCCCATATCTCTATAATATTCTGCAATTGTAACACCTGTGTAGATGCTTGCCTCTCTTGCAGCCACTGGCATGTTTGAAGTGTTTGCAACTAGAACAGTTCTGTCCATTAGAGGTTTTCCTGTACGAGGATCTTTTAGTTCGGGAAATTCAACTAAAACTTCAGTCATCTCGTTTCCTCTTTCACCACAACCAATGTAGACTACTACTTGAGAATCGGCCCATTTTGCAATCTGATGTAAAGTAACTGTCTTTCCAGTTCCAAAAGCACCTGGAATTGAACCAGTTCCACCTTTGGCTAATGGGAAGAATGTGTCAATAACTCTCTGGCCAGTAAGTAATGGAATTGTTGGATCATATCTTTTCAAGTATGGTCTAGGTGTTCTTACAGGCCATTTGTGATACATCTTTAATGGAACTGTTTGACCATCTTTTTCAACTGTAGCAATCTCAGTTTCAAGATCATAATCTCCTTCACTAACAATTTTTGTAATTTTTCCACCAGCATGATTTGGTGGTACAAGAATTTTATGTTCAATCAATGAAGACTCTGGAACCGTTCCAATAATGTTTCCTGGTTCTACATCATCTCCAACTGAGACAGTTGGACTGAAATGATATTTTTTTGTCATATCTACAGGAGTTGTTGTAATTCCACGTCCGATAAAAGAACCAGACTTAGCTGCCAAGTCTTTTAATGGTCTTTGAATTCCATCATAAATTTGACCTATAATACCAGGTCCAAGTAAAACACTAAGTGGATTTCCTGTGCCTACCACAGGCTCGCCTGGTTTTAGACCACTAGTTGATTCATAAACTTGAATAAATGCTACATCTCCTGTAAGACGAATTACTTCACCAATAAGTTTTGCATCTCCAACTGATACAGTTTCATACATTTTTGCATCAGACATTCCATCAGCTCTAACTGCTGGACCGCTTACCCATACAATTCTACCTTGTGCTACCATTTTAATTTCCTAAGTTGAATTTTGCTGCAATATTTTTCCTTATTAAAGGCTTCATTCTTTCAAATCTTGCATCGATCGTATTTTCAAAGGTCATAGAACCATCTTTTGATGTTACTTTGACTCCTCCCATACAATCAATATCTTCAGATGATAATTCTGCTCCGGAAATTTTTGAAATTGCTGATTTAACAATATCTTTATCTTTAGAATTTGTATATACTATAATTTCGGATGTATCCAATGCTTCAGTAGCCTCAGTAATTAAGGATGAAATTAAATTTGAATATTCAGAATCTCGTTTTGTATCTTGAATCTGATCCTTTGCCTGTTCAAAAACTTTGGAAGTAGATTCTTCCACTAGTAAAAGTGCCTTATTTCTTACTTCTAGATCGGAACTTCCAATTATCTGTTTTTCAATTTTTTCTGCTTCTTTTTGACCCTCAGAAATAATTTTTGCGTATTCATTCTCCAATTCAGTTAATGATACAGATAGTTTTTCTTGAGATTCAGAAAGTGACGATTTAAGAGATTCGAGTAATTGAGATCGATTCTTTTCAAGAACCTGATCTATTGTTTTTTCAAGCGATAAATCTGCCATTGTTGGCATTTTTTTAGAAGTAGATTTTAATGTTGTTACTATTCCAGAAATTTCGTAACATTTTAAACCCTATTTAAAAAGAAAAAATTACTTTGGTACTAGCAGATCTTAAGTTTGGAACAATAATTCTACCAAGATCAGATTCTCCAAAGGCAATATCACATCTAACAAAATTTGAATGGTTTCACAAAATTGATACTGAAAATGATACAGTAACGCCTGAAATAGATGATGTTTTGCTAAATGCTCAAAAAACATTTCAGGCTATAGATGAAGTAGTTAAAGGACTAGGAATTCCGTTAACAACTGGTATTATGGAGATTCTTTTCAAGGGTACAGTTATCAAAAAGGATCAATATCAATTAGATGATCTCAAAGCCATGGTTGAGGATTTGGAGAAAAAATATCCATCAGTTATTGACAAACCAACAAAGCTCATAAAAGAAAGTGAAGATACCAAACGTTCCCTAGCTGAATATCAAACAATTAAAGATGCACTTACACTTGTAAAAAAACTAGATGTCGATATAGGAAATCTAGGATTTATGACACATTTTTACACAAATTTATTCATCATAAAAACTTCTAATTTCGAGGAAATTTCTAGAACATTACAGGAAGCTACGATTTACAAATATGAATTAGATAGTAAAGAGGAATCTGCAATTATTATAATTGCAGATTCACAAGATGCAGACAAAGTTCTAAAAGTTATGCGAAGTTTTAACTCAAACCCATTCACAATTCCACAAGGAGTTTCTCAAATTCCTAGTACAGCATTTCAGTTATCAGAATCAAAGATCAAAGAACTTGTTAGCAAACAAAAATCATTAACAAAAGAAATTCAAAATCTAACTAAGAAAAAAAGAGCAGAGATTTTAGCAATGCACGAAAAGGCTTATGTAACAAAAGAGGTTCTTGAGAGTCTACGAAAACCTGGTGGCACAAGAAGTTTTTCTGTAATTCAAGGATATATTCCAGCAAAAATGGAAAAACAATTTAAAAAAGTAACTGAGGAATGGATGTCTGTAGTAGAAAAAATTGATGACCCTAAATTAGCTGCACAAGCACCAGTTTTATTCCAAAATCCAAGATTTGCTAGAACATTTGAAGTAATTACTCAAAGTCAAGGTATTCCAAAACATGGCGAAATGGATCCTACTCCAATGATTGCAATTATGTGGCCAATATTTTATGGCTTGATGTTTGCAGATGTAGGTCATGGATTATTACTTATGGGATTAGGTCTTCTTTTCAAATTAAAAGGACAGGGAAATCTAGCTAGATGGGGAATGCTAATTGCAATTTCTGGTGCTGCAGCAGCAATTGCAGGAGTTGGCCAAGGTGAGGCGTTTGGATTCCATATTCATTACTTTGAACCATTTGGGACATTATTAGATGAAGGTGGAGCATTGCACCCAATTTCATGGATTGTAGGCGTCATTAGTGTTGCAGAATTAACATTTGAACAAGTAATTACAATTCTCAAAGTTTCAATCTTTTTGGGAATAGTTCATCTTCTTTGGGCATTTGCACTTCGAATTATAAAATTAGTAAAAGATGGTCATAAACTCACAGTGTTTACAGAAGCAATTCCAAATGTTACACTTTACGGAGGAATTGTTGTGATAATGATGTGTGCAATAGGTTCAGGTTATGATGTCATGGGTATGTACAAAAGTGTTCATACAGAAGCGGTTCCTTGGGTTACTGTCTTCCTTGGTGATTGGGCTCAAGTTTGGATAATTTCTAGGATTGCAATAATTATCACAATTGCATCTATTGTAATAATGATGATTGGTGGAATCATGCATAACAAAAGACATCCAGAAGAAGGTGGCAGTATGGTTAATGTAATAATCGAGGTTTTACTTGGAAAATCAATTGAATGTCTTGCACATACAATTAGTTATGCACGTATTGGAATCATGTTACTTGTACATGCTGCACTTTTACTGACAGTTAACAATTCATTTGAAAGTATGGGAGGATGGAATTCTCCAAGTGGTGCAGCATTGATTATTGGTGGAAATATTGGAATTATGATGATAGAAGGATTAATTGTTTTCATTCAAGCATTAAGGCTTCATCTTTACGAATTCTTTACAAAATGGTATGATGGAGGAGGTAAGCCTTTCAGACAAATACTTCCAGAGATGCTTTACAATCAACTTTTGTGGAAAAAATAATTATTCAACAGGAAGTTCTAGTTTATTTCCCCATTCACCCCAAGAGCCCAAGTAAACCTTGACATTTTTGAATCCAATACTTTTCAATGCCAGAAAACTGTTTGCTGCTCTGTATGCACCTTGACAGTATGTGACAACTTGTGAATCCTTGTCAAGTTTGTAAAGTGCCTCCAAGTTTTCATCAGATTTTAATTTACCTGAATCATCAATATTGTAATTCCAGTCTATGTTTATTGCAGTTGGAATATGACCACCACGTGCTGCCCTAGGAATAGTTCCATCAAATTCATCAGAAGAACGAGCATCAATTAGAGTGATTTTTCCAAGATTTTCATTTAGTTCTCCAAATCCAATAAGTATTGAAGGATCAATAGGCGTAGAAAGTTTTGATGGCTTGTAGATTATAGATTCTGTTTGAATTGGAAGATTTTCTGTATTCCATTTTGAATATCCACCATCTAACATCTGGACATCAGGATGTGAAAAGTAAAGGCATAGCCATACTCCTCTTGCTGCAAGCATTCCTGTCACATCATCATAAAAGATAATTTTCTTGTTCTCATCAATTCCTGCATATGATAAAATTTTTCTCATATGTTCACCAAAACTGATAATTCCTTTTTCGGATGTATCAGACCAATGAAATGAAAATAAATCTAAACTTACAGAACCTGGAATATGACCCTTAGAATAGTCCTTGTAAGAGCGAGCATCGACTATTAGAATAGAATCTTCATGAATGATTTTTTCTAATTCTTGTGTGGAAATGAACATAAATGATATTCGTATAATGCAGGATAAAAATTAGTTTAGCATCTGCTCTGGTTTAAAATTAAAAAAAAGAAAAAAGAAAATTTGGTTTTTCTTATTCGTTTACGTATGCTCTTTCACCGTTTTGGGCAAGATCAAGTCCAATCTCCTCTTCTTTAGGAGTGACTCTGATTCCACCTGGCCAAACTGCATCCATAATCTTCAAGATTACAATTGAGACACCAAATGCATATGCAACTGACATCAAAGCACCAACAATGTTGATTGCTTGTTGTTCGTAACCTTCTGGTGTACCTGTCCATGCGCCGATACCATCGCCAGTATCCCAAATATGTGGGCTAGCTAGTGTACCAGTTAAGATAGCACCTGTTAGACCGCCCATTCCGTGGACTCCCCAAACGTCGAGAGCATCGTCCCACTTGCGAGCGTTTTTGAATGCAACACAGCCATAACAAACTGTACCTGCAGCAATGCCGATGATTATTGATGCCATTGGTCCAACCCAACCAGATGC
>Ga0114932_10002820_pt1 | contig 17787 bp, 11 predicted proteins | sample 2SBtaG_2_FD_87286 | JGI IMG/M metagenome (GOLD analysis project Ga0114932, IMG submission 87286) | Deep subsurface microbial communities from Kolumbo volcano to uncover new lineages of life (NeLLi) - 2SBTROV12_ACTIVE470 metaG | ecosystem: Environmental > Aquatic > Marine > Volcanic ... | reverse complement strand
TTTACAAATAAAAATGCCTTACACAAGAGTATGTATCCATTATGTCTGGGCTACAAAATACAGAAAGCCCATTCTGATAAAACCTTTCAGAGAAATGTTATTCAATCATATAAAACAAAATGCTTTTGCTAAAGGAATCCATATTGACAGGATCAATGGATACGTTGATCATGCTCATTGCCTTGTATTCTTAAAGCCTACCCAAACTATTAATGACATTGTACAATTGATCAAAGGAGAATCTGCGCATTGGTTCAATCAACAGGCCAATGCACCTCCTTCAAAGTTGCAATGGCAAAGTGATTATTTTGCTGTCTCTGTAAGCGAATCGGCCATTCCGAACGTACAGCAATATATTGACAACCAGGAAGCACATCATCAACGAAAAACATTTCTGCAGGAATACAATGCATTCCTGAAATACCATGGTTTCAGCGAGACAAACTGATAGTTAATAACAAGAATAATTACTGCAACAATTCGCAGGGCTTGATACCTGTATGCTTCTTGAAGGCAGCGGAGAAATGCGAGATAGAAGAATAACCCAGCAAAGCAGAAACATCAGTCACGCTTAAGCTTTTCTCATACAAAAGGTATTTGGCGTGCTCCATGCGCTGTTGCTGGTAGAAATCGAATATGGTAGTGCCGAAGACTTCTTTGAAACCTTTTTTGAGGTAGCACTCGTTCATAGCCACTTTGCGGCTCAGTTCTTTGATCGTGATGGGATCACCGATGTGTTGTAATAAAATATCGCGCGCCTGGTAAATGCGTTCGCGGCCGCTTTCATCGGCCAGGAACTTGCAGACAAAACCTTCTTCTTTTTCATCAACCAAACATTCCAGGCTGTACAACAGGAGTTCATGCACTTTGGCATTCACGAAAATGTTTTCCAAAGCGCCTGAATAGCTGTGATTGAGCAACGCGTCCAATGCATTCCGTTTGCGGTTACACAAAGGGAATATCTTGGTGAAAGCGTGCGGATGCCTGAAAGCCAGCACTTCATCTTTGCGGTTGCTCAACTTCACATTATGTACAAACTGGGCCAGGAAACTGGCTGTGAAATGAAAAGTGAATACATCTACCGTTTTGTGTTTTCCACTGCAGTTTTCTGTGGGCAGTTCACTGCAATTGGCACAACTTTTTTCGCTGCAATAACGGTTACCGGTAGTGCAATAGCGTAATTCCAGGTAGTTTTCAGCGGATTTATCGGGGTTATAATGGTAAACCATCATGCCGGCATCTTCCGCCACCCAGGGATGTTGTGCATAATATCTCTTGATCTGGTATTGGATGGAACCGGGAACATGTTGCTCTTTCTGGTACAAAATATCCAAATCCGGCTCTATGCCGCTTTTGCTAGCCACTCTTAGTATATCCATTACCTGCAACATGCTGCACAAAATTAATGTACAAACATCTATCTGCAAAAACAGGCCCTATCAGAACCGTCACGGGCCTGTCATTTTATAACTTGGGAAGCGGGTTATAAATGGGGAAAAATTGCTCTATTAGCCTCGGCAGAACCCCTTATTTTCATTAACTTTGTCAACTTTGCAAAATCAGTTAAAATACAGGATTATCAAGCATTTATGAGTGAGGAACAAATGACCAAAGAAGAGGAACAAAATAAAAATTATGGTGCCGACAGCATACAGGTACTGGAAGGTTTGGAAGCGGTTCGTAAAAGGCCCGCGATGTATATCGGCGATGTAGGGGTAAAAGGTCTGCATCACTTAGTGTACGAGGTGGTGGACAACTCCATTGACGAAGCACTGGCCGGTTATTGTAAGAACATCAGCGTTACCATTCATGAAGACAATTCCATCAGCGTGCAGGACGACGGGCGCGGTATCCCTACCGCCATGCACAGCAAGGAAAAAAGAAGTGCTTTGGAAGTGGTGATGACCGTACTACATGCCGGTGGTAAATTCGATAAGAACACGTACAAAGTATCGGGCGGTTTGCACGGTGTGGGTGTGAGTTGCGTGAATGCCCTCAGCACCACTTTGCACGTGACTGTTCACCGCGAAGGAAAAATATTTGAGCAAGAGTACCATATCGGTGTGCCCCAGTATCCTGTTAGGGAGATTGGCACCAGCAATATCACCGGTACCATTGTACATTTCTGGCCAGATACCACCATCTTCCAGGAAACAGTATATAAAAAAGACATCCTGGAAGGCCGTTTGCGCGAGCTCGCTTACCTGAACAAACGCATCAGCATTACCCTCACCGACTTACGTGAGAAAGACGAAGAGGGCAATGTCTATATCCGTAATTTTTATAGCGAAGGTGGCATCGTTGAGTTTGTTACCATGCTCGATAAGAACGGCAACCGCACGCCCCTTATTGCGAATCCTTTGTATGTGGAAGGACACGATGAGTCTACCAATGTAGCCGTGGAAGTGGCGCTTACCTATAACGATGATTTCAAAGAGCACATCTTCTCTTATGTCAATAACATCAATACCATCGAAGGCGGTACACACGTAACAGGCTTCAGACAGGCCCTGACAAGGGTATTTAAAAACTATGGCGATAAGGAAGGTCTCTTTGAAAGAGCCAAGGTAACCGTTGAAGGAGATGATTTCAGGGAAGGACTGAGCGCTATCATTTCAGTGAAAGTACCCGAGCCGCAATTTGAAGGACAGACCAAGACCAAGCTGGGTAACAGTGAAGTGAGCGGTGTGGTGCAAACCACCGTGTCGAGGGTATTGGAAGCCTACCTGGAAGAAAATCCGAAGGAAGCCAAATATGTGATCTCCAAAATCATCCTGGCTGCACAGGCAAGGGTAGCCGCTAAAAAAGCGCGCGACATGGTACAGCGCAAGACCGTGCTGAGCGGCGGTGGCCTGCCCGGTAAGCTGGCCGATTGCAGTGAACGCGATGCGGAGAAATGCGAACTCTACCTGGTAGAGGGAGACTCGGCAGGCGGTACGGCCAAACAGGGGCGCGACAGGAGCTACCAGGCTATTCTGCCGTTAAGGGGTAAGATCCTGAACGTGGAGAAAGCCATGGAACATAAGATCTACGAGAATGAAGAGATACGCAATATGTACACAGCGTTGGGCGTAACAGTAGGCACTGCCGAAGATCCCAAAGCGCTGAACACAACCAAACTTCGCTACCACAAGGTCATCATCATGACCGATGCCGATGTGGACGGATCGCATATCGCCACCCTTATTCTTACGTTTATTTTCCGTTATATGAAGGAACTGGTGGAGCAGGGTTATGTATACATTGCCCAGCCACCGCTGTACCTCGTGAAAAAAGGAAAAGAACAGGAATATGCGTACAATGAAGAGCAACGCAAATTGCTGGTGGAAAAACTGGCAGGGGGCCGGGAAGACAGCGTTACCATCCAGCGATACAAAGGTTTGGGTGAGATGAATGCCGACCAGCTCTGGGAAACCACCATGGATCCCGCCCGCCGGACCCTTAAACAAGTAACTATTGAAAGTGCTTACGAGGCCGACCGTATCTTCAGCATGCTCATGGGTGATGAAGTGGCGCCGCGCCGCGAATTCATTGAAAGTCACGCCAAATACGCCAAGATCGACGTTTAATGGCGCAACACTGGTTAGTAAATAAATGGCGGTATTAAGGAAAAAGCCTTATTTTAGAATAGTTGAACTTTCATTAACCCTAAATTCGTATTACTATGGACACTTCAAAAATGATCAAAGCATACTGTCTCAAGACCAAAGAGAAGAATGTTCCCATGCAAGACGCAGTGATTACCAAAACTGCACGCGGCGGATACATGGCTGCCGGTCATGATGGAAAAGGCAATAAAATGGCTGCCATCCTTGGCGAAGCAAAAGCGCTGCAGGCAATAGCCGATGGTGTGGCGAAGAAAGGATTCTAAGCCTTGCGGCAGTTTTTCATAACTCATTAATAGCGAAGGATCCGGTTCTGCAAAGGGCCGGATTTTTTATTGCGCGAGGGCAGGTGCGGCCAATACTGCGCTGTGCATTTGCTGAAGGAAACGATACATGGCATCCATGTCTTTCACCTGATCAACCACCAGCAGGAAATTTTTGCCTACTTGTTTCAGCCTGGCTTTATTGGTACCGGTTTGTAGATAAGCCAGTATCTTTTTAAACAATTCCGATTCAAAATAAGGCGAGTCCGGCCGGTTGATGAAATAACAACGCAGGGTATCTTCTTTCAGCGTCATTTTTTCAAAGCCCAGGTCTACCGCCAGCCAACGGCACCGCACCGTTGTGTACAGGTCTTCTACCTGCGGCGGCATAGGACCGAAACGGTCTACCATTTCCTGGTGGAAGCCGGTCAGTTCTGTTTCCTGTTCGCAATTATCCAGCCGCGTATAAAGCGATAATCTTTCGGTGATGCTTTCCACATAATCATCGGGTATCAACACTTCGAGGTCGGTATCAATAGTACAATCGCTCACATAATCATCTTGTTTGCTGATCTCTTCCTTGAACAAATCCTTGAAAGCACTGCGCTTGAGTTCACGGATGGCTTCTTCCAGTATCTTCTGGTACATCTCAAAACCGATATCCGCCATAAAACCACTTTGTTCACCACCCAGCAGGTTTCCTGCACCCCTGATATCCAGGTCGCGCATTGCAATCTGGAAACCACTGCCCAGATCACTGAACTGCTCCAGTGTTTGCAAACGTTTTCTGGAGTCGGAAGGCAATGTACTCAAGGGGGCCAGCAGATAACAGAAGGCTTTTTTGTTGCTGCGCCCTACCCTTCCGCGCAACTGGTGCAGATCGCTTAGTCCGAACTGGTGCGCATTGTTTACAATGATGGTATTCACATTCGGAATATCTACGCCACTCTCCACAATATTGGTACATACCAATACGTCGTATTTCATGTCTATGAAATCCATGATGCGCTCTTCCAGTTCATGACCTTCCAGTTGTCCATGCGCATGTCCCACACTCAGATCAGGACATAACCCTTGTATCAATGCGCTCATTTCTGCCAGTCCCTGTACACGATTGTGAATGAAGAAGACCTGTCCGCCCCGTTCTGTTTCATAATAAATGGCGTCGCGGATAAAATCTTCATTGAACACATGCAACTCTGTTTGAATGGGCTGCCGGTTAGGCGGAGGCGTATTGATAATACTCAAGTCCCGGGCGCCCATGAGACTGAACTGCAGGGTCCGCGGAATAGGCGTGGCCGTAAGGGTGAGACAGTCCACATTCGTTTTCAGGGTCTTCAATTTCTCTTTGTGTCCCACGCCGAATTTTTGTTCTTCGTCTACGATCATCACACCGAGGTCTTTGAACTTCACTTCTTTCCCCAATAAGCCATGTGTACCTACGATGATATCTACTTTGCCTTCTTCCAGTTTTTTCAGGGTTTCTTTTTTCTCTTTGGCCGACTTGAACCGGTTGATATAATCAACGGTTACCGGAAAGTCTTTCAATCGTTCACTGAAAGTCTTGTAATGCTGAAAAGCCAGAATGGTAGTGGGTACCAGTATAGCAGCCTGCTTGCCATCCACCACCGATTTGAAAGCGGCACGTATGGCTACTTCTGTTTTACCGAATCCTACATCGCCACATACCAGCCTGTCCATCGGCGAAGCACTTTCCATATCTTTCTTCACATCAGCCGTAGCCTTGCTCTGGTCGGGCGTATCTTCATAAATAAAGGATGCCTCCAGCTCGGTTTGCATATAGTTGTCCGGCGTATGCGCAAAGCCTTGCTGCGACTTACGCTGCGCATATAGTTTGATGAGGTCGAAAGCCACTTCTTTGACCTTCGCCTTTGTTTTGTCTTTCAGTTTTGCCCAAACATCACTGCCCAATTTGTTCACCTTGGGAATCGTACCTTCTTTGCCTGTGTACTTGGAAATTTTATGCAGTGAATTGATGTTCACATACAGGATATCACTGTCTTTATAAATGATGCGCACAGCTTCCTGCAGTTTTCCGTTCACTTCCAGTTTTTGTAGTCCGCTGTACCGGCCCACGCCGTGATCGATATGCGTAACAAAATCGCCCGGCTGCAGGTCGCGCAAGGTTTTAAGCGTAAGCGCCTTGTTTTTATTGTATGCCTGCTTGACCTTGTATTTATGGTAACGCTGGAACAACTGGTGATCGGTATAGCAAACTGTTTTGAGGTCTTCGTCGATGAAGCCCTCATGGATGCCCGACACCACCGGCACAAATTGTATATCGGTATTGAGGTCATTGAAAATACTGTGCAATCTTTCCAATTGCCTGGCCTGTTCGGCAAAAATGTATATGCTGAACCCGGCAGACTCATGCGCTTTGAGATCACGGATGAGCAAATCGAACTGCCTGTTGAAAGAAGGCTGGGGCCTGGTTTTGAATTCGATCTCGAAATTGGCGAGATAAGGCTTCAGTCCAAACTCAACAACATGCCGCTGTCTCAATGCGTCTTGTAACGACGCCGCTTTGATAAAATCTTCGCTATTGATCTGTTTCAACACTTTGGTCTGGTCGTCGTCATCGAAAGACTGCATGGAATATCCTCCTTTGAGCATATCTATGAATCCTTCCAGGTCTTCTTCCTGCTGTTGCAGTTTCTCCTGTACTACATCCAGGTCTTTCAGCCATACTACCGTATTATCGGAAAGGAATTGCAGCAGCGGTATCTTTTCTTCCGAACTGAATTGCGTTTCTACATTCGGAATGATATTTACTTGTAACAGCTTGCGTTCACTCAATTGTGTTTCGGGATCGAAAATGCGGATACTGTCTACCTCATTGCCAAACAATTCAACACGGTAAGGTTTCTCATTACCGAAAGAATAAATATCCAGGATACCCCCACGAACCGCAAACTGTCCGGGTTCATACACAAAATCGGTGCGTTCAAACCCATACATCACAAACAATTCCATCAGGCTTTCAGGGTTGATGGTATCATTGGTTTTGATGCTGATGATATTGCTGTTGAGTGTTTTGGGCAGCACTACTTTTTCAAAAAGCGCTTCGGGATAAGTAACAATGATCTTTTTATTACCTCCTGCAGCGAGTCTTGTCAGGGCTTCTGTACGCAACATCACATGCGAACTGTTGAGCACTTTAAAGTTTCTCCTGTTCTTAAAAGAAGCCGGGAAATAAAAAATATCCAGTGCCTGTGTGAGGCTCTCCAGGGTATTTAGAAAATAAGCGGCTTCTTCCGGGTCGTTCAGTACTACGAGATGGTTCAGCTGCTGATCGCGTTGAAAAACAGCGCTTACGATAAATTCTGTGCTGCTGCCCTGTAAATTTTTAAGAAAGATTCGCTGGGGATCGGCAAAAGAAAGCCTGTCCGCCAGCTGAAAAAGGCGGGGGTCATTTTGATACTGCGCTAACAACGTCCCCAGGTTCATACCGAGGTGCAAAGATAACAAAAAGCATCCGATCAATAAACGGCTGTAGTACTCACTGTGATCTTAACCGTGGTAAGCTTTCCTTCTTCCACCGTATACAATGCAATATTGTTGTTGTTATCGAACAGGTTGGCGTAATAATGATCATTTCTTTTTACGAAGAGTGAATAAGCGCCGGGAAGGAGTGCAATGGAAAAAGTGCCGGAACTATCGGTTTCCACCGAGGCAATCTGCCTGGTATGAATGGCCGTATATTCAGGTGCGTCTCCCATCCTGGTCACCTGTGACAAATTGGTAGGTTCATACACCAATATGGTTCCTTTGAGGGGTTGCGGATCATTGGGCGGGGCGCCTACCATTGGCATGTGGTTTCCCGAAGCAACCAGCAGTTTTCCGCTAATGCCCTGTTTGGGAACGGATGAATGCAGCTTTTTTCCCGATGAACACGCCATAAAGGTTAAACAGAGTCCGAAAACGAAAAAAAGAATATGCTTCATGCTTCACTTTGAATGATGAAAGTATCTAAATTTAACGATGATTCTGCTCTTTAGATGGGATTTATGGCAAATCTTGCGATACGCTAAACTAAACAGGTTATGTTGAAAAAATCAATGCTCTGCCTGGCGCTTATGATGGGAATTGTGACAATAAGTCTGGCGCAGGTTTCTACGAACAACAAAATATTGGAACAGGCTGCACGTGGGTACAGGATTTTGGAAGATGATGGTTATACCCGTGCATTGTCAATGGCCAAACAAAAAGGATGGCCATTGGTCATTACCGGTAAAAATGGGGCGAAAGCTGTACTGGTGGGTGTTGATGCTTTCAATTATCCTAAATACTACATCACCAACAACAATACCATTGCCGCTGCCACCACCAGGGCCAACCAGTTATGGCCGGGGGGCGCAAGCGGACTTAACCTCAGCGGCAGTTCAGATTACCTGGCCAACAAGATGGGTATATGGGATGGTGGCAGGCCCCTGGATGCCCATGTTGAACTTACCGGGCGCATCGTTCAAAAAGAAGCGGCTACCGTAGCTTATGACGACCATGCTACCCATACCACCGGTACCCTGATGGCTTCGGGTGTAAATCCTTATGCAAAGGGAATGTCATTCGGACTGAAAAGCATCATTGCTTATGATTTCAAAAATGATATTTCTGAAATGGCCCTGGAAGCGCCGGGCCTGTTGATATCCAATCATTCCTATTCTATTATTGCAGGATGGAATTACAACGATACTAAGAGCCGTTGGGAATTCTATGGGCGGCCCAATGAGAACAGGGACTATAAATTCGGGTATTACAGCATTGATGCCCAGGCATTGGATTCCATCACCTATTATGCTCCCAACTATCTGATCGTAAAATCTGCCGGCAACAACCGCACTTCGAACGGACCGCCCGTTGATTCACCTTATTACCGTTATGATGCCAGTAACCAGATGGTTTTAGCAGGAAAGCGCCCTGCCGGCATCAGCAACAATGATAGTTATGGCAGTATCCCCTGGGATTGTAACGCCAAGAATATCCTTACAATAGGCGCCGTGCAGGGATTGCCCAACGGCTACAGCCGTCCTTCCGATGTAGTCATGGCCAGTTTCAGCAGTTGGGGGCCTACTGATGATGGACGTATCAAACCAGACCTGGTTGCAGACGGCATCAATGTATTATCGAGTATCGCCACTTCGAATAACAGCTATGCCAGTTACAGCGGCACCTCCATGGCATCGCCCAATGCAGCGGGCTCTTTGTTCCTCCTACAGGAATACTATTCCAAACTGAAAAGCAGTTCCTCCGCTTTCATGCGTTCCGCTACATTGAAAGGCCTGGCCATTCATACTACAGAAGCAGCAGGCACAAATCCGGGACCCAATTATATGTTCGGATGGGGTTTGTTGAACGTTGAGAAAGCGGCGGCAGTGATGACCGCTGCCATTGGTAGCAACAATGCAGCTACCAGTACGCATTTGTTATATGAAAAATCACTCGACAACAACAGCTCCAGTAGTTTTACTATTCCTGTGGTGAGCTCAGGTAACGGGCCTTTAAAAGCCACCATCAGTTGGACCGATGTGGCAGGACCTGTAGAGACCGTTATGAGTGATACCACCAAAAGGCTGGTCAACGACCTTGATCTCCGTATTACCCAGGGCAGCCGTACTTATATGCCCTGGACACTTAACCCTACCAATCCAGGTGCTGCAGCGGTGCCGGGAGATAACAGGACAGATAATATAGAGCGCATTGATATAGACAGTACAGTACCCGGACGAACTTATACCATCACGGTTACCCATAAAGGCTCCCTCGTAAACGGCGGACAAGCTTATACCTTATTGGTAAGCGGTGCAGGTGGAACCGCTTATTGCGCTTCTGCCCCCACATCAAGTGCCGGATCGAGGATCGACAGTGTGAGCTTTTCCTCTATTCATTACGCCAATCCCGGTACTGCTACTACATATACCGATAATACCAAACTCACTGCCAACATCGAACCCCTGCAAAACATTCCCATCTATGTGAAAGTAGGCAGTGCTGTTGCTTCGGCTGCCAGCAAAATTGTAAAGGTCTTTATCGACTACAACAACAACGGCAGCTTTGCCGATTCGGGCGAATTGGTGGCAGTAAGCAGTGTTCTGTCCAATGGAAGTGTTTTTCAGGCAACTGTCAGTACCCCCAATACCCTGGTGGTGGGTAATTTTTACATGATGCGCATTGTGGAGGAAGAAACGGCAGATACCAGTGTGGTGACACCTTGCAGCAATCCAGGTTATGTAAGAGGCGAAACCCAGGATTACCGTCTCCGGGCGGTGCCGCCTTCAATAGATATAGCAGCAGCGGGTATCGCTACGCCGGCCGCGCTTGAGTGTCCAGATAACCCTAAGTATTTTACCGTAACACTGAAGAATAACGGAACGGCCGCCCAAACCAATATACCGGTGCAGGTAGTGGTGAAAAACAGCGGCGGCTCAACAGTGGCTAATCTTACGGATACTTTGAAAAGAAACCTGGCTTCCCTCAGCTCTGATAATTTCACTTTGCAGACGCCTGTGAGCAGCATGGCGCCGGGGACGTATTCGATCACCGCTACCGCTTCATTACCAGGTGATCAGCTTCCTGCCAACAATACGATCACTACTAGCATTACCATCAGTTCTTCACCGGCAGGTCCTGCTGCTACGGCCGAACTTTGTAGCAGCACCGTATTCCTCAAAGCAACCAATCCGCAGCAGGGTGCCAATTATCTCTGGTACACGTCTGCAACAACTACTTCTCCTTTTGCAACAGGGGCGAGTACCAATACAGCCAACATTACCAGCGACAAAACTTATTATGCTGGCACAGATGCGGATGTATTCATTGGCCCCACAACTAAAATGACTTATGACAGTGGCGGATATAATAATTTCTCAGGAAATCTCATCAAGTTCAACAACAGCGTACCGGTTATATTGAAAAGCGTCAGGTTGTACACCAGCAATCCAGGTACTATCAAATTTACTGTAGCCAATCTGGGTTCGGCTGACCTTACCAACCGCACGTATACTTATACAATACTCGCTACTACTACATTGAATGTTTCTTCTTCTAACCCTGTTATACAACCGGCTACTTCAGGTGAGGTTAAGGGTAATGATCCGAAAGATACCGGTGCGGTTTATTTTCTCAACCTGCCTGTATCGCAAACAGGGGATCATATCCTCATCACCGAATGCGATGCGGGCGGCGCCACTATTTTCAGGAACAACAATATCTCTGGAAATAACACCTATCCTAAGGGCATATCCGGTATCATGACCATCACCGGTAATACCCTTGATGTATTCCCGCAAAGCGGTCAGCCTTCATCGGCCTATTATTATTTCCTGTATAATTTGAATGTTACCACGGGCGCCTGTATGAGCGCGAGAACGGCGGTAGTGGCTACATCACCCATAACACCTGTTATCACACAGGTGGGCGATTCGCTTGTTAGCAGCGTAGGCGGTAACTTGCAGTGGTATGTAGACGGACAAGCCATCCCCGGAGCAAACGGGCAGAAATACAAACCGATGAATTCCGGGGCTTATACTGTTTCCGTAACGGATGGTATTGGATGTATGAAAACTTCCAATCCTTTCCAGGTAGCTGTTACAGCTATTCCACCGGAAGTGCTTGCCAGGGAGATCAAGCTCAGTGTATCACCCAACCCCAACGACGGACGTTTCAATCTTTCGTTTGAAGTGAATACCAAAGCAGATCTCGGCATTGCCGTTTTCAATGCAGCCGGACAGCAGGTGTACCTGCGTTCGTATCCAGGCTTCTCTGGCAAGTTCTCTTCGCAGATTGACCTGGGACAACTCAGTGCTGAATTTTACATATTGAAAATTCAGCACGATAAAAAAACCTATTCGCAAAAAATACTCATCGAACGATGAGCCAATATCTTATCTATGCGTTTGTTGATGATCTCTTTGTTATGCGGATTGGGTATTACCGTTTCTGCGCAAAAAAACAACCTGGTATATGGTTACCTGAAAGACAGCATCAGCGCTGAACCGGTGGCGCTGGCCAGTGTAACCAACATGAACACGGGCAATACTGTGATGACCAATTATCGTGGACTTTTTAAACTACCCGTAACCGAAAACCAGGTATTGTCTTTCGGTGCTATCGGATACAAGTTCGATACCTTGCGATACAATGACCGTTATATATCACGCGATACCCTGGTCATTTTACTTCCCGTATTGCGAAGAAACCTGGGCATGGTTACGGTGAGAGCTACCATGAGCCGGTACCAGTTTGATAGCATGCAAAGAAGAAAAGATTTTTTGCAGGATATTGTGAACTATACCATCCCTACGATAGCGGAAGCCAATTCCGGGGCGGGCATTGCACTCAACATCAGCCGTTTTTCGCGTCATGAAAGAAACAAACGGAAGGCATTTGCTTTTTATGAATCAACCGAAAAAGAAGCGTATATCAATTACCGTTTCAATGAAAAGCTGGTTACAGCATACAGTGGTTTAAAAGGCGATCAGTTATACGAGTTCATGCAGGCCCGTCGTCCTTCTTATCAATGGCTGCGCACACATCTTACCGAGGAAGACCTCAAGTATTATATCAACGAACAGTTGAAACTCTTTTTGAAGCGGCAATAAATCATTATTCGTAGCGAAGTGCAACGATCGGGTTGAGTCTTGCGGCTTTCATGGCCGGATAGATACCTGCTACCAATCCTACGAGCGAACAGATCACGATCCCCAAAATCACCCATGCCCAGGGTACTACGAATCCTGTTTTGAGCAACATGCTGAAAAGGTTACCGATCAGTACACCAAGGATAATGCCGAACAAAGCGCCGAGCAGGCTGATGATCATACTTTCAAACAGGAACTGCTGACGTACATTGCGGCTTTTACCACCGATGGCTTTGATCAATCCCACTTCTTTGGTACGCTCGTTAACCGCCACCAGCATAATATTCATGAGTCCGATTGCAGCGCCTATAAGTGTAATAAGACCTATCGCACCGGCCGAGCCTGTGATACTGCTCAGAAAACCCATGAGCATTTCAGCCACACGATCGCTTTTTTCGATAACGAAATTCTCTTCGTCGCGCGGTTCCAGTTTACGGATGCCGCGAAAAACGGCGGTCGCTTCACCTGTTGCAGCATCCATGGCATTTACATTACCTACCATCACACCCAGGAAATAGGAAGGTTGTGTGTTCTGGAAGTGCCTTACATTGGTATAGGAAGTGATCAGTACATCGTCCTGTCGCATCATGGCGCTGGAGCCTTTGCTTTTCAGTACACCGACCACACGGTAAGGGATACTGCCTACCCGCACGATTTTATCAATGCTGCTTTCGGGATGTTCACCGAATAATTTTGAGGCTGGATTACTTCCCAACAAACATACGTTTCTGCCGCTCTCAATATCGAGGTGGTTGATGTTGCGCCCTGCGCTGATGGAATAACCATTTACCAGCAGGTAATTTTCATCGCCTCCCCAGATATTGATCTGCGGATTGGTTTTCTTTTCTTCATAATGTAACTCCTGCGCACCGGGTCCGCGGCGATAGATACTGGTCTGTGCTGAGAGAAAATGAAAGCTGGCTTTGAATGCTTCTGCTTCTTCTTTCAGGATGGGTTTTCCCAGATTCGATTTCTTCTCTTTGAGTCCGCGGGTTGTTTTTTTGAAATCGCTGTTTCTGCCACCACCGCCAACACGTACTTTGGTTTCTTTAAACCGGATGCTGAATGCATTGGCCCCCATGGTAGCAAAACTCTCCCTGGCGCTCTGGTTCATGGCCTCGATAGCAGTGATGATACCGATCAGCGCCATGATACCGAATGCAATGATGGCAACAGTAATACCGGTACGCAGTTTATTGCTTCGCACGGTACGCCAGGCCAGGGAAAAAGAGTCGAGCGTGGTCATCTTCGCAAAGGGGTTCTTATCCATTAAAGATAGCTGAGAATCCCCCGAATACGGCAGAAAAAAGTGAAGAACGGTTAAAAATACAACCAGTTCAGTACTACAGACGGCATGATGCCTACCAATACAATGAGCGCTGACAGCAGCAGCAGGGCATATTTAAACCCGTTGCTGATGGGCCCGTGGGTTTCGGCATCGCCATCTTTGAAATACATGGCCTGTATAACCCTGAAATAATAATAGGCGCTGACAGCTGCAAATAATACAGCCACAATAACCAGCCAGAAAGCGCCCCCTTCTTTAATAGTGGCGGCCAGCATATAATATTTTGCGAAGAATCCTGCGGTTGACGGGATACCTGCCAGTGACAGGAGGCAAACAGTAGCGCCAAACGCCAGTACAGGCTGCTTTTTAGCCAACCCGTTGAACCCATCATAAGTATAATCTTTCATTTTGATGAGCACGGCAAAAATGCCGATGGTAGCAAGACTGTAAGCAACTGTATACAGCAGGATACCTTCCTGTGTGAGATCATTGTTGCTGTATAAAGCAAACAACATGAAACCCGCCTGCGCAATACTGGAATACGCCAACATGCGCTTAACACTTTGCTGGAATACCGCGGTGATATTGCCTATCAGTAAAGTGGCTATGATCACAAAAGAAAGTATGATCTTCCAGGTAGGACCTAATATCGTTGTATGTCCTGCAAAAAGGCGGATGAATGCGATGAATCCCGCTGCTTTTACAATGGTGGCCATGAAAGAAGTGAAGACCGAAGGCGCTCCATCGTATACATCGGGTGTCCAGAAATGAAACGGCGCAGCCGATACTTTGAAAGCCATTGAAACAAAGAGCAGTAACAATCCCGCCACTTCCAGGAATGAGCCCTGGTACAGTCCCGTTACCGGGTTAACGGGCGGAGGTGTCATGCCGAAAGACCCGGTAGCGCCATATACCAACGCAATACCCATGAGCATGATGCCGGTAGAAAAAGAGCCCATGAGAAAATATTTCAGGGCAGCTTCGTTGCTCTTCATGTTGCGTTTATCGGCACCGGTAAGTATGTACAAGGGTATAGATAATATCTCTATCCCCAGGAAGAGCATGAGCAATCCGTTATAAGCCGAAAGAATACTCGCACCACACAACACAAAAAAGATCAACGCAAAATATTCGGCAACATTCAGGCCTGTATTTTCAATATCCTTTCCGCTCAGTAATACATATACCAGTGTAGCAGCAAATACAATGGAGTTGAAGAAGAGACCGAATTTCTGGAAGTCCAGCAGGCCATGGGTATCTATGCGCACCTGGTAGATGCCGTATGTATGCATCAGGTTGGCGATCAGCAACAACAAGAGTCCAGCAGCCGCTATGTATTTCAATGCCGATTTCTCCTTGATGATGATGCCGCTGAACATCATCACTACACCTAATAATGCCGAAAGTATGATTGCGTTCATAATGTTTTATTTCAAGATGGCGTGTACTGTATCTGTTGTAAGGCTGATGATGGGCTGGGGGTAAACACCCAGTACAATCACCAGCAACGCCAGTAACACCAGCGTAAATTGTACGTTCTGATTGATGTCGGTTGCATTTGCTGTGGCCGGAACCGTATTACCATAAAATATCTTCTGCACCATGTTCAGGGTATACACAGCCGCCAGTATGATGCTGATGCAGGCTACTGCCGCGATCCATACATTGTACTGGAACAGTCCGTTGAACATCAGGAATTCCCCAATGAAAGCATTGGTGAGGGGCAATGCAATATTGGCCAGCGCCATCACCATCAGCAGAATAGCTAATGCCGGTGCTTTTTGTGCCAGTCCGCCGAGCTCGCTGAATTTACGTGTTCCGAGTTGCTGTTCAATTGCATCAGCCACGATCCAGAGTCCGATCACGTTCACACCATGATTGAACATTTGTATCATTACACCTTCCATACCTGTTTTGTTATTGGCAAATACAGCGGCACACATCAGGCCGATGTGCGCAATGGATGAATAAGCGATCAGTCGCTTCAGATCATCCTGCCTGATGGCAATCAATGAAGCGTATAACATACCAATCACAGAAAGGATAATGATCACATGGGCCGAGTCGGAAGCCGCTTGCGGGAATACCGGTAAAAGCCAGCGCACCAATGCGAAGACACCCATCTTCACCATCACGCCGCTCAATATCATCGTTACCGCAGTAGGTGATTGCTCATACGCATCGGGCTGCCAAGTATGGAAAGGAAATACCGGCATCTTGATGGCGAATGCCAAAAAGAAAAGCCAGAAAGCCAATCCCTGTTGTGCACCCGAGAGCTTTACCTGGTAAAAAGATTTGATAGCGAAAGATTGATCGGCCGTATGAAAATAGACGAACAGGATACCTGCCAACATCAGCAGTGATCCAAGGAAAGTGTACACGAAGAATTTAAAAGTAACGGCGATCCTTTTTTCTCCTCCCCAGATAGAGCAGAGAAAATAAACAGGTATCAGTGCCAGCTCCCAGAAGAAATAAAACAACAGCGCATCCTGTGCCAGGAAAACACCGGTGAGTCCGGCTTGTGTCAGCAACATCAATCCGTAAAAACGGCCGGCATTTTTATAGGTGTTTTTTTGTGTAGCCACAAATACCACAGGAAAAGAAATGGCAGTAAGCAGACAAAGCATCTTACCCATTCCATCCATGCCAACGGCGAAATCGGCGCCCAGACCAGGCAACCAGCTTGTTGTATAAGTCAGCTGCGCAGCCGGATAAAACCAACAGCCGGTTACAGCTACCACCAACGTAACCAACGAGGTGAGCAATGCCCAGCCTTTAACTGTTTTCTCTTCTTTGATGAGAAAACTGAGCAGACCAGTCAACAGCGGAATCAGTATCAGTAGAACAGGAATCATCTTTTAAAATATTTTACTAAAGAAACGCATGATGGTAGCGTCGTTGAACCAAATCAATACAAATACAACCATGGCCATTACCATGACCAGTATATAACTTCCTACCTGTCCGCTTTGCAATAAGCGCAACTGGCGGGATCCATAACCAACCAAGCGGCCTACCCCATTCACCACACCATCGATACCGCTTTTCTCTACCACATTTTTCAGGAAGCCGGCAAAAGCATTCAGCGGGTTCACTACAAGGGCATCGTAGAGTTCATCGATATACCATTTGTTCTCGAGCACTTTGGCAATGCCGGTATTTTCTGCTGTTGTACGCTGGTATTTTTTGTAACTTCTTACAGCCAGTACAATGATCAGTATAATGGCTGTGGTTGAACCAGCCATGAACAGGTATTCCTCCGATGCCTCCATGTGATGTGCTTCTTTCAGTTGTGTGGAAGCGGCAAAAACCGGTGCAAGGAAATGTTCCAGGCTATGTGCATTGGAAGCGAACACTTCGGGTATGCCTACAAAACCTCCGATCACCGATAAAACAGCGAGTATGATCAGGGTGATGGTCATAGCGGATGGACTCTCATGCAGGTGATGTTCCTGTTCATGTGTGCCCCGGAAATTCCCGAGGAAAGTTATGCTGTACAACCTGAACATATAGAACGCAGTCATCAAAGCGCCAGCCAATCCTATAAAATAATACAAAGGATTCCTGGCATAAGCCGCCATCAGTATTTCATCTTTTGAGAAGAATCCTGAGAAAGGCGGTATTCCTGCAATGGCCAAACAACCCAGCAGGAAAGTGATATGCGTAACAGGTAAATATTTTTTTAGTCCCCCCATATTCCTGATATCCTGTTCGTGGTGCATGGCATGGATCACAGAGCCGGCGCCAAGGAAGAGCAGGGCTTTAAAAAATGCATGTGTCATCACATGGAACACAGCGCCGGTATAAGCGCCTACGCCCAATCCGAGGAACATATAACCCAACTGGCTCACGGTGGAATAAGCCAGTACTTTTTTGATATCGTTCTGCTTCAGTGCAATGGTGGCTGCGAATACAGCGGTAACCAATCCCACAATAGCTACCAGCGTTTGTGTGGCAGGCGCCATCGTATATAA
>Ga0114932_10002819_pt1 | contig 17788 bp, 17 predicted proteins | sample 2SBtaG_2_FD_87286 | JGI IMG/M metagenome (GOLD analysis project Ga0114932, IMG submission 87286) | Deep subsurface microbial communities from Kolumbo volcano to uncover new lineages of life (NeLLi) - 2SBTROV12_ACTIVE470 metaG | ecosystem: Environmental > Aquatic > Marine > Volcanic ... | reverse complement strand
CAACACTAAGAGACCGCATAGTGCTCTGGGCTATCGCCCGCCAGCCCCTGAAGCCATCGTCCCAATGGACCAAGGACAGCTCATGCACTAACGTTTGCATTGGACCACTCAAATTGGGCAGGCTAGGCGCACAATGATTTCCGGCAAATTCATTGCTCGAGACCAAGTCGCGGCGCTTGTCGCGGACGGCGACACGGTCGGTTTGATCGGCGGCGGCGGCCTGGATATCGCCTTCCTGGGCTTCGGGGAAATTGACCAGACCGGCAACGTCAACGTCTCCAAGCTGGGCGGCCTGACCGTCGGCCCTGGCGGCTTTGTCGATATTGCCCAGACCGCACGGAAGATGGTGTTTGTCGGCACTTTCGACGCGAAGGGCGCGAAATTGAGCACCGGCGACGGCAAGTTGCAGATCAAAACCCAGGGCGCCGTGCAGAAGCTGGTCAATGATGTTGAACAGATCACGTTTTCGGGCCGGCAAGCCTTGGCGCAGGATCAGCACGGTTTGTACGTGACCGAACGATGTGTCTTCGAACTGAAGGCCGACGGTCTGCATTTGATCGAGGTCGCACCGGGGGTCGATTTGGACGCCGATATTCTGGACCGGATGGCGTTTCGGCCGATCATTGACGTGCCCCCGGCGATCATGTCGCCGGCTCATTTCACGGAGAATGCTAAATGACCCCTGTCAAATTGGCCATCGCCGGCGGTGGCGTCATTGGCCGCCGCCACGCCGTCTCCATCGCCGAGGCCGCCCATGCTGAACTTATCGCTGTCGCCGACCCGGCCGCTAGCGGCAATGCCATGGCCGAAGAGTTCGGTGTGCCGCTTCATACCAGCATCGAAGCACTGCTGGAGGCGGAAAGCGTCGATGGCGTCATTGTTTCGACACCGACGGAACATCACTTCCAGCCAACAATGGCGGCGCTGGACGTCGGATGCCACGTGTTGGTCGAGAAGCCCATCATGCCGACCATCGAAGAAGCCGAAAAAGTGGTGGTGAAGGAAGCCGCCAGCGGCCGTCATGTCCTGGTCGGCCACCACCGCCGCTACTACGCCTTGATGCACAAGGCACGCGAGATCGTACAATCGGGACAACTGGGGCAGTTGGTCGCCATGAGCGGGCAATGGACCGCCCGCAAGAACGACGACTACTACGCTCCCGATTGGCGGAAGAAATGGGAAGCCGGCCCGGTGCTCACCAACCTGATCCACGAGGTCGATTCGCTTCGCTTTATCTGCGGCGAAGTGGAAAGCATCGCCGCCGAGGTCTCTCACGAGGTTCGTGGCTGGGAAAAGGAAGACGCCGCCGCCATGGTCATGCGCTTTGCCAGCGGGGCCTTGGCGACGTTTGTGTTGTCCGATCAAACGACGTCTCCCTGGTCGTGGGAGTTCGGCACGGGCGAGACGCCGTTCTTCCCGAAGTCGGGGCAGAATTCCGTGCGTTTCATGGGCACCAAGGCCGCCTTGGATTTTCCCAACCTGGTGCTCTGGCATCACGGCGACGATGAACCGGATTGGAATCACGCGATCAAACCTGAAGAGATCGCCGTTGAATTGGATAATGCCTATGTTCGCCAGATCGAGCATTTCTGTGCGGTGATCGGCGGACGGGAAGAACCGGTGATCTCGGCCAAGGACGCGACGGCCACATTGCGGACGACGCTTGCCGTGTTCGAAGCCGCACGCACGGGCCAGCGGATTATGCTGTGAGCGAACACGATACCATCCGCGTTGATTGCGGCGGTCGGTCGGCACATCTTGAAATGGCGGCCAAATGAGTGAGGGAACGCAATGAGTTTCGATCTAGAGGACCAAGGCGTCGTTGTCACCGGCGCCGCCAGGGGAATTGGCTTGGCCATCTCAAGGCGCTTTGCGGAATTGGGCGCCCGGGTTTCCGGATGGGATCGGGACTGCGGCCCCATTGAAAGCGACCATGCCTTTGCGCATACCCGTGAAGTGGACACCACGGACGAAAGTGCCGTTGATGCCGCCTTTCACGCCAGCGTTGCGGCGCTTGGGCAGGTTTCCGTCCTGGTCGCCAACGCCGGCATCAACGGGCCGACGAAACCGGCCTGGGAATATTCTTTGGAAGAATGGCAACGCACCATCGACGTTGATCTGACCGGCGTTTTCCTGTCCGCCAAACCGGCCATTGTCCACATGCGGGAACATGATTACGGGCGCATCATCATCATGGCGTCGGTCGCCGGCAAGGAAGGCAATGTCGGCGCGTGTGCTTATGGGGCGGCAAAAGCCGGTGTCATCGGGTTCGCCAAGGGATTGTCGCGCGAGTTGCAGCCGTCGAATATTACCGTCAACTGCATCGCGCCGGCGATCACGGAAACGGACATCTTCGATCAGATGAGCGCCGACTACATTGCCGAGAAGAAGGGCTTGATTCCCATGCAGCGCTTCTGCACGCTTGAGGAAATCGCCGACATGACCGTTTGGGTCGCCAGCCCGCGGTGTTCCTTCACCACGGGCCAGGTGTTCGACGTCACCGGCGGGCGGGCGACCTATTGAGATGGCTGTGTCAGCGCTAACCCTGGACCGCCTGTGCATTCATCAAGTGACCTTGATGCAATGCGATTTCCGGGCCTCCATCGAATGCTTTTCCCGTCATGGGGTGCGGCGCACGGCGGTTTGGCGCGACAAGTTGGATGAGTTCGGGTTGAGTGAAGCCGTCCGGATCCTGAAAGATCAAGGCGTCAGTGTTGATGCCCTTTGTCCGGGCGGCCTGATGACGGCTGAAAGTCCGACGGACTTTCGCGAAGCCATTGACCGTAACCGCATCTGGCTGGACCTAGCCGCTGAGCTGGGCGCCCAATCCATGGTCACGATCACCGGCGGCCTGCCCGACGGCCACACGGATTTGAGCGCCGCCCGGCAACGGGCTTTGAAAGGATTGGCGGAACTCGTCCCCCATGCCCGCGCCGTCGGGGTCAAGCTTGCGCTGGAGCCCCTCCATCCCATGGTCTGCGGCGTCCGGTCGGTCATCTCAACCATTGGTGATGCAATGGAGATGCTTGACGAACTTGACGCCGACGACATTGCCGGGCTGGCGATCGATAGCTACGCGGTTTGGTGGGACCGAAACCTGCAAGCGGAACTGGCCCGGGCCGGCAGCCGGATTCTGCATTTTCATGCCTCCGATTGGCTGCCCGATACCGAAGACCTGCGGTTCGACCGGGGCATGCCGGGTGACGGGATGATCAATAATCCGCAAATCCGCGGCTGGATGGAACAGATTGGTTTTCACGGGCCGGTGGAGGTTGAAATCTTCTCCCACAAAAACTGGTGGAAGCAGGCCCCGGATGATGTGGTGTTGAAAATCCTGGAACGAATGGAACGATCCCTTTGACGGGAAAACGTCGGATCGGACAAACATTGACCTATCGTCTTAGGGTGACGATCTTGGTGGTTGAACAGAACGTCCGCATGACGCTATTGCTGGCCGGCATGGCCGGTGTTTTGGCCGCTGGCATCGGCGCGGCCGCTTGCGGCCGCCGATAACGAGAAAGAATTAGGAGCAACCCATGAGCAAGCCGATCTTCATCCTCAATGGCCCCAATCTCAATCTTCTGGGCACCCGAGAGCCCGAGATTTATGGCCATACGTCGCTGGCGGATTTGAAGTCCATGTGCGAGGCCCGTGCGGCAAATCTCGACCTGGAGATATTCTTCGAACAGTCCAACAGTGAAGCGCAGATCATCGATTGGATTCACGAGGCCATCAACGGCGCCGATGGCATCATCATCAATCCCGCCGCCTTCACCCACACTTCGCTGGCCATCCTGGACGCCTTGAAAAACGTCAAATGTCCGATCATTGAACTGCACATTTCAAACCCGCATACCCGCGAGGCGTTCCGTCATCATTCCTATGTGACCTTCGCGGCGACGGGCATGATCGCCGGGCTTGGGGTCAACGGCTATGTGCTGGCCATCGATGCCATGGCTGATCTACTGGCGGCGGACTGAGGAGGCCGGGTGAATGAGTTCGTCAATGCGAGCGGCTTGCGTCATCGGATACCCAGCCAAGCATTCGCGCTCACCGACCCTGCACGGCTACTGGATCAAGCGGTACGGCATCGACGGCGATTACCGCATTGAGGAGATCGCGCCGGAGAACTTCGATACCTTCGTCACCAACCTAGCCGGCCATGGCTATGTCGGCGCCAATGTCACCATGCCCCACAAGGATGCGGCCTTTAGACTTTCGGAGCCCGATGAGAAAGCCCGGGCCATTGGTGCGGCCAACACGCTGTGGCTTGATGGCGATGTTCTGCGCGCCACCAATACGGACGGCGACGGGTTTGTCGGATCTCTGGATGCGGCCGCGGCGGGGTGGGACAACCGCGTCAACAACGCCGTTGTCCTTGGCGCCGGCGGGGCCAGCCGATCCATCGTATACGCCCTGTTGGAACGCGGTATTTCAAAGGTTCATGTCGTCAATCGGACCCTTGCCAAGGCCGAGGCCACTCGCGACGCCTATGGCGCCGGCGTCGAACCGGCACAGTGGCATGACCTGCCGGCGCTGCTGAAAGACGCCGGGCTTTTGATCAACGCCACGTCGCTGGGGATGTATGGGCATGGCGAATTGGATATCGATCTCGCGCCCCTCGGCGGCGACGCGATCATTTCCGATATCGTTTACGTGCCCCTGAAAACTCCGTTGCTGGCGGCCGCGGAGGCCCGCGGCCTGACCACATCCAACGGCCTTCAAATGCTGCTTCACCAGGCGGTCCGCGGCTTCGAACTGTGGTTCGGCTTGCGCCCGGAGGTGACGCTTGAGCAATATGACCTGATGGCCGCCGATATTCCGAAGGGTTGATGGCAAGACCGATAACAAGGTCGCTTGCTCAACCGGGTGATCAGCGCCGATGAAACCGTTGGCGAGCTCAATTTGTAGAGGCGATAAACTCGATGACCGATTCCGATAACATTCAGCCGCCCGCGACCCGTGACAAGGTTGAGGAAAAGTTGGGCGTAATTCGTGCGACCCGTGGATACCTGCTTCCGCATCATGGCCTGCTGGCCGTCGCGTCGCCGGCTTTATTGACTGCCTATGATGCCATGTATTCGGCGCTGACGTTGACGAACCGGCACCTTAATGAACAAGCCAAGGAATTCGTCTGGCTGACCATTTTGGTGTCAACGCGTGAAGCCATCGCCACCCATCATATCCGCCGCTGGCGCGACAGTGGCGGGACCGACGAAGATATGGAAGTCGCGCTGAAGTTGGCCGCCTATGCACATGGCGTCGGAGTGTTTCCTTTTGTTCGCGAAAACTGGCAGGCCCATCTTCCAAACTACGACGCGGAGCGCGCCTATCGCGATGGCGTGAACAGCATTGTCAGCAACTCAAAAGTTCCGGCGGGTTGGATAGAGATCGCGCTGGCGGCACTGCACACCTGCCATCGTCAATGGTGGGCCTATGAGGTCCATGTGAAAGGCGCCTACGAAACCGGCATGGCTGAAGGAGATCTGGCCGAGGCGTTAACCCTAACCATGTTCCCGGGTGGCGTACCGAACTTCGTCGACGCCTGTGAGCGTTGGCGGCGGCTCATATTGGCCGATGCAGTAGCGGCCACAGAACCTTATCGCGCATGGGCTGAAATGCCGGGTCAAGGCGGTTATGATGAAGCCATTGACCAGCCTGAAAATCCGTGATCGATCAGCCGTATTCAAGGTTCGCCGTTTGCTGGATACCTTGCACATAGTCGCGAACCGTTTCCAGGAGCTGCATCGATTCTTGACTGGGTGAGCCGTTCGATGGTGCATATATCCCATAGGCATGGGTCAATTTTTGACTGACCGGCAATACGCTGATGCCAGGACCCCGCACCGAGCCGGAAATAAACGGATCCAGGAATGCGCAGCCGACGCCCAACCGGACCAATTGGGCCGCGGTGACCACGGAACTTGTCTCACAGACGTAAGAGACATCAACGCCCGATTCCGCCAGGACGGTCTCTATGCTGTCTTGATAGGTGGCGAAGGGGTCTAACGATACAAACGCCAAGCCCTCCAGCATCCCAAGATCAATCGGGCCGTCTCCCGGCGGCAGGCTTTCCGATGGCCCGGCAAGTTGTAATTCGAAGGCGATGGTTTCAATTAGACGAAACCTGGGCAAGGGGATCGGCATGGGCGCCAGTACTAGGTCGAAATCCTCTTCCGGCCCCAGGTCCGAAATCTCCCGAAGGCTGCGCATGATGACGCGCGGCGGCAGGCCCGGCCACTTGACCACATAGCGCGCGATTGCCGGCGGCAGCAGGCCGTGAATGATCGAACTGGTTGCGACAACATTCACCTGGTCAAACACGCCGTCGGCAATGGCCCGTGCGGCGCGCGGTAAATGGTCCACGGAATCGATAGTCTGACGAACGTGGCGGCGGAACGCCAAGCCCCGCCGGTTGAGGATCAGACGCCCCCGTATGCGATCAAATAGCCGAAAACCCAACTCGTCTTCCAACGTCGCAACTTGGCGGCTGACACCGGATTGGGTCATGTGAAGTTGCTCTGCCGTGGCCGTCACACTGCCATTTTCAGCAACGGTAAGGAACGATCTCAATTGTTTGATGTGCATGAAATTCCATGATTTATAATCATTAATATATGATAATATATAAATTGGTATCATGGGCAAGGTCGCGCTAGCATGTGTTCGAGTGAGCGCGTCTTTCCAAACCCCTGGCGCGCGACATGTGGGAGGTAGCAAAATGATTCGTACTTTGAAAACGGCCGCTCTCGTACTGACCACGGCAATTTTATTGCCGGGCCTGGCGATGTCCGCCGGATATCCGACTAAAACCATCACCTTTATCTGCCCCTATTCGGCGGGCGGCGGCGGCGACACGGCGTCGCGGATGATCGCCAAGCTTGCCGGCGATATGATGGGCGTGAAAATTAATGTTGAAAACAAGACGGGCGGCGGTGCCACCATTGGCATCGGTGCGGTTTCGAAAGCCAAACCCGATGGCTACACGGTCGGTTTCGTATCGACAAGCCCGATCACCATCCGTCCGCACATGATGAAAGCCCCGTACCATCCCTTGAACGACCTGACCTATATCAGCCAGTTCGTCGCCAGTAATCAGCCACTGGTGGTCAAGGCGGATAGTCCGTTCAAGACGTTGCTTGACGTTATCACCTATGCGAAGTCCAACCCGGGCAAACTGAAGTGGTCGACCTCAGTGCAGCGCGGTGGCCCGCATGTGGCGGTCGAGGCGATGTTTAAGGCGGATGGCGCGAAGGCGACTTTCGTGCCGTTCAAAGGCGGTTCCAAGGTTCTGGCGGCATTGCTTGGCGGGACCATCGACGTGGCGATGATCTCGGAAGGCAACAAGGCGACGCTTGACGGGCAGACCCGAATTCTGGCCGAAGGGACGCCGATGAAGAATCCGGTCACGCCGAGCGCGCCGATCCTCACCGCAGCCGGTTATCCGATCGCGCCGGCGATCTTCTTCGGAATTGCCGGGCCGGCCGGTCTGCCGAAGGACGTCCTCAAGAAATGGGATGACGTGATGGCGAAAGTTGTCAAAACCGATGAGTTCAAGGCGCTTGCGTCAGCCCGCAAATGGACCCTGGACTTCGCCGGTCATGAAGCCTTCACCAAAACCGTCAAACGCGATTATATGGCGGCCAAAACAACGATTGCCGATATCGGCATGAAATAGGCTTCGTCCTGCGGTATACGAAATGGGGCGCCGATTGAACCGGCGCCCCATATTTAGGTATGGCTTTTGCCATTGGGTTCCGGCGTGGTCCCCTTGGCGGTAGGACGGAACGGCCCATGGTTGACCTAGAGACACGTTCCGAACTTCGCCAGCTTGCGATCCTGCTGATCGTCGATGTGGCGTTCTATTTTCTGGCTATTCCGGCGGGCATTCTTGATCCCGAAGGCATGAGCATGGACCAGGGTCTGCCGCCAAGTTTTGCGGCCAAGCTTGTCGCCATTCTTGCCGGTGCGCTGATGGTTTCCCGTTGCCTGCAACTCGTCTTCTTTGGGCGGCCGGCCGCGCCGGAATTGATTGGTGATAGCAGCGAGGCGCCAGAGATCACCGCGGATGACGACGCCGCGCCGGCTGGTGTTCCGCAGCGCGGGCTCCTTGGAATGTTAGCCGGGTTGGCGTTCGCCTATGTGTTGACGCCAGTGATCGGATTTTTTCCGGCCGGTTTCGTGCTGCTTGTCGTGTTGCTGAGGGTTTTGGGGGAGAACCGACCCGCGTTCCTTTTCCTGCCCCCGGTGATTGTCTCTGTTTTGGTTTGGGGATTGTTCGAACAATTGCTGTCCATCCGTCTTCCGGACGGCATGTTGTTTGGCGGGTGAGACGACGATGGATTTGATCCTTGAGGGCCTGTCCCTTTCGTTCACGCTGGAAAGTCTACTGGCTATTTCACTGGGCGTCGCCGCTGGGCAAATTCTTGGCGCGATTCCGGGATTGACGGCATCCATGGCCGTCGCCCTGCTGATCCCGTACTCCTTTTATTTTAGTCCTTGGATCGGTATTCCCATGTTGTTGGGCATGTTCAAGGGGTCGTTTTTTGGCGCCAGCACGACGGCCATTCTGATCCGCACGCCGGGCACACCGGCTGCCGCCGCGACAGTACTCGACGGCTATCCCCTGGCGCAGCAGGGCAAAGGCACTAAGGCCATGAAAATGGCGCTTTATTCCTCCGTATTCGGCGATACGTTCAGCGATATTTGCCTGATCTTCTTTGCCAGCATGCTAGCCCTGGTCGCCCTGAGCTTTGGGCCGGCGGAGTACACCGTACTGATCGCGCTGGCGCTCGGCTCTCTGGGTATGCTGTCCAGCCGCCCGGCTTGGAAAGGTATCATCGCCATGCTGATGGGCGTGACCGTTGGCATGATTGGGCTGGATCCCATTACGGCGACTGAGCGTTTGACCTTCGGCAATCCGGAGTTGGAGGAGGGGATCGGTCTCATTCCCATGCTGATCGGGTTCCTGGCGGTGTCCGAGGTTTTCCGGCAAATGGACGACCCGGCGGATGAACTGTCCGGCCATGCGATCCATTTTTCATCAAAACCCGAAGACAATCGTGTGTCCTGGCCCGAGTTCCGCTCATGTATCCCGGTGCTTTTCCGGTCGTCCACATTGGGCACAATCATCGGCGCGATGCCGGGTCTTGGCGCCACCGTCGCGGCGTTCATCGCCTATGGAGAAGCCCGCCGGACGTCGAAAAAGCCTGAGGAATTCGGCAAAGGGTCGCTTGAGGGGATCGCCGCACCTGAGGCCGCAAACAATGCGGTTTCCGGATCAAACCTTATTCCTCTGTTGGCTTTCGGCATTCCCGGCGACATAGCGGCCGCGCTGATCCTGGGCGCCTTCATGATCCAGGGCATCAATGTTGGTCCGCTGGCGTTTTCCGAGAACCCCGTGCCGCTCTATGCAATCTATGGCGCCCTCATTTTGGCAAACCTCGTCAACTTGGTTTTGGGTTTTGGCCTGGTGCGCGTGTCGCGGTTTGTGTTCAAGGTGCCTCGCCGTTTATTGCTGGCAAGCGTCCTGGTCATTGCTTCGGCAGGCAGTTACGCCTTGCGTGGCTCTCTGTTCGACATACAGTTGGTCTTTGTTTTCGGTGTTCTTGGGTTCGTCATGATGCGTTATGGGTTTCCGACCGTTCCGTTACTCATCGGCTTCATCCTGATGCCCTTGTTGGAGGAAAACCTGCGCACCGTGTTGCTGTTGGCCTCTACCTACGACGAGGGTCTGCTTTTCGTATTCATGCGGCCGGCATTCCTGTCCATGACGGTAATTCTCATTTCGGTCGGCAGTTATATAGCCTGGCGCCGCCGCCGGCACCGTCGGGCCGCTCTACCGACCGCTGATTCCTAAAATATGGACATATCATCATGACCACCTCGCCCTCCAATTCAGACAAACCAGCCTTCGCGATCATGAATGGCGAAACCACCCCCTTTGAAGACGCGAAGATTTCGATCATGGCGCCGGGTCTGACGTTCGCGGCGACCGTCTTTGAAGGCTTGCGGGCTTATTGGAATGAGACCGAGGATCAGCTTTATCTGTTTCGTCTGGACGATCATCTGCGGCGCCAGGCCTTTTCCATGCAATTGATCGAACTCGACGATCCGCCGACGCAGGCGGAAACGGCCCGGCATGTTCTGGCGGTGTTGCAGGCCAATGCCATGCGCCAGGACTGCTATGTCCGCACCCAGGCCTACGTCGATGACTGGGGCGACATGACGTCAACCGGTCCCGTCGGCAGTTCGGTGATTTGCCGGGCCAGGCCGCGCACCCAAGCGTTCGAAACCGGCAAGGATTTCGTCGTCGTCAGTTGGCGGCGCAACATGGACGACGCCAGCCCGCCGCGCATCAAGGCCACCGCCAATTATTTGAACAGCCGGCTTGCCGGTTTGGAAGCGAAGCGCGCCGGCGGCGCTGGCGCGATCATTCTCAACCGTGACGGCACGGTTAGCGAAGGGCCCGGCGGCTGCATTTTCTTGTGTCGCGATGACAAGCTGATCACGCCAACGCTTACGGACGGCATTTTGGAAAGCGTCACCCGCGACACGGTGCTCAAATTGGCTGCCGATCTGGGCATGGAAACGGTGGAAAGAAGCGTCGGGCGGACCGAGCTTTATCTGGCCAGCGAAGCCTTTTATTGCGGCACGGGCCAGGAGGTTACGCCGATAAATTCGGTCGACGGCAAACCCTTGGGGGATGGTCAGCCGGGCCCGCGGACACGACAGTTGCAGGCCGCCTACGATGATCTGGTGCGCGGCCGCAACGAACGCTACCGGCACTGGCTGACGCCCGTGTGGCCGTCGGCCAAGGACGGTTGAGGTATGAGTGCATCAGGCATCAGTCCGCTGCGCCTTGGATTGATCTGGCGCCGGCTTGACGGAATCGTCGATCAGGTCGCCGAGACATTCGTGCGCGCGGCGTTTTCCGTCGCCGTCCGCGACAACTATGACATGGCGTTCAGCCTGTTCGATGATCAAGGACGGCAATTGACCCAGTCAAAGCGCTCCATCCCCAGCTTCATGGGGACTCTGCCGCGCACCCTGGAAGCGGTTCTACAGAAGTTTCCCGCGGGTACGTTAAGCCGCGGCGACACGATCATCACCAATGATTCGTGGATCGGCACCGGACATCTGAACGATATTTCGATGATCCACCCGATTTTTCGCGGCGATAACCTGATCGCCTTTGCCGCCAGCACGGCGCATACGGTCGATATTGGCGGCGCCCCGTCGCCGTCGGCCCGTGACCGCTATGAGGAAGGGTTGACCATCCCCATTTGCAAGATCGTCGAGGCCGGCGCGGAAAGCCCGTTGGTCCTGTCCTTTCTTGAAGAGAACCTGCGCCAACCGACGGAGACCTTGGGCGATATCCGGGCCCAGTTTGCCGCCTACCGCGATTGTACAAGGATGCTCGACCGGCTGTTTGACGAAGAAGGTATCACCGGCCTTGGCGATGTCGCCGACGAGATCATCAGCCGGTCCGAACACAGCATGAAGGCGGCCATCGAAGCGCTTCCCGACGGCATCTACAGCGACGGGTTCGACGTTGATGGCGTCGATGTACCGCTGCGCATCGAGTGCACCGTGCATGTCGCCGGCGACAGGCTGTCCGTCGATTTCACCGGCACCTCCGATCAGGTTCGCTGGCCCATCAATAGCGTCCTCAACTACACCCAGGCCTACGCCCGTTATGCCGTCAAATGCCTGTTGGATCCCGACGCGCCGAACAATGCCGGCACCTTGGCACCCATTACCGTGACGGCGCCGCCAGGCAGCCTGCTCAATGCGCTGCCGCCCGCACCCGTCTGGGGCCGGCATTTGTCCGGACATTATGTGCCGCCGGCAATCTTCGGTGCCTTGGCCGGGGTGTTGCCCGACAAGATTGCCGCCGAGTCCGGCTCGCCCCTGTGGAACGTCTATTTCGGCGGCAAAAATCCTTCCGGCGACGGAAACTTCGTCAAGATGTTCTTCATGAACGGCGGGCATGGTGCGCGCTCACACGGCGATGGACCCGGCTGCTTGAGCTTTCCAAGCAACGTCTCCAATCAACCGGTGGAAGCGTTCGAACATCAGGTGCCCCTGTTGGTGACCGAAAAAGCCTTCGTCCCCAATACGGGCGGAGCCGGCAAGTACCGCGGCGGCAACGCGCAACGCATCGGATTTCGGTCGCGCTCCGATCACCCGGTGACCATGACCATTCGCCATGAGCGCGTGTCCTTTCCGCCGCGCGGGTTGCTTGGCGGCGCACCGGGCAGCGCCGGCATTGATATGGTCAACGGCGAAATCATCGCGGCAAAATCGCGGACCGATCTGAAATTCGGCGATGAGGTGAGTTTTCAAACCCCCGGCGGCGGCGGCCTGTTCCCCGCCGACGAACGCGATCCGGCACGGATTGACGCAGATTTGAGATCGGGTCTGGTTGCCCCCGACGATGACGAGCCGGCGGCGTAGGGCTATGGCGGACAATAAGCCCAGCTGGCGTATCGGCGTCGACATTGGCGGCACCTTCACGGATATCGTCTTGTGGGACGCCGACGGAGGGCGGATGGTTCTCGACAAGATATTGACGACGCCCGACGATCCCTCCCGCGCCGTCTTGGAGGGTGTCGGCCGTATTCTGCAGACCGCCGGCATCGGCGCCGGCGATCTGGCCTCGGTCATTCATGGAACCACCCTGGTTGCCAATGCGCTGATCGAACGCAAGGGCGTGGTCACCGGATTGATCACCACCCGGGGGTTTCGTGATGTCTTGGAGATCGGCCGGGAATGGCGCTATGACCTTTTTAACCTGGATATTGAAATGCCAAGCCCGCTGGTTCCCCGGGCGTTGCGGTTCGAAGTTGATGAGCGCATCGGTCCGCAGGGTGATGTGCTGACACCGCTTGACGAAACCGCACTTCGCGCTGTGATCAAGGCGTTACGTGATGGCGGCGTCCGTTCGCTTGGCGTTTGTTTGTTGCACGCCTATGTCAATCCGGCCCATGAGCACGCCGTCGCCGAGCAGATCCGTCGCGAAATGCCCGATGTATCGCTGTCCCTGTCTTCCGATGTCAGCCCGGAACTGGGTGAATACGAACGCACCTCAACCACCGTGGCCAATGCCTACGTCCATCCCATCTTCCATAATTACGTCGACCGCCTGGTCGCGGCGCTGGCCGATCTGGGGTATCAGCGCGATCTTCTGCTGGTGTTGTCGGACGGGCGATGTGTGCGCGCCGACGTGGCCATGCGCTATCCCATTCGCCTTGTGCAGTCCGGCCCGGCGGCGGGCGCCGAGGCGGCGCGTCTGTTTGGCGAGCTGGCCGGGGTCGACGATATCCTGTGCTTCGATATGGGCGGCACCACCGCGAAAGCCTGTTTGATTCCCGATGGCACGCCGGAGCGGACCGTGCATTTCGAAGTGGCCCGGGAAACCCGTTTCGCCGAGGGCAGCGGCCTGCCCCTGCAGATTCCGGCCATCGACATGATCGAGATCGGCGCCGGCGGCGGCTCCATCGCGCGCGTCGACAAACGCGGCCTGTTGCAGGTTGGGCCCGACAGCGCCGGCGCCGACCCCGGTCCCGTATGCTATGGCGGCGGCAACGAGATGCCGACGGTGACCGATTGTGACTTGGTGCTTGGTTACCTGGCCGAGGGCTCGTTCCTCGGCGGGCGCATGCGTCTCGACAAGGCCGCCGCCCATCGATCCATTGACCAACACCTGGCAGGCCCGCTTGGCATCAGCGTCGAGGAGGCCGCCTGGGGCGTCCATGAAACGGTGACCGCGAACATGGCCCAGGCGGCGATGATCCATGCCATCGAACGGGCCCTTGATGTCACCCGGTTTGCCATGCTGGCCATCGGCGGCGCCGGCCCCGTGCACGCCTGCGCCATGGCGGCAAAAATGAACATCGAGCGATTGATCTGTCCGACCGGTGCCGGGGTCGCCTCGGCCATCGGCATGCTGTCGGCGGCCATATCCTTTGAAATCGCCCGTGCCGCGCCGGCCGCGCTTGATGATCTGGATTTCCAACACACATGGTCGATGATCGAAGAGATGGATGTCGAGGCGTCGGCCCTGGTTACCGGCGCCGGCGTCGATACGGAAACGGTGTCGCGGAAGCTGAGCGCCATGATGCGCTATCGGGGCCAGGGTTACGAGATCGAGGCGCCCCTGTCACCCGACACCGTGCGCAATGGCGATCGGGCGGCGCTGTTGAAGGCGTTTACCGATGCCTATCGCCGGCGCTACGGCCGCAGCGAAGACATGCCGGCGGAAATTCTGTCTTGGCGCCTGGCCGTGGAAGGCCCGCGCTCAGGGCTGGCGGATACCCTTGTCGGCCGGCAAGCCGATGGTGCCGTGAGCGGTGAGCCCATCGGTCATCGCCAGGCCTGGTTTGGTGATCAATTCCATCGGACGCCGGTTTACAAGCGTCACGATTTGCAGACCGATACCCGCATCACGGGGCCGGCGATAATCGAGGAAACGGAATCGACGACGATTTTACCGCCCGGCTTCCGGTTGTCCGTCGACCATGCCCTGAACCTCAACTTGGCGGTGATCTGATCATGGATGGGGGCAGCCCGTCATTTGTCGACTGGCTGGTGGCCCGGCTGTATGAGGCCGGCACCCGGCGGTTGTTCGGCGTTCCCGGCGGCGGCACCAGTTTGGATCTGATCGACGCGGCAACCCGTCAGGGCATGCAGATGGTGTTGACCGCCCGCGAAGATGCCGCGGTCATCATGGCGGGAGTTTCCGGCGTTCTGGCCGAAGCCCCCGGCTTGGCATTTGCAACCAAGGGGCCGGGCCTTGCGTCCGCGGCGAACGGCCTTGCGTCGGCGTCCCTTGACCGCCTGCCCGTCTTGTTGGTGGCGGAAACATTCGGGCCCGGCGAATTGGATTATGTCAGTCATCAGGCTTACGACCAGGCCGGGCTTGCGGCACCATTGCTGCAGAACGGCGCGCGGGACGTCTTGGCGGCAGATGCCGAGGCCGTCGAAGCCTGGCTGGGCAACGGCCCGGTGCCGCTGCGGGCGCCGGCGGTGATGTTTCCGACAGCGGATGCCCTGCGGGCGCCGCAGAAACCGGGTGCCCGCGCGACGCCACCACCGGCATCGCCGTTGCTTGACGAGAGCCACCTGATCAGCGCCCGGCGGATGCTTGAGGCCAGCCGCCATCCGGTGGTGATCATCGGCTTGGAGGCAGCCAGGCCGGCCCTTGAACCGCTTCTTCGGCGCCTGGTCGAGCAATTAAACGCACCGGCCCTTGCCACCTACATGGCCTCCGGGGCCATGCCCATCGATCACCCTAACTATGCCGGCATCTTCACCGGCGGCGCCATTGAACAGGCCTGTGTCAATGCCGCCGACCTGATTGTCCTGGTTGGCCTCGATCCGGTCGAGTTGATCCGTAAACCCTGGACCTACGCGGCGCCGGCACTCGATCTCTGTGAGGTCGCCCGCCAGCCTCACTATCTGCAGCCCGAGACACGGGTGCTCGGACCTCTCGCGGAGGCGCTCAACGCCTTGAGCGCCGAGGAACAGCCCCTGGTTACGCAAGGGATCTGGACAGCCGATCAAATCGCCGCCCACCGGCAGCGTTTTCATGAGGGCCTGGACATCGACGCCGAGGATGGCCTGTCGTCCAGGACCGTCGTCGAGAACGTCGCCACGGCATTTGAAGGGCGGCCGCGACTGGCCGTCGATGCCGGTGCCCATATGTTCTCGGCTTGCGCCTTTTGGCCGGCCTGCCGGGCCCGCGATATCCTGATATCCAACGGCCTGGCGACCATGGGCTTTGCCATCCCCGCCGCACTTGCCGCCGCGTTGCATGATCCCGGACGTGGCGCCGTCGCCATGACCGGGGACGGCGGCGCCTTGATGTGTCTGGGTGAATTGAAGACGGCCGCCGAGACCGATGCGAATATCTGTATCGTGGTGTTCAACGATGGCCGGTTGTCACTGATCGATATCAAGCGCCAGGAACGGCAGATGCCGGATCTTGGGCTAAGCTGGGAACGGCCCGATTTCGCCGCCGCGGCACGCGGTTTCGGCTTTGCCGCCTGGCGGGCGGAAACGGCGAGTGAGCTTGCCCAAGCTTGTGCCGACGCCGCCGAACAGGCGGGGCCGCGCTTGATCGATGCGCGGATCGATCCAAGCGGTTACCTTACCCAAATGAAGTCGCTGCGCGGCTGAGAATTAATCACGCAAGCTAAGCCTCTCCGGTGTCCAGCTCCCGTGCCCATTGGACGTTGGAGAAATCCTGGGCGATGTCGAGGAAGGCACGGACGATCCGAAGCCGGCGGCGGCCGGCGGCAAAGACCAGGCGTTCCGATATTTTCAGATCCGCATCCAAAATCGGCAGCAGGCGGAACCGGGACCAGGGATCGGGGCCGGCGTCGGTCAGCGAATAGACCGTCACCCCCAACCCGGCAACGACGACTTCGCGCATGGATTCCCAATCATCGATCTCCATCACACGTTGCGCTGTAAGCCCGGCGTCTGTGAGGGCCGAATTGAGGACGCCGCGCGTCGCGGTGCCGGTCTCGCGCAGCACCAGGGGCTCGGCGGCAAGCTCGGCAAGGGTGACGCCATCGCGGTCGGCCCAGGGGTGGTCCTTGCCGACGACGGCAACGACGGGGTCGATGCGCAAGGTGACGGCGTCGGGCCAGGCGTCGCCGGCCGGGGCCGCCAGCACGGCAACATCAATCTGACCGTCCTTGAGGTCGCGCCGCAGCCCCTCGGTGTTGTTGACGACCAGAGATAATTGCGGCCCCGGATAGCGCTCGGCGAAGGCCCGCATCAGCGGCACGATCAAATGCGCGCCGGTTGCGCCGAGACGCAGCCGCCCCGTAACCAAGCTGCGGCTGCCCGACAACATGTCCTCGGCCTCTTCGGCGATGGCGAACAGGCGCGCCGTCACCTCCAGCATTTCTGCCCCGAAAGACGTTAATTCGACGCCGCGGCCGCGTTTTTGGAACAGTTTGACGTCATATCGTTCCTCCATTGCCTTCACTTGCAGGGACAAGGTGGGTTGGGCGACGCCCAGGGTTTCTGCGGCTTTCAGATAGCCGCCCTCTTGGGCAACCGCATGAAAGGCGCGGACTTGTGCATAATTCATAGACATCATAAATATTATTAATAAAAAACATATATTAGATCAATTAGAATATTTTTGTAAGGATGACGCCATCGACACACGCATCGGCTTTACAGGAAAGATCAGGGAGTTCGAAAAATGACCACGCAAAACATCACCGCCGCATTCAGCAACTTCGCCGAAGACTCGCAATGGATTGTTGACCTGGCCGCCGACGGCATTCGGATGATCGCGGTGACGGTTTTGTCCGCCGCGGTGATCGTTGCCGCTGTCGACGCCTATGGGGCGCCGCAGTTCTGGCATGACCTGCTGCGTGGCGCCGGCCTCTAGGATCGACGAACGCCAAGAGAATCCGACCAAGGAGTAGGAATCATGATCTGCTATCACAACAACGACAACCGGGACACCGGGCGGCACGGGATCATGCGGCACGCCGGATCATTGAGCGGCGGTGGCACCAATTCCGATGGCATGAGTGCATTGTCCGGCTCCGTGGTATTCGGTTCCTTGCCCGACGGCGTCAAACGCCGGACCGCCCGGAACCTGGCCTGGCAACAATTTTCCGAAGGTTCGGTCATGCTGTCGAAAGACGGTGACGTGGAACGGGTGTTCCTGTTGGTCTCCGGTACGGCCCTTGTGGTCAACCACGAACATGCGGAACGGCGCGTCGTCCGCGGCGCGCTGGGGCCAGGCGACGTGTTT